>MDTB01207106.1_pt1 | contig 12212 bp, 16 predicted proteins | sample 811161 | NCBI WGS metagenome assembly MDTB01 (sample SAMN05326650, study PRJNA326480) | marine metagenome | isolation source: seawater | place: Mediterranean Sea | collected 2009 | reverse complement strand
TCCTTTGATATTTCACCCATTTTAATAATACCATCAGACCAAGATTTCTGAGCTTTAATTATGTCTTCCTCTGTCATATAGTTAAATATATAAAATGTTAGATTACTGTTCAATTGAATTAGCCGAAAAACTTGTAATGTTGTTACCATCTGAAGAATAAGAAACTTCAATTGGATTACAACAAACTTCACAATCCTCAATATATGAGTCTAAGTAAGTTGATTTATCAAATATCATTGAAATCTCTTCCCAGCAATGAGGGCATTGAAAGAAAAGCTCTTCTGTCATGAAAAAAAACTTAAGATTATACTAAACAAAGCAATTATAACAAAAAGTATGATAAATGGTCTGAAAAAATTCATACGTGATCAATAAGCTAAAATAATTTTAAGAATAATTTTAAACTAATAATTTTTTGCATAAATTTAAATTTAATCATAAAACAAACAACAATGAAAAAATTATTAACAATACTATTTATAACAATTGGGTTTGCATTAAATGCACAATACTATTCAATAACTTATGTAAACGTGCCTCCAGAAAATCAAGCTGAATTTGCCAATATTGAAACAACATATTGGTCAAAAGTTGCAAAAGCTGCAATTGATGCTGGAAATCAATCGGCATGGGGCCTTGTTGCTGCTGTTGGTGGCGTTCCTAATGGATGGACACATGCATTTGTAAATGTATATGAAACAGCAGAGGATCTTGCAAACTCTGCCTCTAATTGGGACCCTTCATCAGTATTAGGAATTGATCAGTCATTACTTAATACTGTGGAGTTAACTGATGGTGGATTTAGTTTTCAAAATTGGGCTGTTCAAACATCTTTAAGTGCTGGTGAGAGAACTTCTGAAAGTGTAACAATTTGGAATTTTTCTAGACCTAAAAATTTAGCAGGTTTTATAAATGAGAATAAGACTTTATGGAAGAAACAATTTGAAAATGATATGGGTGGAAGAATTAGTTGGGGAGTTGGTTTAAAACTTAATAATAGGAGTCAGAATTTGTCTACAGTTATGACATGGGACAGATACCCATCTTTAGCTGATGCACTCCAAGCTCTAAATCAATATGAAGGTGGTCTCCAAAGAGGTTCAAAAATGGATGAATATGATCCTGATGGTTGGACTGCTCAGGTTATAGTATCAGATGTAATGTGGGTTGATTAAATTCTCTACCACTTAATTTAAAAAGCCCCTTAATAGGGGCTTTTTTGTTACATTAATTATATTAACAGATAGAGATCAGAAGAAACTTATGCTAAATAATGTCTTAAGTATATCCATTGCTTATATTCTATGAATCATTCGTTAATTCAAAAGCTATTCTAATCTAAAATCTGACATAATAAATAGCTATTAATGAAATTTAAAATTTAATAAATGCTGTAAAATTGTAATTATGTAAGCTGAAATCTAAAATATTTCGAAAATATTAGGCTTTTTTTATCAAATTATTAATTTTTTTAATAATTTGTAAAACCTATAGTAGTATCATCTAACCTTATTACTACTTTTATTTTTCAAATTAAAAAAATAACTAAAATCATATTATGAAAAAATTATTAATTATAGCGTTTACATCATTTACTTTGACTGTTAGTGCTCAAGATGATTATGGATTTCTTTCAATCCATTTTCTTAGTGTACCTCAAGAAAATGTTTCAGAAGTAGCTAGATTAGAAACAACATATTGGTCTAAAGTTGCTCAGGCAAATATAGATGCTGGTAAACAAATTGGATGGGGTCTTGTAGCCAGAGTAGGAGGTGGTTCAAGTCAATGGACACATGCCTTTATTAATTGGTATGAAACAGCTGAACAAATGGCATCATCTACCTCTAATTATGATTCAAAATCCCTTATAGGGGTAGATCCTCAAGACATTGCTACTTTTGAGTATGTTGATAGTTCTGCATTAACTCATTGGGTAATGAGTGCTTTTATTCCAGGATATGCAGATTTTACTATTTGGAATTTTGCTAAACCAACTAATGCATTCGCTTTTATTAACGAGCAGAAAAATGTATGGCAGCCTGCATTTGAGAAAAATATGGGTGGAAGAGAATACTGGGGTGCTGCACTAAAAATTAACAATGTTTCTGAAAATTATTCAACAGCAATAACAATGGATGGATACGAAACCCTTGCTGAGGCATATAAGGCAATGGCAGGACAAATTGGGAATCAGCCAAGTCCAGAGTCTAGGGTAGGTGAATTGATGCCTGAGGGGTTTTCAAACAGAATTATAGTTGAAACTCTAATTTGGCTTCAGCAATAAACAATTAATTTATTAACCATAAATTAATATTAAGAACCCTTGGGAAACCAGGGGTTTTTTTAATTAGATCAATAATAAGATAGACATTGTAATCATTATGGCATTTTCAATAAATGTAGCTTCAGTCATAGGAAGCTTTAAAGTTGTTCCAAGACATGCACAATTTATCGTTCTTTTATTCAAAAGTGTTTGAGTTACTCCAACCGATGTTATACCGAGAATAATAATTGTTATTAACAAAGCTATATTAACTTCAGTTCTAGTTAAAAACATTAAACCCAATAATATTTCAATAAATGGATATATATATCCATAAGTGGTAATTTTTTTTGCAAGCGGATCATACATTTTAAATGATCTAGAGAATCCCTTTATATCAAGAATTTTAAAAAAACTAAAAATAATATAGAATAGTCCCATAAAATCTAACATTGCATTAATTGAATTCCACTCTTTAAAATTTAATAATATGCTTGTAATTGATATATATCCAAAGATTATAAATAAAGGCAAAAGTTGTTTAATTTTACTTGACTTTACTATCTCATTATCTTTAGCATCTCCTTTGTTTATTACTTTGTACTTAGAAGGAAGAGAATTTGATATTAATGAAAAGCTAATTGGGTTTTTGGAATAAATAATAGCCTCACCATTAGTTAGGTCTACCTGAACATTATCAATCCCATCTAAAGAGCTTAATTTATTTTCAACAGTTGATCTACATCCATTGCATGTCATTCCAGAAATTTTAAATATAGTTTTCATTTCATAAAATTACCTAAATTTATAATTATATGAATAAAATAAGATATACTTGGTTAATTCTCTCTCTATTTATTTTAAGCTCTTTTAGTATTAGCAATTTTTCACTAATTGGTCAGGAAAAAAATGAATTTATTAAATTATTTAACGGAATTGATCTATCAGGGTGGACAATTCATGGAACTGAGAAGTGGTATGTTGAGAATGGAGAATTAGTCTGTGAAAATGGACCAGATAATCAATACGGTTATCTTTCAACTACTGAATATTATGATGATTTTATATTAACACTTGAATTCAAGCAAGAATCTAATGGAAATAGTGGAGTTTTTTTTAGATCAACTCTAGAAGGTATCATAATTAATGGTTGGCAAGTAGAAATTGCGCCACCTGGCTTATTTACTGGCGGAATCTATGAATCCTATGGAAGGGAGTGGTTAATAAAGCCAAATCCAAAAGACGAAAATTTAAATATTGGAGATTGGAATTCATTGAAAATTATGGTTGATGGAGATTTAGTAAAAACTTGGTTAAATGGTGTTGAGATGATAAGGCTCAAAGATAAATTAATAGGAGAAGGAAAGGGTGCAATCGCTCTGCAGATTCATGAGGGGGATGACGTTAAGGTAAGATGGCGAAATATTAAGCTAAAAAAACTATAATTTATTTGTTTGATTAAGTTTATGCGAAAATTATTTATTCTTTTCTTTAGTCTATTACTTTTAAACTCATGCAGTGTGCATACTTTTACTTATGGAGATGGGCCAAAGGAAAATTTTAAAAAAACTATAAAACAAAACAATTATGTTGGTGGTTTTATTTCTGATGGTACACCCGAACTAGAGGAACTTAATCAACTAAAAGATTATAAGTTGATCGTAAAACATACAGTTTGGGACGCCTTAATGTCAATTTTTTCATTTGGCTTATACACACCCACTACTATTACAATAATAAGATAGTAATTTACTAATTTAGAGTGAATTATAAATTAGACTTCAACTAAAGATTTATCTATTAAATTATAATTAGTTGTAAAATTAAAGTCTATTTTACCTACAAATACACCATTAGATCCAACTTGATTAATTATAACTTCCTCACCCAACGAATTATTTAAAATTAATGGTTCTTTCAAAAGTGTATGAGTATGTCCACCAATAATTAAGTCTATGTTTGATGTCAATTTAGCAAGCTCAGTATCACTGATTTTATTATTCTCATATTCATGACCCAAGTGTGATATGCAAATGACTAAATCACATCCCTTTTCATATTTCAATTTTGATGATATATCCTTTGCTATATCTATGGGATTATAATATTTGGTCTCACCATATAATAATGGGTTTACAAGTCCTTCAAGCTCAATACCTAGACCAAAAACACCAACCTTTATCCCTCCCTTATTATAAATTTTGTATTTATCTATTAGTCCTTCTAATTCAGTATTAGTAAAATCATAATTTGAGGATATAAATTTAAAATCATTATTCAAAATATTTTGTTTAAGAATTTCTAAACCCGCATCAAATTCATGATTTCCAATAGTTGCTGCATTATATCCCATTTTTTTCATCAAATTAAGCTCTAAATCACCTTTAAAAAAATTAAAATAGGGTGTTCCTTGAAAAATATCACCTGCATCAAAAATTAATGTATTAGGATTGTTGTTAATTAATTCTTCGAAAAGAATAGCTCTTTTAGCAAATCCGCCTTTGTTTGCATATAGATTATGATCTGATGGAAATGGGTCAATTTGACTGTGCACATCATTAGTATGAAGAATAGTAATTTTAAGATTTCTTGTATTTAAATTACATGAACATAGACTCATTACTGAAAGCGAAGAAAGACTTGAATTATATATAAATTTTCTTCTATTCATTTTTTATAAAACGATTATCAATATTTGATGAAAGATATTGTTTTGATTTTGTATAGTCAATGAATGCATCTCTTAAAGAATATCCTAGCCTGTAAACTTTTGTATTTTGATTAAAGAAAAACATATTATCACCACCAGTTAACAAATAATCATTAATAGCAATATAATATTTGTTAAAGGGTAATATTGGCTTATCTTGAACTAAAACCTCACAATCATTAATTAATATTCCAGAAATTGGATGTGGTTTTATTTCATCTTTTAGGAAAGAAACTATTTCATTGACGGACTTTCCGTCCATTTCAACAATTACTATTTCATTTTCAAATGGAAGTATTTTATATGCATCAGTTAATTTAATTTTACCTTTTGGGAGATATGATCTTATACCTCCATGATTTTGTATAACAAAATCAATATTTTTATTTTCTTGAATCATTAATATTGAATCTGACTGGATAAATATGATGTCAGCAATTAAGTTTCCCAATGTGGAATTAAACTCTTCATCATTAAAATCTGTTTTTGTGTAAATATTATTTGAATAACCTATAACATTGTCTAATCCAATATTAATTGAGTCCCTATAAATACTTATTTCCTGAGAAATAATTTCACTTTCTTGACCAGTTAATTCAATTATAGAATATGTTATTGATTCCAGGTCAAGGTAATTACAACTAAATACATAAAGTGAAAAAAGAGGAAATGCTATTTTAATTAATTTATTCAAAAATTTATGAATGTTTTGAGAATAGCAGTAGAAGTCCAGCAAGCATTAAAACAAAAACTATAAATCCAATAAAGAAAATTAAAGATTCCATTTTTTAAGTTAATAATATTTCAACAAATTTCATAGATTTAGTCAAATTATAAATAATGAACGACACTGAATTTTTAAGAATAATTTTCACAATTGCTTTCATTATAATTGCCTTTAGGCTTCTTTTCAAGAAAAGAAGGTAGTAAATACTAAAAAACCTTTTTAAATATTTATATAATTTATAAATTAGACTATTAATCAATAAATCAATTATTATGAAAAATAAACTATTACTATTTGCTGTACTTTTAAGTACAACATTAACTTTTTCCCAAAGAAATCCTAATAATACATATTTAACATCTTTTTTATATGAAGCTAAGGAAGGAATGACTGAAAAGTTTGAATCTGCAGCTGCAAAAAAGACTAAAATGTTTAATAGTGAAGAAGGGAATATAATCTGGACATATAGAGTACTTACTGGTCCTGCTCAGGGTCAATACGTAAGATTTCTAATTAATCAATCCTCAGAAGATTACGGTCAAGATAAATCTGAAGAGTATGGTTATTGGCAAGAGAATGTTTCCCAATATTCAAATGCTATCTCTGGTGCTCAACATTGGGTTCTAAATGAACCACTAAGTGTTGGCGATGATTCAAGTAATGCTCCAAAATATTTGGAAAGATCTACAGTTGTAATGATTCCTGGAATGGAAAGAAATGTGTATAGAGCTTTATACAGACAAGGAGTTATTATGGACAAAGTTTATTCTGGATCTACAGTTAGGAGAGTCTTTACTCTTGTATCTGGAGGTAACACTCAAACTATTGCTTCATTTAGAGCTTTTAATGAATTTCCTCACTGGGGTAACTTAACAGAAGATCAATCATGGGAAGATATGTATAATGAAGAATTTGGTTGGCAACAATTTGATTCTGATACTGAAGCCTTTGATAATTCTATCAGGGAGTGGGGTATAAGTACTATACTTATGGAAAGGGTTGATTCAATGATGCCGTAATTGTCAAATATCTAATATATTAAAAAAGGCTCCAAATGGAGCCTTTTTTGTAGATATAGAAAGAGCCCAAAAGGGCCCTTTCACCAAACAAAATAATTAAATCAATTATTCTGGAATAACTACATTGTCAATTGCATGAATAACTCCATTAGAAGTTTCTACATCAGCAATTACAACTTTAGCTTTGTTACCTTGAGCATCTTTAACATAGACATTACCTTCCCATAATTTAAGAGTTAGTTCTCCACCTTGTAAAGTTTCAACAGTAAACTCTCCACCGTTGCTGTTTATAGCATTTATAACATCTCCTGCCATAAATTGTCCTGCGACAACGTGATATTTGAGAATAGCTTGTAAAGTTCCTTTGTTTTCAGGCTGTAAAAGCGTTCCTAAAGTTCCTTCTGGTAGCTTATTAAAACCATCATTGGTTGGGGCAAAAACTGTAAATGGACCTTCAGAAGAAAGTGCATCAACTAATTCACCTGCTTGTACTGCAGCTACTAAAGTTGAAAAATTGTCATTTGAAACGGCAGTTTCAACAATATTCATATCGTTAGCATTAGAAGATAATACAAGACTTAAAATTGAATATTTAATATAATTAATTAACATTTTTTAAAATTTAAGTGAATCACAAAAGTTCTACTTTAAATTAATTATTTGAATTATTAGACCTTGTTTAACTTTTATTTAATAAATGTTTTAACATAATTTTAAAAATCCTATATTGATTATCAATGATATACGCAATTAGACTTAAAGCCATGCTAATCTTTTTTTCTTTATTCTCATGCAATAAAAATGAGATTAAAAAAGATGTTATTGAAGATACAATAGAGTTTTCTATTCTTGGCAGTGATGGACCATATGTGTATGGTGAAACATATACAGGCAGAAATGGTTATACAACTTATTACCCAGGAAATATTCCAATTATCCTAAGTATACCCCATGGTGGTGATATTTCACCCTCAGAAATTTCCAACAGAACATATGGTGTAACAGTAACTGATTCTAACACAATAGAACTTGGAATTTCAATCAGAAACTACTTTTACACTAATTATAATATTAGACCTTATGTTGTAATTAATAATCTTAAAAGAACAAAATTGGATGCCAATAGAGATAAAATTGAGGCTGCTCAAGGCAATATATATGCTGAAAGAGCTTTTGATGAATTTCATTTTTATATTGAAACAGCGAGAGAAGACATAGTGTCAAAATTTTATGCTGGATTACTATTTGATATTCATGGTCACGGAGTCAACCCTGATGGTTTTAATGATCTGAGAACATGGATTGGGTACCTTTTAACTGGTGATCAACTGGATAACTCAAATAACTTCATAGATCAAAATATTTCCACAGATGAGGTAAGTATTTACAGTCTTTTAAATGCTTCAGGTCAAAATTTATCAGAACTATTGAGTGGCCCAAATAGTTTAGGAGCATTGTTTGAAAATTATAAATATAGTGCTTTACCAAGTCCAGAAAGTAGGAGTCCTGAGGGAATGAGATATTTTAGTGGTGGATATAACACATATAAGTACGGAACAAATAGGGATTTTAATTTTAGTTCAATTCAGCTTGAATTCCCTTTTCAAGGTTTAAGAGACACTTCTCAATCTAGAAATTTGTTTTCATCCATATTTGTTGACATTGTTCAAGAATATTTTCTTGTTCATTTTAACATAGACCTTTTTTCCTTATGATTATATTTATAAAAAAAAACCATGGATTATAAAGAAATATTTACTGCTAGTATGATACTATTTGCAGTTATAGATATTATAGGGGCAACTCCAGTAGTTATTTCACTTAGAGAGAAAGTAGGAAAAATACAATCTGAAAAAGCAACACTTGTATCTATGGCTATTATGATTGGCTTTCTTTTTGTTGGTGAAGAAATATTGAATTTAATTGGTATTGATATAAATTCATTTGCTGTTGCAGGTGCAATAGTTATATTTTTTATAGCAATTGAAATGGTGCTTGGTGTTACTATTTTTCAGGGAGAGGAACCTGAAACTGCATCAATTGTTCCTATTGCATTTCCAATAATTGCTGGAGCTGGCACTTTAACAACTTTATTATCCATGAGAGCAGAGTATGAATTAATTAATATTATAATTGCTATTATAATAAATTCACTATTTGTTTACATTATACTAAAATCATCAAAGACAATAGAAAAAATACTTGGTAAAAATGGAATAGGAATAATAAGAAGAGTATTTGGAATTATTCTCTTATCAATTTCTGTAAAGCTTTTCTCTACAAACATCAGTCTGATTGTTTAATGAAGTATTTAAAGTTTGTTACTATATACTTTATGTCCATAGCATATACCTATGTTGGCCTCAGGCACTTTTTTGATCCAGATTTTTTTTTGGCAATAATGCCAAATTATCTTACAATGCATTTATTTTTTGTCTATTTAACTGGTGTAATGGAAGTATTATTTGGTATTTTACTAGCATTTAAAAGAACTAGAACATTTGCATCACATGGAATTATAATATTACTAATTTTAGTGTTTCCTGCAAATCTACATTTAGTTAATAGTGAATTATCTCAGTCAATTTTAGATGTTACCAAAGATCAAACCATAATAAGATTACCATTTCAATTCTTATTCCTGCTTTTAGCATTTTGGCACTCAAAAAATAATTAATTTTATGTATGAAAAATTTCTTTAAATGGCATGATAAAATGATATGGAAAATTTCAAAAGAATTTAAACTAACTAAGTATCAAATCCTGCTACTAACATGGTTAGAGGGAATCCTAATTGGAGTCATATTTTGTAAATTTATATTTTAGTATTAATATTTCCTTCAAAAACAAAATTTGCAGGACCAATTATACTTACTTCTTTAAAGTATTTATTATCTGACTTAAACTGAATATTTAAATTACCACCTTTACATTGCATAGTAATACTGTTACTATTAGTTCTTTCCAAATAAAACATGCATAAAGCAGAGGCAGTAGAACCAGTTCCACATGCAAGTGTTTCTCTTTCTACACCTCTTTCATATGTCCTAATTTTAAAATTATCATTAGAAATCTTTTCAATAAAATTTACATTCACCCCATCTTTTTTGTAATAATTATTATATCTAATTAATCTACCCTCATTATTTACATTTAATTTATCAATATTTGCTTTCTCAATAACAAGATGAGGTGATCCAGTGTCAACCCATGTGCCGTAGGAATTTTTAATAATATTAGAGTTAATTTTCATATCCATTTTAATAAGTCCATTATTTAATAGTTCAGCGTTATGAATTCCGTCAAAAGCAGTAAATGATGTTTTTCTGCTAATAAAATCTTTACTGTAAGCTAATTGGACTGCACATCTTGAGCCATTACCACATAAAGAACCCAAATTACCGTTTGGATCAAAATGAAGAATTTCAAAGTCAGAATTAATAGATTTTTTAACAAGAATAAGACCATCAGCACCAATACCATTATGTCTATCACATAAGAAATTTATTAAAGGTTTATTTTTGGTATTAAATATATCTTTTCGATCATCAATTATTATAAAGTCGTTACCTAAAGAATTATACTTACAAAAGTTTATTATCATGAGGACTTAAATATTACCTCTTTTTGCACCATATAACAAAATACCCATTGTTAATAAGTTTACAATAATTACAGGAATAGGCGCAGTAGGCCTCCCTAATATTCCAAATATTAAATCTGGTAGAGCAAGAAATCCCATGATTACGAAAAGAAGAAAAGAAATTCTTCTAAGTGCAGATAAGTTTCTAATTGATAGCGAACCTAGTATAAGGCAAATAATACCAACTATAGTCGAGCTAAGAACAAAAGCAAAAGTTTCGAACATTAACACAGCATCGTTACTTACATCTCTTCCAAGAGTTTCGATAAGTAAGTTTGTTTTAATATTGACTGAAAAAAGTGATAGAATCAAAGGAGCTACCTGAAATAAAAGAAGAAAACTTACTATAATAAATATGGTTTTAATCCTCATATTTAAATTTAAAAAAAAAAACTTAAAACACTTGAGATATCAAAGTAATTAAATATTTGTAAAAGCTTACTTTTTAGAGATTAAATTCATACATTAAAAACTAAATCAATTTAAAATTATATTATGAAAAAATTTATATTATTAATTGCTCTTATTAGTTTAACTACACTAAATTCTCAGTCATTTAGTGTTTTTCATATTCAGGTAGAAAAAGGTGGAGAACAAGCACTTTTAAAACTTTTTGATGACACATTTGCAGATAAAGAATTTAAATCAGGTGGTGTACAAATAGAAGCAATACACGTTGGGGATATCGATGGATATGCTTCACATAGAATAGCCTTTATTGGAGATCCATCTAACTGGGGAACAGTAGATGAGTGGGAGCCAAATGAATTCCAACTATTCTGGTCAAGAGCTCAAGACCACTTCGAGTGGAAAAGATCTGTTTCTGGTAACTTTTTAAGTTATGATGGAGGGGCTATAAGTGAGTATGATTACTATCAGATTTATGAAATTGATGTAGATGATCCTGCAACATTCAAATCAGCTCATGATAAACTTGTTAATCAACTTTCTGATGCTAGAGAAGGAAGACCAGTTGCTCTTGGAGATTTCTCAATTGGAGGAAATGGTGCTTCTCACTGGGTTGGAGTAGGTGCCAAGAATTGGAATGATTTAATGATTCAAAAATCTAAGAATGAGTCTTATTCTAAAGAATGGCAAGCATACTACAATAACAGGGGTAAAGTAGAATCTATGAGAAATTATACATTCTGGGTAGTCAAAAGATATGGTGATTTTTAAATGCCAATTATAAGCCCTCTATTTGAGGGCTTTTTTTATTCTCCGTAAACAACTTTTTTTATATCTCCCCAGGTAACAAGTTTTATATCATTATCTTTTAATACTTTTTTAAACTCTTTTGAATTAAAAACATCATAGTCTAGTTGTCTCCAAAGAGAACCATATTCTGGATGATCGACAGTTACTGCTCTAAGCTCCTCATTATCATAACCTAGATGAAGTAAAAAAACGTTTAATCCTGGAGCCAATGACTCTACTTTAGAAGAATATAGTTTAAAAAAATCATCATATTTATACACATCATTTACAATTAAAGTATTAGCAACGTCTTCACCTGCAATACTTTCCAATGATGTTCGGTCTGCTTCAGGATAGAGCATGTACATATCATTTACGGGAACAATGTAATCAGGAACAGGAAAGTCCTCATCAAACAAGCTTGATATTCTTGATTTTATCGCCATAGATACTAATCTATTTTTGTGACCAACCTCTATGTAGACTCTCCATATATCTTTATTTACAGCTATTGCTCCCATGTGTGAATCAATATGTGATGGATTTATTCCTAGAGATCTTGCATAATCAATTTGAGCTTGGAGTTCTTTTCTAACCTCTTCAGGGTTGGCATTTATATTTACATCACTTGTGTTATCATAAAACTCATTATA
>MDTB01108666.1_pt1 | contig 12212 bp, 11 predicted proteins | sample 811161 | NCBI WGS metagenome assembly MDTB01 (sample SAMN05326650, study PRJNA326480) | marine metagenome | isolation source: seawater | place: Mediterranean Sea | collected 2009 | reverse complement strand
TATCTCATGACAACTCTATAGACCCTGTAGGCGCCTGTGTTGGAATGAGGGGTAGCAGAGTTCAAGCTGTGGTAAATGAGCTTCAAGGAGAAAAAATTGATATCATCCCTTGGAACGATGATGCGCCTACTTTCCTCGTTAACGCCCTTCAACCCGCAGAAGTTAGCAAAGTAGTTCTCGACGAGGACGCAAAAAAGATTGAGGTTGTGGTTCCCACTGACCAACTATCTTTAGCAATTGGCCGTAGAGGGCAAAACGTGAGGCTTGCAAGTCAATTAACTGAATATGACATTGACATTTTAACTGAAGAAGATGAATCACAAAGACGACAGGAAGAATTCAGCGAAAGATCAAATCTTTTCATGGAGCACCTAAATGTTGACGAAATGGTCGCCCAGCTCCTCGTATCTGAAGGTTTTTCTACTATGGAAGAAGTAGCTTATGTTGAGCCGAGTGAAATCAGTTCAATAGATGGTTTCGACCAAGAAACTGCAACAGAACTTCAGGAAAGAGCAAAAGATTATATAGAAAATCTTAATAAGAAATCTTTAGATTTTGCAAAATCAAATGGAATTGGAGATGATCTACTGGACTTCGAGGGTTTAAGTCCACAGATGCTGGAAGTTTTAGTTAAAGATGGAATAAAATCTCTTAAGGATTTTGCAACGTGCGCAGATTGGGAACTGGCAGGTGGTTATACAACTGTTGATGGTAAAAGGGTAAGAGACGAAGGTCTGCTTGAACATTTTGATCTCTCCCTTTCTGAATCTCAGCAACTAATAATGAAGGCCAGAGAAAAGTTAGGCTGGGTTACAAAAGAGGAAGCTGAAGAGATCATAAAGTCCCTTGTTAAATAGGAAAAGATTTTAAGATATTGTTAGTTTTGAATAAAAAATTCTTTTCGGAAAATACCGATATCAATGAAGATGATTTCGTAAAGTTTTCTCTCTCCCCAGAAAACAGGCTGGTTCCAGATTTACATAAAAACCTACCTGGCAGATCTATTTGGGTTCCACCCAATAAAGTCCTTATGAAAGGTATTCTAGAGGGAGAAGATGTAAAAGTGCACTTCGGGGTATCACAGATCTTTACAAAGGACCTTATACTTTTAGTTCAAAAAACTCTACGAAAAAAGATTCTTAGCAGCATATCTTTGACGAAAAAAGCAGGCTATTTAGCAATAGGTTTAGATGCAATAAAAGCTCAATTGATAGAAAAAAAGCATTGTTTGATTGTTGTGGCAAAGGATGCGAAAAGCTTGAAGAATTATCCTTTTTTTTCGTCGACTTCTATTTCTTGTTTTGAAAACTTACTTTATCAGAAAGATTTAGAGAAAAGCACGGGTAAAAATAATGTAAAATATGTTGGTATTTTGTCCAAAAATCTTAAAAAAACTATTCAAGCCGACTTAAATAAACTAAAAGGTTTTATGTAAACCGATTAACTGACAGTGATTGTAATGAACGATAGTGAAAACAGAGACAACAAAACCAAAGCATTGGGGCTTAAAAGCGGGACTAACACAGTCCGACAAAGCTTCTCGCACGGTAGATCGAAATCCGTTGTAGTGGAAACTAGAAAGAAAAAACTACTTTTTTCAAAAAAGGGTCCTTTAGTCGAGGAAACTCCCAAACCTTTGGTCACAGAGAGTGAAACCAAACAAACTGATGAGATATTGAGACGAAAAAAAGCTATAGAGGCCTCCAAAGCAGAGGAAAAAAAATTACAGGAACGAAATGAGCAACAAAAAGCAGATCAGAAGAAAGAATCAAAACAGACAGAGGCAAAAGATCAAAACAAAAGTGCTGACCCTTTAAAATTAGATACACCAGACTCCACTTCTTCAAAAAAGAGAACAAAAAACGAAAGCAATCAAAAAACTTCCCATGAAAGTAAAGCAAGAGAAAATGGGGAAAAGCCAAATTCTAAAGCAACAAAGTTAAACGAAAACAAAAGAAGATCAGGGAAGATCACAATCACTCAGGCCTTGGGAGAGGACGGGGGTCGACAGCGGTCTATAGCATCTTTAAGAAGGAGACAAGAAAAAGAAAAACGTCAGATGTTAGAAAGTTCTTTTGAAAGAGAAAAAATTATAAGAGATGTGCCAATTCCAGACACCCCTCTAACTGTACAGGAGTTGGCCAACAGAATGGCTGAACGCTCTGCTGATTTGGTAAAAAAACTGATGACAAATGGTATAATGGTTACAAAAAATCAAGCTATTGATATAGATACCGCTACTTTGCTAGTTGAAGAATTTGGGCACAAAGCCATCAGGGTTTCAGACTCTGATGTTGAAGATATCATAATTAATATTGATGATCAGGATGAAGAGTTTAAATCACCGAGACCTCCCGTTGTTACAATAATGGGCCATGTCGATCACGGCAAAACAACACTGCTGGATTCTATTAGAAAAACAAACATAGTTTCTAGTGAAGCTGGAGGGATAACTCAACATATTGGTGCTTATCAAATTACCTCAGAGAGAAATCATAAGCTGACATTTCTAGACACACCAGGCCATGCAGCTTTTAGCACCATGAGGTCTAGAGGAGCGACTATCACTGATATTGTTGTACTCGTTGTTGCTGCAGACGATAGTGTAAAACCGCAAACAATTGAAGCTATAAATCATGCAAAAGCAGCAAAGGTTCCGATTATCGTAGCGATAAATAAAATAGATAAGCAAGGGTCTGATCCAAATAAAGTTAGGACAGAGCTTTTGCAGCATGGAATAATTGTTGAGAGCATGTCCGGCGATGTTCTTGAGGCAGAAATATCCGCAATGAATGGAACTGGTTTGGAAAAATTACTTGAAAATATAGTCTTACAATCTGAGCTATTAGAGCTTAAATCCAACGAAAAGCGACCAGCGGAGGGAACAGTTGTTGAAGCAAAACTAGATATGGGACGAGGTCCTGTAGCTACCGTTTTAGTTCAAAAAGGCACTTTAAAAAAGGGCGATATTTTTGTTGTAGGTCAACAATGGGGTAAAGTAAGGGCTCTTTTCAACGATAAAAAGGAAACAATAGATTTTGCCGTGCCATCAACACCCGTCGAGGTTTTAGGCTTAAATGGAACACCAGATGCCGGAGATATACTAAACGTTTTGCCAAGTGAGGCGAAGGCACGTGAAATCGCCTTGTATAGAGAGCAAAATTTAAAAAACAAGAAAAATACTATAGGTATGGGTTCATCGCTTGACCAGTTATTAGCTAAGGCTAAAGAAGACGAGAAGTTATCTTTCCTGCCAATTATTGTAAAAGCTGACGTTAGAGGATCAGGAGAAGCTATAGTTCAGGCAATGGAAAAAATAAAAAGTGAAGAGGTAGAGGTTCGAGTGATTCATTCAGGTGTTGGAGCTATAACTGAGAGTGATATTACTCTTGCGGTGTCATCTAATTCTATAATTATAGGGTTTAACGTGAGAGCTAATACCGCAGCTAGAGAGAGTGCATCTAAAAAAAATATAGATATAAGGTATTATTCTGTAATATACGATCTTGTAGACGACATAACGATAGCAGCAGAAGGAATGTTGGCACCAGAAATAAGAGAAACATTTATAGGCTATGCAAAGATTCAAGAGGTTTTCAAAATTACTGGGGTCGGAAAGATCGCAGGGTGCTTGGTTACAGAGGGGCACGCGAAAAGAGATGTTGGTGTTCGTCTTTTAAGAGAAGATCTTGTTATACACACTGGAAAGCTAAAGACATTAAAAAGATTTAAAGATGAAGTAAAAGAAGTGCAGTCCGGCCAAGAGTGTGGAATGGCTTTCGAGGCATATGAAGATATAAGAAAAGACGATGTTATAGAAATTTTCACTACCCAGGAAGTTGCTCGAACGTTAAACTGACTTAAATAATGAATAATATGCATGGAACAACTATAGTTGGTGTTAGAAAAGGTGGAAGTGTTACAATTGCGGGCGACGGTCAAGTAAGTTTGGGAAACACAATTATAAAAGGCACTGCGCAAAAAATCAGATCTATAAAAAATGAGGAATATGAAGTTATAGCAGGTTTCGCGGGTTCAACTGCTGACGCTTTTACTCTTATAGAAAGACTCGAAGAGAAACTTGAGAAATACCCGGGTCAATTATCCAAAGCATCCGTTGAACTAGCTAAGAATTGGAGAACTGACAAATATTTAAGAAATTTAGAGGCCATGATGATAGTTTCAGATGGTGTTGAGTTGTTGATAATTACTGGATCAGGAGACGTATTAGAGCCAGAAAACCATATAGCATCCGTCGGTTCCGGCGGTAATTTTGCTTTAGCGGCTGCAAGAGCCTTGTATGAAGGGAAAGAAAGTTCTGAGAAAATCGCTATAAAAGCTATTAATATTGCTTCGGAGATATGTGTTTATACTAATGACAAAGTAAGACATTTAACTCTTAGTTCGAAATAATATGCTAAATAATTTAACCCCAAAGCAAATCGTAAAAGAACTGGATAGGTTCATAATAGGCCAAGAGGAAGCTAAAAAATCTGTCGCAATCGCATTGAGAAATAGATGGAGGCACCAACAGTTAACCGAAGATATAAAAGATGAAATATACCCTAAAAACTTACTAATGATTGGACCTACGGGCGTTGGAAAAACAGAAATCTCCAGGCGCTTATCCAAACTAGCAAAAGCTCCGTTCATAAAGGTTGAGGCAACGAAATTTACAGAGGTCGGTTATGTTGGTAGAGATGTTGAGCAAATAGTGAGAGATCTCTTAGAAAATGCTATCGTTCTAGTCAAAAAGGAGAAGAGAAAGACTATTTATGAAAAAGCAAAAAGCGAAGCAGAAAAAATCGTTTTGAAATATTTCGCTGGAGATGAAGCAAGGGAAACGACTATAGAAACATTCAGAAAAAAATTGAGAGATGGCCTGTTAGATGAAAAAGAGATAGAGATAGAGGTCTCTGAGAAAAGCAATCCACTTCCATTGATAGACATACCCGGCTCTTCAGGAGGATCAATGGGCATAATGAACATAGGTGACATTTTAGGAAAAAATTTTGGTTCTCTGAAAAAAAAGATAAAAGTTAAAGTACGAGAAAGCCATAAGTTGCTTATTGATCAAGAGATCGAAAGGCTTTTAGATAATGATAGTATACAAAAGGAGGCTAAGTCTAGAGTTGAGAAAAGCGGCATTGTGTTCATAGATGAGATAGATAAGGTGTGTACAAACAATGGTTCCAAATCCGCTGAAGTCAGTAGGGAAGGAGTTCAACGCGATTTGCTCCCACTAATTGAAGGTACGACCGTATCCACCAAGTATGGATCAATTAAAACTGATCAGATCCTTTTTATTTGCTCTGGTGCTTTCCATTTATCAAAACCTTCTGATCTTCTTCCAGAGTTACAAGGGCGTCTTCCGATAAGAGTACAACTAAACCCACTAAAGAAAGAGCAATTTAAGCAAATATTAATTGATACGGATAACAGTCTCACCAAACAGTATATTGCATTAATTAAAACAGAAGGCGTGGAACTTTTTTTCAGTGACGATGGTATCGAACAAATTTGCCTACTGGCTGAAGAGGTTAATTTCAATATTGAGAATATAGGGGCCAGAAGACTTCACACAATTTTAGAGAAGGTTCTTGAAAACATTAGTTTTAATGCGCCTGATTTAAAGGGAAAGAAGGTCATAGTAGACGCTAAGCTCGTTGAAAAACATGTAGGAAGTCTTTCTAAAACTGCTGACTTAAGGAAATATGTTCTCTGATTTCTTAAGAAAGAAATAGTAAGCGCCTTCACCACCATGACGATCCAGTGCTTTTGATATGTACTGTACTTTATCGTCATAGAAACTATCTGTGAGCCAGTTTTCTATCTCACTTTTTATCGTTTGAGTCTTTCCATGAATGTTTGGTTTTGAATTTGACCCCTTCCCAGTAATAATCAACAAAAACCTCTTCTTGAGCCCCAAACTATCGCCAACAAAAAGTTTTAGCCGATCTTCTGCTTCTCTGAGAGAAAATCCGTGGAGATCTAAAGTACCATCTATGCTAATTTTTCCATTTTTTATTCTTTTTAGCTTATTTTTCTCTATGTCAATGCTAGTCTTTGGAGAAATTAAACTTATTATAGCTTTCCTAAAATAGTTATTTTTTTCAACTAACTTGGGCCTTATTGCTGGTTGAGGTTTGAAAGTGAGTTCCTTTGCCGTCGAAGAGTCCCTGTTCTTTATGTCGTTAAAACTACTGCCATTATTGCGTGCTTTTTTTTTTATGCTATTTTTAAGAATGAATTCTTCCCAAAAAACTAAGTTATTATCTTTCTTCCTAGTTTTTTCTTTTTTCATATCGTTGACTTTAAAAGCCAAATTGGATCTTTTTCTGAAAGGTTTTTAGTAAAGATCCAAGTGTCCTTTTGTTTTTTTATCTCATCTGGATGGCCCTCTATTATAGTTCCATTTACATCCTTTACTACAGTGGATATCTCAGATTTAAATGATAGTGTGATGTCAGCTATATTTGTTTTTTCGCTAAATGAAGCATCTATTATTCTTATATCCCTCATTCCAATAAACTTTGCATCAACTACAAGCCCGTCTTTTTTTCTTTTTTCTATTACTGACTTAAAACTTTTTAACACTTTTTTTTCTAAAAGTGTGCCTAGCTTTTCAATATCACCATTTTCAAAGGCCATGATAATTATCTCGTAAGCCATCTTGGCGCCTGATACGAATTTATTTACACTAAAATCACTGTCAAATTCTTTCATCTTTTTAAAAACTCCAGCGCTTGTGCTACTTTCTTCTACGTAATCAAAGATATCATCATCAGAATCAGGTTTGTTTTGTTCGCTTATAACATCTGGTGATTTTATAACTTCGCCAGGGGTTTTAATTCCCTTATGGGTTTTTTCAAAACCCTCTCTAGAACCTAGGACAGCTTTTAGACGCCAAAAAAGAAAAATTGCGACAGCTGCTAGTATAAATATTTGTAACATTCGTAAATGATCCGTTTCTTATTTTTAGCTTTACTTAGAGAAAATAACCTATCACTAAGACATATAAGATTTTATTTTATTGTGTCCACTAGTTAGATGGAGTATATAGTCCTCTACAATAAATTAAAGTTAAAAATTTTATGTCAGTAAAGCAAATAAATTCCGATGAATCAGGCTACTACGTTGATAATCTACTTTTTAATCACGACATAGAGCTATTATCTCAATTCATCAAAGATATGTCTTTTGAAAAGAAGAAAGATTTTGCTTTTTATACAGAAGAAGATTTTAAAGGTAAAACAGATTTTTCTCTCGATATTGAGGTGGAAAATGAGATTAGGGGCGAAAAGAAAATTATAACCTCTCTCATTGTAAACCTTGAAGCCCAGATTAATAAAAAAACGGCTTTTATATTGGAAATGACTTACTGTGGTTTATTCAGTCTACCTAATGTATCCGAACAAATACTTGAAAAGCAAATTCAAGTAGAATGCCCAAAAATGCTATTCCCATACATAAGACGATTAATATCCCAAACAATGATCGAAAGCGGTATGCCGAATATTGACGTAAAAAACATTAACTTTTTTGATTTATATAAATCTAATAAAAAAAATTTTTTGCCATCTTAGAAATGAACTCTCGATGAAGCCCTATTTCTTCTTGGGAAAGTCTAATTATATTTAAAGGGTTTTTTCTAACGAACTTCTGTTTCTCTAAACTATTCTGGTCAATCTCTTTAGTTTTTGAACCGACACTTGCAAACTCGAAACCAGGTTGTTTTCCTCCTGACAACTCTAAATATACTTCGGATAGTATTTCACTATCTATAAGGGCACCGTGTTTTCCTTTTCTCTTATTGTTTATACCGAACTTTATACACAACGAATCTAATGAAACTGACTTTCCAGGGTATAAGCTTTTAGCGATCTCTAAGGTGTCAATAAAATTTTCATTTCTTATCTCTTTGTAGGGTAAATTTTCGTAAACCTCTCGATTGCTATTTTCAAGAAGCTGAAGTTCATTATTTAAAAATCCAATGTCAAACTTCGCATTGTGTATAATAAGTTTTGAACTCCCAAGAAAAGTAAGAAGACTCTCTACTATTTCGGAGAAAAATGGTTTGTTTGATAAGAACTCTGTTGTGAGTCCATGAACTTTAAGAGCCTCAGTTGACATTTCTCCTTCTATTAAGGGATTCAAATAGCTATGGAACGTATTTCCTGTCGGAATATGATTGATGAGCTCTATAGCACCTATCTCAATTATGCGATCACCTTTATTGTGGAATAAACCAGTGGTTTCAGTATCCAAAACAACTTCTCTCATTTCATGCAGCCATTTCATTTATTTTGTTATATAAATCTTCTACATCCTTTTTTGTCTCTGATATAGCCTTGTCAGTATTTATTATAAAGTTTGCTCTTTCTAATTTTTCTTTCTCATTTAATTGATTCCTTTTAATAAGCTGAAAGTCTTTTTCGGTGATATTTTTCCTTTTTAGAGCCCTGTTCCTTTGGGTTATCTCCGAAGCGGTCACAACAACTACTGCATCGAAGTTTCTTTCTTGGTTCTTTTCGAAAAGAAGAGGAATGTCAAAAATGATTATGGGAAGCTCTTGGTTTAGTCTCAAAAAAGAGATCCTTGATTTTTTTAAAAGGGGATGAACTATATCTTCTATTTTTTTCAATAAAGAGCTGTCTCCGTGAATTAAATTTTTCAACTTTTTTTTATTAACTCCTGTTTCTGTTACTACAATTGGGAGCTCTTTGATAAATATTTTAGTGGCTTCTCCGTTTCTTGAGTAAAGTGAATTGACCTCGTTATCAGCGCACCATACTGGAACTCCAATATCGCGAAACATATTTGCTACTGTGGTTTTTCCCATGGCAATAGACCCGGTTAAACCAAGAATAAAGCTGGGTTTTTTATTCACTTATAAACTTTCTTATACGATCATCTACTACTGGCGTTTTCTGAAACCAATGCTCAAAACCGGGGACAGCTTGGTTTAATAGCATTCCTATACCGCCTACTGTCTTTAGTTTAAGTCGTTTCGCTTCCTTAATAAGACCGGTTAGCATTGGGTTATATACAATATCGACAACCAATGCGGTCTTTTTTGCTTTGGTTATAGGTTGGTTGAACTCTGGTTGTCCAACCATGCCCATAGATGTAGCGTTTATAATTATATCTGCTTCTCCAACTGTTTCTGGGGCTGTTCTCCAGTCCATTACTGACACCTTGGCACCTAGATTTTCAGATATTATCTGAGCTTTAGAGCGAGTTCTGTTTGTTATTCCTACTTCTCTTATCCCATTTGATATTAAAGCCGATGCAATGGCTCTAGAAGAGCCCCCTGCTCCATAAATAGTGGCTTTTTTATCATAAAAGTCAAAATCTGGGATTTCATCAACTATATTTTGAATAAAACCATACCCATCTGTGTTATCAGCGTGGATCTTACCACCTTTGCTGAAGTATAAGGTATTTGCTGCTCCAATTAAAGCCGCTCTGTCGGTTATAGAGTCTGCAAACTTCAAAACATTTGTTTTATGGGGTATAGTCACGTTCACCCCATTAAAACCTAAGTCAATCAAACTTTTTAAAGAGTTTTCAAGCTTCTCTGTAGTTACTGAGAAAGGGATATAGAACCCATTTATGTTGTATTTTTTTAACCAATAATTATGTAACTTGGGCGATTTACTATGATATATTGGTTGTCCAATTACTCCAGCTAGAAACGGTGCGGTGTTGATCAAATTTTTATCCATAGCAGTATGTTGATTAAAATGGAGTTTTGTTAACAATTCTAATTATTTTATAATAGTAGAGTTTTTATCATAAACTATAAATTTCTTTCCACAAATCGACTCACACTAGCGCCCCTATTTAATTTTAATTAACTAGTGTTGAAAGAACCAAAGTTATGTAATTCTTTCAATGAATTAGCCTTTAATTACAACAAATGAATTTGTAGATAAATTGACAACAAGTATTATACCCCCATTTTTTTGTATATATACTACTAACAACTATATATTATATATATATTATGAGTTTGTTTCTAGAATGTATAAAAGGCATCCCCGTCGAAAGGCCACCTATATGGTTTATGCGTCAGGCTGGCAGATATTTATCTGAATATAGAAATACTAGGAAAGAAGCTGGTTCATTTTTGAACCTTTGCTACAACTCTGATCTGGCTACAGAGGTTACTCTACAACCTATAGAAAAATTTGGTTTTGATGCTGCTATTTTGTTTGCTGATATTTTATTAATATTAGATGCTTTAGGAGTAAACGTTCAGTTTATTGAAGGTCAAGGACCTTTGTTAGAACCTGTAAGAGATAAAAGAGATATTCAAAAAATTAAAAATATAGAGAAGATCCACGAAAAATTAACTCCAGTTTACAATACCGTAAGAAAGCTAAAGAACCAGTTACCAGTTGGAGTGCCTCTAATAGGCTTTGCAGGAGCTCCCTGGACTTTAGCAACATATTTGATAAATGGAAAAGGAGAGCAGGGCTCTCTTACCGCAAAGAAATTCCTTATTGAGAATAATGAAGAGTTCGAAGAAATTATGAATTTGCTTACCGAAGCTACAATAGAATACTTAGTAATGCAAATTAAGGCGGGAGCTGATGTAATAAAAATTTTTGATAGTTGGGCAGGCGCGTTAAACGCTGATATGGTTCGACGCTATTCATTAGACCCCATAAAAACAATTGTTAGTAAAGTAAAAGGTCTATACCCTGAAATACCTTTTATAGTATTTCCCCGATCTGTTAATACGACATATAGAGATTTCGCTGAAGTAGATCAGTTCGATGTCTTAGCTGTTGACCAATTTTTAGACCGAAAGTGGATAGCAAATAAGCTACAATCCAAAAAGATCATACAAGGAAATTTGGACCCACTTTTTTTAACTCAAAAAAGTGCTATCTTACTAAAAGAATTAAAGACTGTTACAAGCGATTTTAAGCACTACCCGTATATATTCAATCTGGGACATGGAATTACGCCTGATGCTAAGGTAGAAAATGTCTCTCTAGTTGTTGATTATATAAAAGGGCTAAAGTTATAGCGAGATTTCGTATTGTCAGATAAAACGTTGACAAATATAAAAAGATCACTTAATCATTTGTCAACAAAAATTCCCTTGTTAAATATTCCGTAAAATCAATGGTTGATATAGATAATATAAAGCGGCTATCACTAGCAGATCTAAAAACTCAGAGTCCGAGTGATTTACTAAAGCTAGCAGAGAAACTTGAGATAGAAAACGCATCATCTATGAGAAAAGGTGACATGATGTTTTCAATACTTAAGGATATGGCAGAGGATGGAGTAGAAATATCTGGCGATGGTGTTCTCGAGGTATTACAGGATGGGTTCGGCTTTCTTAGATCAACCGATGCAAATTACTTACCTGGTCCAGATGATATATATGTTAGTCCTAGTAAAATCAAAAAGTTTTCATTAAGGACAGGGGACACTGTTGAAGGTGTAATTAGTGCACCAAAGGAAGGCGAGAGATATTTTGGATTAGTGAAAGTAACAAAAATAAATTTTCTAGAGATGGAAAAGGCGAAGCATAAGATACACTTCGACAATCTCACACCACTTTATCCAGACGAGAGAATTGGTTTGGAGCTAAATGATCCAACAATTAAAGATAAGTCAGCTAGAGTAATTGACTTAGTTGCACCAATAGGAAAAGGGCAAAGATCATTAATAGTTGCACCCCCGAGAACTGGAAAAACGGTGATATTACAGAACATCGCCCACTCTATAGAGAAAAACCACCCTGAATGTTTCTTAATTGTCCTGCTAGTTGATGAGAGGCCTGAGGAAGTAACAGATATGCAGAGATCAGTAAAAGGAGAGGTTATTTCCTCTACTTTTGACGAACCAGCAACAAGGCACGTTGCTGTTGCTGAGATGGTGATCGAAAAGGCAAAAAGGCTGGTTGAGCATAAAAGAGACGTGGTAATATTGCTTGATTCAATAACAAGATTGGGAAGGGCATATAATACTGTTGTTCCTTCATCTGGTAAGGTGTTGACAGGTGGTGTTGATGCTAACGCCTTGCAAAGACCCAAAAGATTCTTTGGAGCTGCAAGAAATATAGAGGAGGGCGGGTCTCTTACAATAATTGCTACTGCCTTAATAGATACTGGTAGTAGAATGGATGAAGTTATTTTCGAAGAATTTAAAGGTACTGGAAACTCAGAACTCGTCTTAGATAGAAAGGT
>MDTB01065836.1_pt1 | contig 12212 bp, 11 predicted proteins | sample 811161 | NCBI WGS metagenome assembly MDTB01 (sample SAMN05326650, study PRJNA326480) | marine metagenome | isolation source: seawater | place: Mediterranean Sea | collected 2009 | reverse complement strand
GCATACTTTATTTTAATTTTATTATTCCAAATTTTATTAACATACATTTGCTTAATAAACTTGGAATGACAATTGGCAAGAAGACATTTTTTGGGATTGGAAGTGAATTTAAAATAAGAGGCAGGCTATCAAATATAATAATTGGCAAGAATGTTACAATCGGAAAGAATTTTAGTATGAGAAATAGAGAGAATGGAAAAATTGTAATTCATGATAATTGCTATATAGACGATAATGTCAGAATTATTGCTGCTAGAAATGGAATCGTTGAAATTTCCGAGGGCACTTCCATAGGTACAAATACAATTATTAATTCTGGTGGTGAATTTAAATGTGGTAAATTCTGTTTAATTGGAAGTAATACAAACATTAATACTTCTGAGCATATTAATTTACCAAATAAGTATATAAAAATTCAGCCTTACAAACATGGCGTCATACATCTTGAAGATGATGTATTTATTGGAAGTGGTGTATCAATATTAATGAATACATTTTTAAGGAAGGGAGTCATGGTCAGTTCAAACTCATTAATTTCTGGTGATACCCAAAGCTTCTCTATTTATGCTGGTGTACCTGCAAAGTTTATTCGAAAAAGATAAAAATAAAAAAATGATTTTTATTATACAAGCAAGACTATCATCTAAAAGGCTGCCAAATAAAGTTCTTAAAAAAATTAATAATAAAGAATTACTTATGTATGTTATTGAGAGAATAAAAGAAATTTCCTCAAGTGATCAAATTTACGTAGCAACTTCAAATAATAATTCTGACCAAGAAATAGTTAACTTTTGTGAATTAAATGAATTAAAGTATTATCAAGGTGATCTGGAAAATGTTGCAAAAAGATTTTTAGATATTTTAAAATTTACAGAATGTGAGTCTTTCGTTAGGATTTGTGCTGATAGTCCATTAATAGATCATAATATAATTTCAAAAATGATCGAAATCTATAACTGTGGGAAATATGACATTGTAACAAATAGAAATTCAGGTTTTCCAAGTGGTCAAACTGTCGAGGTTATAAAATCAAAAAAATTTATAAATTCGTATAGTCAATTCAAAATGCCAGATCACTACGAGCATGTTACGAGTTATTTTTATCAAGTCGAAAAAAATGATGTACAAATCTATTTTTTCAAATCAAAAAATGACTTTAAAAATCTAAAATTATCTGTAGATACTGACTCTGATTTTAAACAAATTTCTAATATTATTAGATTAATGAAAGAAAAACATGTAAAGTACGATTTAGCAAAAATCTCTGAATTATCTAAGAACTTAGATTAAATTTAAGAAACTTTTTTATAAGTCAAATAATATGAAAAAAAATCACCGATGGAATACAAATCATTATGAGAGATACACTTCTGAGCTTAATCGTGAAGAACTTTATAAACTATATCCTTCAGAAAGTTGGGCACTTTATAGAACAGTAAAAGATGCACAATCAATAGTCGATCTTGGGTGTGGCAACGGTGCCATGTCATCTATAATTTACAAAATAAATAAAAAAGCCAAGTATGTTGGTGTTGATCATCAAGAAAATCTAATAAAAATAGCAAATAAAAAATATAAATATGCTAATTTTATTCCAGGAGATGTAATTTCTTTCGTAAAAGAAAATAAAAAGAAATACGACATTGTAATGGCTTGGTCTGTAATAAAATCAATAAGTAAATGGAAATATTTGATTAAGAAAATGATTGAAGACTCTAAAAGGTATGTCATTTTTGATCAAAGAGTTGCTAATGTAAATTTCGTTAGTTTTGATGAAAAAATTTTACATGCTAATTACGGAGGTAAGACCGGTCCACTTTTGTGTATAAATTATAAGTCATTAAAAAAATTTCTTCTTCAACAAAAAAATGAACTTAAAAAGATTGAATTAATGGCCTACGATAGTCAGTGGGGTAAAAATGTAAAATTTAGCTTAAAAAAACCTACTTTTGTGACAACAGTAGTTTTACATAAAAAAATTAAAAAAAATGATAAGTTTGAAGGTATTTACGAGCAACTTCCTAGAAATCTAGAAAAATAAATATGGACAAAAAAAAAGATAACATCTTTGCTTCAGAAAAAATGAAAGTCAGCGACTTTACCTTTAATAAAGAAGTTGCTAACGCTTTTGATGATATGGTTAGTAGAAGTGTACCTAATTATTTTGAGTCTCAGAATGCAGCCATAAAAATTGCTGCAAAATATATTAAAAATGGTACGAGTGTTGTTGATATTGGTTGCTCTACTGGTACTACATTAATAAACTTGTCTGATGAATTGATAATGAGTAAAAAGCCTCAAGTGAAATATATAGGAATTGATAGCTCTTATGATATGATTGAAATTGCAAATAGAAAAATTAAAAATAGGAAGAATAAATCAAAATTTAAATTCATAGTAGACGATTTTATGAATATAAAATTAGAAAAAAATATTTCCTGCTACTTTATGCATTTTACTTTACAATTTATAAGACCTATTGAACGTGAACTTGTTTTGAAAAAAATATATAGCTCTATGAAGAATGGTGGGTGTTTAATTTTATTAGAAAAAGTATTAAGCAATGAAAAGTATTTTAATAGAACTTTTATAGATATTTATCATGAATATAAAATTTCAAAACAAGGATATTCTAATGTAGAAATACAAAAGAAAAGAGAAGCTCTTGAAAATGTATTAATACCTTACAAAGTAGACGAAAATATTGACCTTTTAGAAAATGCAGGATTCAAAAAAATTGAAACATTTTATCGTTGGTTCAATTGGACAGGTTTCATAGCTATAAAATAAATTATGTGTGGAATAGCAGGCTTAATTGGTAGTGAACGCCTTTCGGTAGATCATAGAGATAATCTTCTCAAAGTAATGAAAAATCGAGGACCTGATAGCCAGGAATATATCCATTTAAATTTTAAAAACCTTAAAAATATTGAATTTTTTTTTTCAAGATTATCCATTATTGATGTCAATCCTAGATCTAACCAGCCGTATACTAAATATAACAAAACTTTAATATTTAATGGTGAAATTTATAACTATTTAGAATTAAAAAATAAGCTTAGTGCATATTATTCTTTCGATACAAAATCAGATACTGAAGTTTTGTTGACTGCATATCATCATTATGGAATTAATTTCACTGATCATTTAGAAGGTATGTGGGCTTTAGCTATTTTTGATGAGACTAAAAACAAAGTAATACTTTCCAGAGATAGGTTTGGAGAAAAACCTTTATATTACCTTGATGATAAAAATCAATTTATCTTTGGTTCAGAGATTAATTATATGAGAGAAATTCTTGAAAAGAAGCTTGAGGTAAATTATGAAAAATTAAATAACTTTTTAGTTTATGGCTATAGAACTATATTTTCTACTGAATCCACATTTATTCAGAATATTAAACCTTTTCCTAAAGCTGAGACTTGGGAAATTAATCAAAGTTCAAAAATTATCAATAGACATTGTTACTGGAAAATAAATTATAATGAAAATAAAAATATTTCTTTCGTTGATGTAGTTGACAAAACTGAGGAGCTTATTACTAATTCCATTCAAAAAAGATTAAGATCAGATGTTAGACTAGGTATCAGTTTGTCAGGTGGGATAGATTCATCTTTAATATTTTCAATTGCAAAATCTAAATTTAATCAAGAAATGGATACCTTTAGTATTATCGATAAGGATCCAAGATATAATGAAAATGAAAATATTAAGAGCTTGATAGAAAAATATAATGTTAAAAATTCTTATGAAATTAATATTAGAGACTGTAATTTTTTAGATGATCTTAAACAATTGGTTCAGTATCATTGTTCACCTGTATTTACAATTTCATCCTATATTAATTCTCTTATATCAAGGAAAGCTTCAGAAGAAAAAAATCGCGTAATATTATCTGGTATTGGTGGGGATGAACTTTTTTTGGGATATTATTATCATTATCTTTACTGGCTTTATGATAAATTTCAAATTAATGACGATTACAAAAGTCATGTACTAGAATGGCAGCAAAAAACAGGATCTTATGTTAATAATCCCCTTATAAAGGACGTAGAAAATTTTATAAATAATCCATCTAGTAGAGATCATTTATTCAATGATACTGATTTTTTTGCATCATTATTATTAAAAAAAAATATTGAAAATTCATACTATGAAGAAAATCATCATAATAATTTATTACGAAATAGAATGCTTAATGACCTTTTTAAGGATGTCGTACCTGTAGTATTAAATCAAGAAGATTTAAACTATATGTTTAATTCAACAGAAAATCGATGCCCTTTTTTAGATAAAGAACTCGCTGAGTTTGCATATACGATACCAAATCAGTATCTAATCAGAAATGGTTATACAAAGTCAGTTCTGCGAGAAATAGGTAACAAATATTTACCAAATAAAATTAATTATGACTTAGAAAAAAAAGGTTTTAACGCATCCATTGAAACTTTATTTGATTTAAACAATACTTCAAATTTAGAGTTCTGTTTAGATGATGGCCCAATATATGAAATTTTTGACAGACAGAAAATTGAAAAATTTCTTAAGTCTGATTTTCATAGCAATAGCTTTAGTAAATTTCTTTTCATATTTATTTCCACAAAAATGTTTTTAGAGTATATATGATATCAAATCTACCAATTGTCACAATTTATATAACAAACTTTAACTATTCTAAGTATATTACTACAGCCATAGAGAGTGCCCTAAGTCAAACATACGAAAATATAGAAATACTGATCATCGATGATGGATCAACTGACAATTCAGTTGAGATTATAAATAATTATTCCACAAATCCCAAAATTACACCACTTTTCAAAAGGAATGAAGGATTGTTAGCAGCATGTAATACCGCATTATATTCTGCTAAGGGAGAATATATTTTAAGATTGGATGCTGATGATTGGCTAGATGAAAATATTATCTCAGTCTTCGTTAATAAGATGCAAAAAGATAAGCAAATTGAGGTTTTATTTCCTGATTATTATGAAGTAGATCAAGATGGTAATATCTTAAATACTTTTAGAAGACATAATTTTGATGAAGTAAATTTACATGATCAGTCAGCTCATGGAGCATGTACAATGTTTAAAATAAAAACATTAATTGATATGGGTGGATACGATGAATACTTTGAATGCCAAGATGGGGTAGATATATGGTTGAGATTTATTAAGAAATTTAAGGTAAGTAATGTCAATATACCTTTATTCTATTATCGTAAACATGAGTTTAGTCTTACAAGGAAAGAGCAAAAAATCTTAAAAAATAGATCTCAAATTTTGGAAAAAAATAGCAATGAAACTTCTGATGAGACAGTAGCTATTATTCCAATTCGAGGTAAAAAATATGACATACACTCAAATGCATTTCATGAAATTAACGAAAAACCACTATTGCAATGGAAAATTGATAGCCTGCTAGAGTCAAACAAGATAAAAAAAATAATCATTACAAGTCCTGATGAAGAAGTTCTCGATTATATTGAAAAGCAGCAAAATCAAAAGTTACTGGCCTATTATAGAGATGCGAAACTGGCAAATCCAAGCGTTCTTTTGGATCAGTCTATACAAGCCGCTTTGGATTTGTATGAAAAAGAATTTGACGCTAAGCCAGAGTTTTCACTTTTAGCAAAGATAAGCTCTCCATTTATTAATTATAAACATTATGAAAATGCAATTAATTCAATGAAAATATTTAATACAGATATGATTATTGCTGTTTCTCACGAAAATAACACTGTTTACACACACAATGGAAATACTATGAAGCCAATCAATAAATCTGACTATAATAAAATTAAAATTGATGACAAACGATATTTAAAAATTAATATAGAATCACAGCAACTTTATGTTGAGACAGGAAATTTTCTAGTGGTTAGAAACAATTCTTTAAAAGACTTTGCAGATTTTGATAAATTAAAAGTTGGCCATGAAATACTCAATGGATTATCTAAATTCGAGATAGATGATGAGCTATCGTTGGAGTTGGCTAAATTTATTTCAAAAGATATTTATAATGATTATGGCAACTAACTATGTTTAATTTCAAAAAAATAAATAAAGCTTTTATAATTGCTGAAGCAGGAGTAAATCATGAGGGTAGTTTAAAAGAAGCTATAAAATTAGTAAGAAATGCAAAAAAATCTGGAGCTGATGCAATTAAATTTCAAACTTATAAATCTGAGTTATATGTTTCGAGGACTCAAAAAGAAAGACTAGAGAGAGTAAAAAAATTTGAATTAAGCTTCAGAGATTTTGAAATTATATATAAAGAATGTGAAAAGAATAAAATTATCTTTTTTTCTACCCCTCTAGACAATATTAGTGTTGATTTTTTAAATGATAAAGTCCCTTTTTTTAAAATATCCTCAGGTGATATAACAAATTACCCATTGATTGAACATATCGCAAAGAAAAATAAACCTATAATATTATCAACTGGAGGAGCAACATTAAATGAAATCAATAAAGCAATTAAAATTATAAATAATAATTCAAAGATTAATCTGGAAAATTATTTGTGCTTAATGCATTGTGTAACTCTATATCCAACATTACCTGAGGACGCTAACTTACTTAACATTACTCTTTTAAAAGAAAAATATAAATTTAGTATTGGTTATTCTGACCATACATTAGGAACTCATGCATCTTTAATTGCTAAGGTTTTGGGGGCTAATTTTATAGAAAAACATTTTACGTCTTCAAGAAAAAATAAAAAATTTCATGACCATCACATTTCATTAAACCCTTTAGAGATGAAAAAGCTTGTTGATAAAATAAATGATATAGATCGTTATTTAGGAAACTATTCAAGAAAAATAGATAATAATATTCTAAAAAATTTACCTTACTTAAGAAGATCATTCGCAGTAAAAAATGATATAAAAAAAAATAATGTAATTAGAGAAGATGATCTAGTTCTCTTGAGGCCTGCGACAGGCTATAAACCTTCTGAGAAAAAAGATATTATTGGAAAAAGAACCTCTAAAAAAATTAAATCATATGAAATAATAAAAAAAGGCGCTATTATTAAATAATTAAAAAATTTATTAATTTGACATGAATAAACCACCTATCAATTTTGCAATAGCAAATAATAATTTAAAGAATTCTAAAATCTTATCTTTGACAAAAGTTTATAAAAAGCGTTTCAAAATTAATAAAATAAACTTCCGTAAAAATATTAAGGATAAAGAGGTTTTAATTGCAGGAGTGGGTCCTGGGAGGGAAATATTATTTATTAATGAGTTAAATCCCTCAAGTATTAAAGCCATCGATTTATCTCCAATAAATATCCAACGTGCAAAAAAATTTACTAAAAAACTAATCAGAGAAAAGAAAAAAATCTCGTTTGAATGTCAAAATATTGAAAGCCTTCCATATGATGATAATTCTTTCGATCATGTTTTTTCTTATGGTGTAATTCATCATGCTTCTAATACAGATTTATGCTTTACCGAATTAAATAGAGTTTTAAAAAAAAATGGTACAATGTTCATTTTTTTATATGGCTCTAGTGGCATTTATTTTTATTTAATAAGGCATATAAGGAAAATGGTACGTAAACTCAATTCAAAAGAGATCTTAAAATATAGCAATAAGATTATCAATATTGATCCAATGTTAACTTATCATTTCCTGGATGACTGGAAAGCTGATTATTTAAGAACTTTCACCCATAAAGATTTAATAAGGAGAGCAAGTGCTCTAGGTTTATCTAAAGTAAAAAGTCTAAATAGAGGAATGATTTATGACGTAATTGAGAGAAAAAATAGATTTAGAAAAGACAAAGAATGGATGGGTGAAGGTGAGTTAAGATATATTTTTAAAAAAACATCTCTTAAAAAAACAAATAAAATTCACAAGCTTCCAAACAACTCTATTGGTTCAAAGGATGAATATTCTAAAAAAATACTTGATACCTATGAACCATTATTTAAATCTATACATAAAATTTGCAATGAGCTCGATAATAGCAAAGTCTTTCATATAAGCTATTTACTGCATAAACAGCTTTTAAAAAGCATGAGATCTTCTAGAGAATTCAATAATAAGCCAATTATAAACATACTAAATAGATTTATAAAAGATCACTCCGATTGATTTTGATTAATAATTATGAGGTACATATTTAGCAAACTCATATTATTAACACAAATTATTTTTTGTTTTAAAAAAAAAATTTTTTCTGGTAAAGAGCATATTAATATAGAGGGTTTCAGAAAAAAATTACTAAGTCCACATTGCATAAAAAAAGATGAAGAAATTTTCTTATTTTACGCCAAAGATAAAAGATCTAGTAATAAAGAAAAAAACACAAATATATACTTAGCAAAATCAAAAGATTTAAAGTATTGGAAAACCTCAACTAAGCCTGTAATTGAAGCATTTAAGCCAGAATCAAATTTAAGAACGTTATCTCCCAGTATAACAAAAACTAATAATGAATATATAATGGTGTTTGAAGGTAAAAGTGATTGTTCTTCAAATATTTTCTTTGCTAGATCTAATAATCTAGAACATTGGTCAATCAATAAAATACCAATATTAGAGGGCACTAAGAATATTTTCTATCATTCACCATTTATATTTAAAAATGAATTTAATAATACATTATATTTATACTTTGGTAAGAAAATGAAAAATCAGTCATTTATTTGTTTAAATATTTATGATGACCATAACTTCAAAAAAATGATATCATCTAAAAAAATAATCTCGCAAACGAATAATTATGAAAGTTATTCAATTTACGCACCTTTTGTTTTTAGGCTTGGTCAGAACTTAGTAATGCTTTATGCTGCATGGTCTAAATATCCTCTTAAAGGAAGAATTATGACTGCAAAATCAAAAGACGGTAATGTATGGATTAAGAATAAAAAACCCTTCATTGAGCCAAGTTTCTATTTTGATAAAAAGCATTGTTCAGAACCTGCATTTTTAGAATTTCAAGGCTCACATTATGTTATTTATGAAGGTTGTGATTGTGATGGAAACTGGTCAATAATTAAAAAGAGAATATCTAAAATTATATGATTGCTATAATTGATTATGGATCAAGTAATGTTGCTTCAATTACAAATGCTCTTAATTACTTAAGTAATGATTACACTATTATTAAACATGGATGCGATATGGAGAATTTCTCAAAATTTATATTACCTGGTGTGGGTTCTTTCAAATTTGCTATGGATAATCTAAAGAAAAAAAATTTTATTGATCCAATAAAAGAAATACCAAATAAGCCAAATAATTCAATATTAGGAATATGTCTTGGTATGCAGTTATTTTATTCTTGGAGTGAGGAAGATGGAGGCTGTAAGGGAATAGATCTTATAAAAGGTAAGGTTATCAAAATTAATAATAATAATTTACCAGTACCCAATACTGGTTGGAGGAAATGCAATGTAATAGGTAATAATAATCTTTTTAAAAACATTGAAGAAAATCCAATTTTTTATTTTGTACACAGCTACGGCTGTCATGCAGAAAATAAATTATTAGTAACATCAACTATTGACTATGGAAGCACTATTGATTCTTCATTTAATTTTTTAAATCTTTATGGAACACAGTTCCATCCAGAAAAAAGTCAGAAAATTGGTTTAGAACTATTAAAAAACTATGTAGATCTATTATGAGCTCTTTAACAAAAAGAATAATACCAGTTCTCTTTATTAAAAACGGCCTCATAGTACGAAGTCAAAACTTTAATCGTCATCAAGTGATGGGCAATGTATTAGATCAGGCACGAAGATTAAATGAGTGGAATGCAGATGAATTAGTTTATATCGATATTAGTAGAGAAGAAAATTATGACCTCGGAAGGGATGACTTAAGAGTCAATTCAATGGGTAATATTGAAACAATTATATCTGAAATTGGAAAAATATGTTTCATGCCTCTCACATTTGGAGGTGGTATTAGAAGTCAAAATGATGCAATAATGAGAATTAGAAGTGGAGCAGATAAAGTAACCTTAAACACGCTATTACATGAAGATACAAACTGTGTAAAAAATATTATTTCAATACTTGGAAGTCAAGCAGTTGTAGGATCGATAGATTATATAATAGAAGACAATAAAGCAATTGTCCTAAAATTTAATGGTACAAAAAAAATAAAAAAAAGTTTATTAGATTTTGTAAAATATATAGAGGATATGGGAGTAGGCGAAATTTTTTTGCAAAACATTAATTTTGATGGTAGGGCTAGAGGGTACGACATTGAAACAATCACTAAGGTTGTGGATACGGCAAATATACCTGTTATAGCTTGTTCTGGTGCAGGAAAACCAGATCATTTTATGGAGCTTGCTAAAATTGGAAAATTATCTGCAATAGCTGCTGGAAACTATTTTAATTTTAAAGAATTGTCATACCCAAATATAAAGAGAGAAATGAAGGAAAATAACTTTAATGTCAGATAAGCCTATAATTTCAAATATTATTAAGCCAGATGTTAAGTTTTGTTCATCTTGTTTATATCCATCTTCATCAGCAGCTACATTACAATTTGACAGTGATGGGGTATGCAGTGGATGTATAGTTTCAAAAGAAAAATATGAAGTCAATTGGGAAGAAAGAAAAGAAGAATTAGCAAAATTACTTGATAGCTATAAATCAAAGGATAGTAAAAATTATGATTGCATAATACCCGTAAGTGGAGGAAAGGATAGTTATTATCAAATACATGTTATTACAAAAGAGTTGGGATACAATCCACTCCTAGTTACTTATAATGCCAACAACTATTCGGAGACTGGACTTAAAAATTTACAAAATATGAGGGAGGTTTTTGGTTTAGACCATATTTTTTTTACTCCTGCTGTTGAAATAATAAAATCATTAAACAGACTAGGTGTATTAGTAATGGGTGATATGAATTGGCATGCACATTCAGGCATATTTACATATCCCATTAGGGTAGCTGTTGACATGAATATTCCTTTAATGATTTGGGGAGAACATGGCAGAAAATATGTTGCAGGGATGTTTACTTATGACGATTATATTGAATTTACTTATCGTGATCGACATGAGCATGCAAATAGAAGCTATGAATGGTATGATATATTAAAGCTTGCAAAAAAATATGGGGAGAAAATAGAAGAAAAAAATTTAATTCCTTGGATGTATCCATCAGATGAAGAAATAAATAGGGTAGGAGTAAGAGGTATATTTATTTCCAATTATGTTGAGTGGGATGAAAATAAACATTTAGAATTAATTAAAAGAGAATATGGATTTATTGAATCTGAAGTTGATTTTGAGAGAACCTACAGAAAAATGTCGAATCTAGATGATATTCATGAGAATGGACTGCATGATTATTTGAGGTGGATAAAATTTGGTTATGGACGCACAACTGATCATGCCTCAAAAGATATAAGGAATAATTATATCAGTAGAACAGATGGGGTAAAGGAGTCACTTAAAAGAGACTGCATTAAGCCTAAAGATATATCGAGATGGCTAGATTATGTAGGATGGACTGAAAAACAATTTGATGAAATTGCAGACACATTTAGAGATCCAAGGGTATGGTGGATAAAAAATGGCGAGTGGTATAAAAGAGATATTGATGGAAAAGAAAATAGTTATGGAAAAGTATTATTAGATAAAAAAGAATGGAGTAAATTTTACATCGAATAACATTAGATAATTTTTCAACATGAATTTTTTAATATTTACAGGTTTTTCAGGATTTACTCAAAGAACACATGCTATGTGTAAACTTATTAAAAATGAAAATTCAGAAAGCAAAATTACAAAACTCGTATATGGAAGAGAGAATTTTAATTTTTTAAGAAACAATAATGACTCTCTATATGAAGAGATTGTATGCATAGAAGATATAATTGATGATCTATATAAAAATAAAAAAAACTTTAGTCAGGAGGAAATAGACTTATTAGAAAGTCAAATTGACCATAGTTTAACACATATAGCATATTCTGAGCGTACATTAGTTCAGCACACAAGCAATTTAGCTTATTCGAGAAGATTTTCACAATCTGAAATAATTAATCAAATATGTGGTATTGTAAAATTTGTTGAAAGCTATGTAAGTAATAATGATATTATTTACGCATACACCTGCGCTTCTCCTGTAAGTGAAGCACTTTACTATTTTTCAAAGAGATATAAAAAAAGGTTTATAACACCATTTGAAACAAGATTAGATTATCGATGGTCCCTT
>MDTB01211273.1_pt1 | contig 12214 bp, 10 predicted proteins | sample 811161 | NCBI WGS metagenome assembly MDTB01 (sample SAMN05326650, study PRJNA326480) | marine metagenome | isolation source: seawater | place: Mediterranean Sea | collected 2009 | reverse complement strand
TGACCCGATCGGTAGATTCATTTCCGATCGCTCACGCATGGCTCCGCCGACCAAAGAAGAATGCGATGCACTGTTCATCAAAATGTCTGAAGGTTCCGATGAAGCAAGAAAAGAGTTGATTGAAAGGCACGTTCGTTTGGTTGCCTCCATCGCCCTAAAGTTTCGTCAAACCTGTGTGCCAATGGAAGATATTATGGCTGAGGGCATTCACGGACTTGTAGTTGCTCTCGATAAGTTTGACCATACCAGGGGAATTAAACTCAGCACATATGCTGCTTGGTGGATTCGTCAACGCATCCAAAGACTAATCGGTAAAATGTCGAATGCGGTTGCTGTCCCACATGATGTCTCACAAGGTAAGCGGAAGGAAAATCTTGTTCGCACACAACTTCAGGTTGATCTTGGCAGAAATCCATCAGAATCCGAAGTCAATAAGGTACTCGGTGAAGATCGTAATTTGTCCAAAAGAGTAAAGTTCGCCCCCGGCACTACTCTCTCTTTGGACGAACCTCTCGCTGAAGACTCCAACCAAACTTTAGCCGATATGATGTCAGCCGAAGAGGAAGTTAACCATTCCTACAGAGAAGATGGTTCGCTTTCCGATGATATGTCAGTCGCTCTCAGCTTTTTAGATAAAAGAGAGAGGAAAGTTTTGGCGATGAGATTTGGAATTGGTCATGATGATTCAATGAAACTTGATGAGATCGCAGATGTATTAAATGTTTCCGGTGAAAGAGTCCGTCAGCTTGAAGCACTTGGCCTCAGGAAACTCCGAGCTGTTTTAATGCAAAGTGGAAAACTTGACTTTCGTCAGTTAGATAAGCTTGTTGGAAAAGATTTACGTGGTAAAACCAAAATGAGTCCTCTTGAATTATCTCTCATTTTGGATCCAGCTGCGTAAATGTCATTTTCAATATCTAAGTGGGTTTGCCCACCGCCTGAGACCTTCTCAGAGCCCCCTGCTTCCGGTGCAAAAGTAGAGTGGTTCCGCTGCGTTCCGTATATTTTAATTCACGGACTTGTTATTCTAGCATTTTTTCATCCATTCGTTTGGCCCTGTCTTGTTGTTTGTTTACTTTCTTACTCATTAAGAATGTTTGCAATTACTGCCTTTTATCACCGGTATTTTTCACACCGAGCTTTCAAAACTGGTCGTGTAGTTCAATTTATTGGTGCTTTTATTGCATGTTGCTCTGCACAGAGGGGTCCTCTGTGGTGGGCAGCCCATCACCGCCGACACCACCGTCACTCTGACACAGAAAAAGACATGCATTCTCCTAAGACTAACAGCTTATTTTGGAGTCACACCCTCTGGTTTATGACTGATTATGCGGTACCCACCTTCCTCAAGGAAATCCCAGATTGGCTAAAATTTCCTGAACTTAGATTCATTAACCGTTATGATTGGCTTCCCGTAGCATGTTGGGCGGGGGCATCTTATTTACTCGGAGAATGGTCCTGGTTCTATAACCTCACGGGTATGAATTCAATGATGACCTTTATCTGGGGATTTGTAGTTCCCACAATCATTCTTTACCATGCCACCTTTGCGGTTAATTCACTCACTCACCTGTGGGGAAAGAAGAGATTTGAAACCGGTGACGAAAGTCGTAACAATTCAATCGTTGCACTTTTCACTTTTGGGGAGGGATGGCATAACAACCACCATTTTTTTCCCGGCTCCGCCAGGCAAGGTTTTTTTAAAGGTGAACTTGATATGACATATATGGCTCTGCGTGCCTTGTCTGTTTTTGGTTTAGTTAAAGATCTTAGGCCCGTTCCTGATTGGGTAAAAAAGAAAGCAAAAGACCAATAAAACTGCACTTCTCAGGATGAGAATTGCAATTGTAGGCTCCGGTATCTCCGGATTGGTCTGTGCATATCTACTCAGTGAACATCATGATGTTTCTTTATTCGAAGCAGATTCAAAACCCGGTGGACATGTAAATACTGTAAGCACTAGGGGAGAAACCGGGACATTCCAGGTCGACACCGGATTTATTGTTTTTAATGAGGAAAATTATCCCAATTTTGTACGATTGCTGGAGAAACTTAAAGTTGCTTCGCAGGAAACAAGGATGGGTTTTTCCGTAAGGTCTGAGCAAACCGGACTGGAATACAGTGGTGAGTCCATGATCGGCTTATTTGGACATCCTCATAACCTCATTAATCCCGGACACTGGGGTATGGTGATGGATATTATGAAATTCCATAAGCTTGCCAAGAATCTTTCAAACCCTCACGAAACTGTTGATTGCTTCATTCAACGGACAGGATTAGGTGAACGCTTCAGGGATGCATTCCTTCTTCCTTTGGGATCTGCTCTTTGGTCCTGTTCAGTCGAGAGATTTGGGAAATTTCCCATGGAATTCGTTACTGATTTTCTCTCCAACCACCAAATGCTTCAGGCAAACAATCGTCCGGTTTGGCGTGTGCTTAAGGGAGGTTCACGCACTTATGTGGACGCACTCACTAAAATTCTTGATAATCGGTTAAAACTGAACTGTCCAATATGTGGAGTCAAACGGCAGGATAAAGGCGTGGAAATTTCCTTTCCTGATGGAACCCATCAGTCTTTTGACGAAGTGATTCTTGCCTGTCATGCAGATCAATCCCTTAGACTTATCAAAAATCCACAAACTGAAGAAACAGTCCTGCTGAAATCTTTTCCCTATGAGAATAATCGTGTTACCCTGCACTCCGATGACTCAATCCTTCCCCGCAGACGGTCTGCACGGGCCAGTTGGAACGCATACCTCCCAAGTAAAAGTCAGGATCATGCATTGGTCAGTTATGATATGAATATCCTGCAGAGTCTGCCTACGGATGAGCCTTTCTGTGTATCTCTCAATCAAAAAAATCAGATTGACCAGTCCAAAAAACACTCAGAATTTAATTTTTCACATCCCACCTATCATCCCGGGCGCAAAGCTGCCCAACTCGGACACGGTCAATTTATTCGCAGACAGGGAATTTCTCTTTGCGGTGCTTATTGGGGTTTTGGCTTTCATGAGGATGGAATTACCAGCGGACTTAGGGTTTGTGATGCGTTTGGAACGAAACTAGGATGAATAGTTCCTTGTATTTTGGCCAAGTCAGCCATCACCGAAAATCTCCCAAGATTCATAACTTAAAATACCGAGTCTTCATGGCTCATCTTTTTCTTGATGAACTCCAAGTGGTTTTCCGCAACCGGATTCTCTGGTCAGTAAACCGCGGAAATTTATCAAGTTTTCATCGATCCGATTATCACAGGCCCGAAATTGACTGCCTCGAAAAAGCTGTCCGTCAGACCATGTCCGAACAACTGAAGGAAAAAATGGACGGGAGAATCTCCATCCTCACGCATCTGCGCACCTTTGGATATTGTTTCAACCCAGTAACATTTTATTATCTTTGGTCAAAAGATCTCAATACTCCTGTCGCAGTCATGACCGAGATCACGAACACTCCTTGGGGAGAACGCTACACCAAATGTTTCAGGTGGATGGAATCGGACTCTCCTTCCCGTACTCAACATGAATTCCGCAAGGAATTTCATGTTTCTCCCTTTATCGGAATGGATGTAGATTATGATTGGAGATTCCTTGTTCCCAATAAAAACAACAAGGTCGACATGTTCCTAACCCGGGAAAAAAAACTTTTCTTTTCCGCCCATCTGCGACTGAAAAGGAAAAAGATCAACACTCTGAATCTAACCTGGGCTTTGTTGCGTTTTCCCTTTATGACACTGAAGGTGGCATGGGCTATTTACTGGAATGCGATTTTACTCCGTCTAAAAGGTTGCCCTTTTTATTCTCATCCCAAGCATTTGGAATCTGTAAATGACTGAACAAACAAGTGAATATCTAGATGCTGTCTCAGAACCCGGAAAATCCCCATCCGGCTTTTTTGAAAAAATTCTGTACCGTCAGCTTTCGCTATCTGAAAAAGGATCGCTCAAGATTGAAAGTCCTTCCGGAAAGAAAGTATTTGGCCAGTCTTTAGAAATAGGACTTCAAGCGGATATCCTTATAAATAAAAGGGAGTTTTTCCGTAAAGCCTGTCTGGGAGGTTCCCTTGGAGTTGCAGACAGTTATGCGAATGGCGATTGGGATAGTACGGATTTGGTTTCATTCTTTCGCTTTTTTATACAAAATCAAAATGTGATGGACGGCATGGAGAATGGTTGGGCCACTCTCCTCAATAAGTTCGCGAGATGGGCATACCTTGTCGGGCAGAAAAACACTATACAGGGAAGCCGTAAAAATATTTCACTGCACTACGATCTGGGTAATGACTTTTACAGCTTGATGCTCGATCCTACCATGACCTACTCCTGTGGAATTTTTAAATCTCCGGACTCCACCCTGGAAGAAGCATCGCTTGCCAAATACGATCGAATCATTGAACAGCTCAATATTGAACCTCATCATCATGTATTGGAAATCGGATGTGGATGGGGTGGATTTGCTGAAAGACTTTCCCAAAGAACCGGAGCCCGACTTACTGCCACCACGATTTCGGAAGAACAATTCAAATATGCAAGGAACCGAATTGATGCTTTGGGATGCACCGACCGTATATCCATTGTACGGCAGGATTATCGCGATCTTTCCGGTCAATTTGACCGCATTGTATCAATCGAAATGATTGAGGCAGTCGGGCATGAATATCTCCCGACCTACTTTTCCAAAATTTCTGAACTCCTGAAATTAGATGGAGCTGCCATGATTCAGGCTATCACCATGCCTGACCATCGATACTCACAGTATCTAAAAGAAGTCGACTACATCCGCACCCGGGTTTTCCCAGGCAGCAATGTTCCGTCTGTTTCCGCTATGATTGAAGCCGTTGCCAAAAAATCCGATCTACGGGCCACCAATATTTATGACTTCGGCTATCACTACGCACGTACCCTAAGGGAGTGGCGCCTACGCTTCCTTGAACAGGAAAAAAAGATTGAACAACTTGGATACGATAATCACTTCCGCCGTGCCTGGATCTACTACCTCTGTTATTGCGAAGCTGGTTTTGAAGAAGGATACACCGGAGATGTTCACCTGCTTTTAACAAAGCCCCAATCAAAACTAGCCAAAGGGTTTCCGGTATGAACACGAAATTTTCTTTCCTTATAGACATCCTAGTTTTTAAGGCTGCATGGGTCCTATGTGTACTGGCCACCAAAACCCCAATTCCGCAATTGTCACCGTTTCTGGGTATCATTCTGGTAATGGGACGGGCATGGATGACGGGCCGTCTCAAATCATCCATTCCCCTTGCTCTGTCTTCGCTGCTTCTTGGCATCATCGGAGACGCATCCCTTGTTCAACTCAATCTTTTAAATTTTCCGGTTTATCCAAATCTCGGTGGCACCCCTCTGTGGATGGTGAGCCTGTGGATTTGTTTTGGTATCATGCTAAGACCTGTGTTCACCTGGTTCCTCGATGATTGTCTTCGCTCCATTATCGGATTTTCCCTGGGTGGCGTGGTGGCCTATTGGTCGGGGCAAAAATTGGGTGTCCTTGAGTTTGTTCATACCTGGCCTACGGTTCTCGGAATTGCCACGGAATGGGCTATCGCCGGCATCGTCTTTAGATTCCTTCACGTGAAATTCCCTTACCCTTCTGAAAATGAACACACTTGAGCTTCTGTTATACGGGCAATTGGGAGCCTCATTGGTCATGTTGATTGGCTGGATGATTGCCCTGTTGATCAAAAACACTTCCTACGTCGATGTACTTTGGGCTTACGGGGTTGGTGTCTTAGGTATGGTATACCTGATCGTACAATCCGATTTCTGCCACCCAGCCCGACTTGCCGTGCTGGAAGGGATTCTTGCCGTCTGGTCCATAAGACTCGGAACTCACTTGCTTCGCAGGTGTTGGGGGAAACCGGAAGATTCCCGCTATGCCTATCTCCGGGAATACCTTGGGAAGAATGCAAATACCGGCTTTTTTCTCTTTTTCCAGGTTCAGGCTTTTTGGATCGTACTTTTCGCCTCCCCTTTTCTGATACTCGTAAAAAATCCAGCCGCACCTGGTTTGATGGATCACATCGGGCTGATCATTTGGATAACCGGTTTTGTCGGGGTCAGTCTGGCTGACAAGCAGTTACGGGTGTTCAAACAAAAAAATCAACACAGCCGCAAAGAAGTTTGTAACACGGGATTATGGAAATATTCCAGACATCCGAATTACTTTTTCGAATGGATTCTTTGGCTGGGTTACATTCCCCTAGGCATTTTCGCAACAGGGGGACTCTGGCTCTTTTTGATTCCGCCCATCCTCTACTTTTTTCTCGCAAAAGTTACAGGCATTCCATTTGTGGAAGCACGCAAATTGGAAGCCAGCGGAAAAGCCTACAAAGACTATGTTGCCAACACCTCCGCTTTTTTTCCCCGTTCACCCCGGAAAGCAGATTCTTAATATATGAGCCTTACTGATACCTTTATTGACTTTGCAGAACGCGGAATCATCCCGGACTTTCTACTACGGGCAGGAATCCGTAACCTCTGTCGCAAACGTCTCAAACAATGCCGAACCGATGATTGCGAAGCTAATGCGGAACTGATCGAGAAGTATATGCGGTCCGTCGATGAAGCCCCGCTTGCTGTGCTTACGGAAAAAGCCAACCAGCAACATTACGAGATACCCGCAGATTTTTATCACAAGGTGTTGGGAAAAAATCTCAAGTACAGTTCCTGTTATTTCGAAGACATGGTCAGTGATCTGACAACTGCGGAAAATCGTGGACTTGAGCTTACCTGTGAACATGCCGGTCTTCAGAACGGTCAGCGGATACTTGAACTCGGTTGCGGATGGGGCTCCCTGTCTCTGTGGATGGCAAAGCACTTTCCGGAAGCTAACATTACCTCCGTTTCCAATTCACATTCACAACGGGCATATATCATGGAGCAAGCCAGGGAAAGAAAGCTTAGCAATCTTGAAGTGATCACTGCGGATGTAAACGCCTTTGAACCGGATGGTACCTTTGACCGTGTGGTATCAGTGGAAATGTTTGAACATGTCCGCAACCACCGCGGCCTTTTTCAACGCATTCACTCCTGGCTAAAACCTCAAGGAAGACTATTTACTCACGTTTTCTGTCACCGTTCCACCTCCTACCCATTTGAAGTGGAAGGGGAAGACGACTGGATGTCCAAGCACTTTTTCAGCGGAGGAACCATGCCCGCGGACGAGTTATTTCTGCGAATTTCCGGCGGTCTTGAACTGGAAACCAGGTGGCGCTGGTCAGGAGTTCATTATGCCAAAACCTCGGAAGCATGGCTGCTTAACCTCGACCGGAATCAATCTGATGTCCTGCAGCTTTTTTCCCGGGAAATGAATAAAGATGAAGCCCGGAGAATGTTTCACCGTTGGAGAATCTTTTTTCTCGCGTGCTCCGAGACCTTCGGTTTCGCTAATGGACAGGAATGGTGGGTCTCCCACTATCTTTTCCATAGGCCATGAACAAAAAATCTCTTCTCTTACCATCTATTATTTTTTCATTTTGCTTCCTTTCCAAAGCAGAAGAATCAAAACCTTCTTCCTGGCCACAGTGGCGGGGACCTGAACGAAATGGAATCATTCCGTCAGGATCGCCTTGGCCCGACAAAATTGATAAAAATACTCTGAATGAAAAATGGCGGGTAAAAACAGGTAAGGGATATTCCGGTCCTGTCGTGTCTGCAGACTATGTTTTCTCCACTGAATCGGTGGACGAGGAAGAACGCACTCATGCTTATAACCGAAAAGATGGTAAACTTGCCTGGACCACAAAATGGAAAGGGAAGATGAAAGTCCCATTTTTCGCATCCAAAAATGGTAGTTGGATACGGTCTACACCCACATTTGACGGAAAAGACCTTTTTGTTTGCGGAATGCGTGATGTCCTCCACTCCCTCGATGCAATGTCGGGGAAAGTGAACTGGGCGGTCGACTTTGCCGAACGTTATGATGCACCCATACCATCATTCGGAACTGTTTGCTCCCCTCTCGTGGATGGGGAGAATCTCTATGTGCAAGCCGCTTCAGGTTTCGTCAAACTTGAGAAAAAAACTGGAAAATCTATCTGGCGATCGCTCACTGAAAAAGGCGGTATGTTTGGCAGTGCTTTTTCATCTCCTGTAATCAATGAAATTAACGGAAAAAGACAGGTAGTGGTACAAACCCGTACTAATTTGACCGGGGTCAACCCAAAGTCAGGAAAAAAAATCTGGACCAAGCCTATCAAAGCATTCCGGGGAATGAATATTCTCACCCCCACGGTTCTCAATAATTCAATTTTCACCAGCAGTTACGGAGGTAAATCCCTGCTTTTCAATGTGCAAAAGGATGAGAAAAGTCAGGAACTCGTGCAAAGCTGGGAAAACCGGCAGGAGGGATACATGTCTGGCCCGATTGTTCTTGATGGATACTGCTACATTCACCTTCGGAAACAAAGAATTACCTGTCTGGATATGAAAAACGGTGAGACCAGGTGGATCAGCAGCGAATCATTCGGAAAATATATGTCCATGGTTTCCAACGGAAATGAGATTCTCGCCCTCGATGAAGACGGTACCCTCTACCTGATCGATCCAAATCCTGAAAAATTTGTGATTAAGGAACGCCGTAAAATTTCTGAATCCCCGACTTGGGCACACCTCGCGGTTTCTGGAAATCAATTATTTGTCCGCGAACTCGAAGCTCTGGTTTGCTACCAGTGGAAAGATTGAAAAAAACCAGTTTTTTGCCCCCAGAATGTGGTAAATTTTTTCCTTCTATTGATTTCGAGGATATTTTTAATCTTCCTTCTTACCCTTTTGTTCTCTCAGTTTTAACTTTTTTTATATCGCCCAGAAAGAAAATCTTTGCATCTCCTTTACTCTTGGAAAAGGTAATAAGTGCATAAATTCCAGCCACTAGATTACCACCAATAAGTATTGCCACTGACCAGCCCAGGATGATCAACGGACAGGACTCACGACAGGCAATCCAACCGATAAAAAACAGGAAACCAACATAGACATCGAAAAGGGAAACGATTCCCCAGGGATTGTCGATTAACTTGCCCCCGTCAGCCCAAAAATCACCGGCAATGAAACCATAGGTCAAGGCAACTGCCATGACCACCGTCAGGGTGACAAGGTACGCGAGGGCAAACCTCTTGCCCATCATAAAACCTCAGGAAGTGGCAGCCGACAAAGCCTGCTCAATATCAGCAATGATATCATCGGAGTGCTCTATGCCGATAGACAAACGGACCAGTTCTGGGCTGATTCCACCCGCTTTTTGCTGTTCCTCATTCAACTGTGAATGCGTTGTGGTGGCCGGATGAATTGCCAGACTCTTCGCATCCCCGACATTCGCGAGATGAGAGAAAAGTTTTAGATGGTCGATAAACTTGGGTCCCGCCTCTGTTCCTCCCCTGATACCAAAAACCACCATCGATCCACCTTTTCCGTCCAAATACTTTTGATTGAGAGTATTCATCGGATCTCCTTCCAACCCGGGAAAACGGACCCACTCCACGGAGGCGTGATCTTGAAGGTACTTTGCAACCTTCAGGGCGTTTTCACAATGACGCTCCATGCGTAAAGGAAGGGTTTCAATGCCCTGAATAAACTGCCAGGAATTATCCGGGGAAATACAGGCTCCCAAGTTACGCAGGGGAACGGTGCGCATTCTGAGAATAAAAGCGAGGGGAGCGAGAGGCTCAGGCAGATCATGTCCCCAGCGAAGTCCATGGTAGCTATTATCCGGCTCGTCGTATAGTGGAAAGTTTCCGTTTTTCCAGTTAAAAGTCCCTGAGTCCACGACCACGCCACCAATTCCGTTACCATGCCCGCCCAGCCATTTAGTTAAGGAATGAACCACGATTGCTGCACCATGCTCGATCGGACGGGTCAGGTATGGAGTGGAAAAGGTGCTGTCCACAATGGTTGGAATACCATGATCAAGACCGATTTTGGAAATCGCTTCAATATCAGCAACATCTAGTCCCGGATTGCTCACGGTCTCACAAAAGAGTGCCTTGGTCTTGTCGGTGATAGCAGCCGCATAATTTTGCGGATCATTTGGATCCACGAATTTTACCTTGATTCCAAATTTGGGAAGAATGTCGTTAAACTGGGTGTAGGTTCCACCGTATAGATTGTTGGCGGAAACAATTTCATCCCCTTCCTGTGCCATGTTGATGATGGAGTAGAATACCCCGCTGGTTCCAGATGCCAGTCCCAGAGCAGCAGCCCCACCATCTAGGGCGGCTACACGCTGTTCGAGGACATCGGTGGTCGGGTTCATTAGGCGGGTATAAATATTTCCCAGCTCGCGCAATCCAAAAAGATTGGCTGCGTGCTCAGTGTCGTTAAACACAAAGGAACTGGTCTTGTACAAAGGAACTGCACAGGAATTGGTTGTGGCTTCGGGCTGGTATCCCGCATGGAGGCATTGAGTTTCTAATTTCATAATATAAAAAGAAGAAGTAAGGAGAGTGAGTATAAGGGTAAAATATTAAATTGAGGAAAATTCTTTGTGAAATCAACTCTTTAGATTGAATCAACCTGTTTGGTCGACCCTTTATTATGTCATAAAATTATTATTTCACCTGAACAGGATGCATTAGGTAGGCAATCAGGTCAGATCGTTCACTCTCCCCCAGGTTGTCAAGCAATCCTACCGGCATGATGGAATTTGATAAAGTTTCCCGCTTTCCGATCGCTGACTTACTGACCACCGTTTCCGAACCCGGCATTCTCAGGGTCAGCGAATTCCTGTCCTGTCCGGTAATCATTCCACTAAGTACCCGTCCATCCTTCAAATGAATGACATTCATTCGATAATCCGCCGAAACCGCACTGTTTGGATCGACAATATTTTCCAAAAGATAATCAATATTCGAACGGCCTGATCCCGTCAGGTCAGGTCCGAGTTTCCCTCCATCTCCGTATAGAATATGACATCCAGCACAATTTTGCTGAAACAGGTCGCGCCCGTTTTCAAGGTCCGCCCTGCTCAAATGAGCAAGGGTCAATGCCTCCTTCAATTCAAGCTTCCTTTTTTCTAGTGCATCGGGAGAAGTCCTTACCACTCCCCAGATCCTTTGAAGTTTCTCATTCAACTCCTGATCATCCAATGCCTGAATCTGGGAAGCATGATAGGGAGAAATCATGCCCTTGGGAATCTTGCCAGCATCCATTTCTAGCAGCAAATCTTCTGCCCAACTAACTCTGCCACAAAGGATTTCCACCAACTCACCCTGTTGATCCCTTGGAAATTCGTTCATTTTTGCGATCAGTTTTTTCCCGATTTCAGCATCCTCAAAACGGGAGAGTCCGCGGGCGGCAATTCCCTGCATATTCGAATCTTTGAGCAATTTTTTACACAGGGATTGTAGGTTTGGAGATTCTGAGTCAATGAGGATTTGCAGGGTCTGTCTGCGGATGATGGGATCCTCCTGAGCATTAACCACCACCTTTTCCATCTTTTCGGCTGCCCGCTCATCCCCGAAAAATACACTCAGCTTTAAAACGGTGGGATTTGTTCCCAATTTAGATCTCACTGTATCCCACTTTGCGGGCTTGGTAAATTCCTTGATTCCCAGAACCGCACGCTCAACCCCTGTCAGCAGGGAGTCGGAATGACCTGCTTGGTCTCCGACCAAGTCCAAAAGGGCATCGAATGCAAGAGGATGTTCAGTAAAACGCTCTGTAATTGCACGGGCAACCCAGGTTCGCAATTGGGGCCATTCGGTGGCACGAGCGAGCCCAATCAATCTATTTGGGGCATTCTTTACCAGTGGATGAATGCCCGCCCATACCAGCATGGGAAGGTTGTGATCGTTGGCACCTTCCGTTTTTGAAGCCAGGGCCTTGGCCAATTCAACACGGGACGAAACCGGCAATCTCTGCAAAGATGAAGCGAGAGCCAACCGGACCAGTCCGGATTGATCGGTCTTTGCGAGGGAGATAAACTTTTTTTCGAGGATTGGATTGCCCACAGGCAAGTTCTTTACCATAGGTCCAAACAATGAATCAATTGGCTGTCCATCGATGATCAGTCGAATAGCCCAAGTACGAAGATGTTCATTCGGATCATCGAAATATCTTTCTGGAATCAGTTTATTCAATGCGTTCAGTCCCCACATTGCCCGTAACCGGATCGATGCCTTTATCTTTTTATCGACAAGGATTTCTTCACAGATCCGAATGGTTTTCTTACGACCTGGCAGTCTATTTTCTGAAAGTGACTGT
>MDTB01101675.1_pt1 | contig 12214 bp, 12 predicted proteins | sample 811161 | NCBI WGS metagenome assembly MDTB01 (sample SAMN05326650, study PRJNA326480) | marine metagenome | isolation source: seawater | place: Mediterranean Sea | collected 2009 | reverse complement strand
TTGGTCTATATTGCCATCTAAAACACTTGAAGGATTTGTATTTTCTGTTTTATTTCTTAAATCTTTTACTAATTGATAAGGTTGCAATACATATGATCTAATTTGGTGGCCCCATCCAATATCAGTTTTATCATTTAATTCTTTTTGATTTGCTTCCTCTTTTTTTTGTACTTCATGTTCATACAGCCTTGCTTTTAACATTTTAAAACAAGTTTCTTTATTTTTGTGTTGCGACCTTTCATTTTGGCATTGAACTACAATTTTTGTAGGTAAATGTGTAAGTCTGACTGCACTGTCAGTTGTGTTTACATGTTGACCTCCTGCTCCGCTAGATCTGTAAGTATCAACTCTAATATCTTTTTCATCGATTTTTATATTAATATCATCCTCTACAGCAGGATAAACCCAAACACTTGCAAAACTTGTATGTCTCCTAGCTCCACTGTCGAATGGAGAAATTCGTACAAGTCTATGAACTCCTGACTCTGATTTCATAAGTCCGTATAAATGATTACCCGTAACTTCAACTATTGATGATTTTATTCCTGCTTCTTCACCTTTATGTTCGCTTATAATATTATATTTATAATTTTTTTTATCGAACCACTTCATATACATTCTACGAAGCATGTTAGCCCAATCTTGACTTTCGGTTCCCCCAGCACCAGCATGAATTTCTAAATAAATATTGTAATCATCATTTTCACCTGATAAAAAACAATTAATTTCATTTTTTTTAATTTCTTTTAAAATTTGCTCGATTTTTTTATTACAATCCTGAATAGTATCTTCATCATTTTCTTGTGATGCTAATAAGTACAAATCTTTAAGATTATTAAAATCTTTTAAAGATTTATTATATGAAATTAAAATATCTTCAAAAATTTTTTTTTGTTTAACAGTTTTTTTAACTAAATTTTTATCTTTCCAAAAGTTTTCTTTTAAAGAAATTTGCTCTAATTCTTTAATTTTAAACTCAACATTTTCTTTATCAAAGATACCCCCTAATATTCTTTAGAGATTTTTCAGTTACTGATAATATTGTATCAAAATTTTCCATTAATAAAATTGCCTGAACTTTATGGTCTTATCACGACCACTCGTTGAGATTAAGTTATTATTGTTTAAATTGTTAATATCTTCTAACTTAAGAGCTTCGATAATCGAATTTTTTTCGCCAGGTGCTGATTTTGTTCCTGAGTCATAGTTAAGTGAAGTTAGGTATATATTTTTTGGTATTGGAAATTCTTCAAAATCCTCTTTATAAAGTGCGTTTTCAACAAAATCCTTGAAGATTGGTAAAGCAACTTTTGAACCTGTTTCAAATTTTCCTAAGGTTTTTGGAATGTCATAACCAATATACACTCCGATTACTAAATTAGAAGAGAAACCTATAAACCAAGCGTCATAATTATCATTAGTTGTTCCTGTTTTTCCTGCTATTGGAACTTTTAAAGATCTTAATTTTTTTCCTGTCCCTCTTTGAACAGCTCCTTGTAAAATTGAAGTCATTTGATATGCAGTTTGCTCAGTTATAACTCTATCATAATTATTTTCAATTCTTGGAAGTTCAATTTCATTATTTATGAATTTGTCACAACCTATGCATTTGATATCTTTATCTAAAAAAATTGTTTTTCCCCTTCTATCTTGTATCCTAGAAATTAATTTTGGGTTAATTTTTTTTCCTCCATTAACAAATGGTGCATATGCAGATGTTAAATTAATCAAAGTGGTTTCTGCTGCGCCTAAAGACACGGATAATAATTCAGGAATATCATCATAAATATTTAGTTTTTTTGATAAATTTAAAATTTCATTTAGCCCTAAAATTTTTGCAACTCTAACTGTCATTAAATTTCTTGAATATTCGATGCCTTTTCTAAAAGTTGAAGGACCGTAAAATTTTTTTCCATAATTTTCTGGTTTCCAATTTTTTAATCCCACTCCTTGGGTCTCTACGAATGGTGCATCAAGTATTATGGAATTAGGCGCAAAACCTTTCTCTAAAGCAGCGGCGTAAACAATTGGCTTAAATGCAGATCCTGGTTGTCTTTTTGCTTGAGTTACTCTGTTAAACTCACTTGTTTTAAAATTAAACCCACCAACCAAAGCATTAACTTTACCGGTGAAAGGATCTAAAATTACAATACCTCCGTTTACTTTTGGATACTGTTTTAAATGCCAAAAATTATTCTCTTTTTTTACAAAAATTATATCACCTATTTTTAATATATCTTTTATAGATTTTTTTTTAGAAGTAATCCATTTAACATTTTTTGAAAATATGATTCCTTTTATATTTTCTTTTTTTTTCTCAATTCCTTGAAATCTTATTTCGTTATTATCTAAAGAAACGACCTCTGCAAAATACCAATTTAAAGTTGGGTCAAGTTTAAATTGATTAATTTTTTTTTTCCAATTTATGTTTTTGATTTTATTTGTAATTGGACCCCTCCAACCCCTCCTGCGATCATAATTTTCTATTCCCTTTCTAAGAGATTTTAAAGCTTGTATTTGATAATTTATTTTAAGAGGTGTTTTTATACTTAGACCTTGAGAATAAAGTTTTTCAAAACCGTAAATATTTTTTACAGTTCGTCTAACCTCCTCTGTATAAGAGTTAGCTTCATTAACTATTTCAATTTTCCTTTTTTTAAGCTGTAACCTTGATTCTTTTAAATTATTTAATTGTTTCATCGTTATAAATTTATTTTCTTCTAAATTTTCAAGAACTAAATTTCTTCTAAATTTTGCTACTTCAGGATATTTGTAAGGATTATATTTACTCGGAGCCTTAGGTAAAGCTGCCAATAAAGCTGCTTCCGAATAATTCAATTCTTTAATTGACTTATCAAAATATTCTAAACTTGCTGCTGCAATTCCGTAAGCACCTTGGCCTAAATAAATTTGATTTAAATAAAGTTCTAAAATTCTCTCTTTTGTATAAGCTCTCTCTATTCTAAATGCTAGAATGGCCTCCTTAATTTTTCTTTTCATAGATACTTCGTTTGTAAGTAAAAAGTTTTTGGCTACCTGCTGTGTGATTGTTGAGGCACCTTCTAGTCTTTTGTTTTGTGAAATATTCTTCAGATTTTTTAATACCGCCCTCAATATTCCTTTTGCATCTACCCCTGGATGGCTAAAAAAATTTTTATCTTCGGCAGAAAGAAAAGAATATACGATTTTATCAGGTATAGATTCGTAAGGTATAAATAATCTCTTTTCTAAAGCGTATTCAGCAATTAACCTATTATCCTCTGAGTAAACCCTGCTTGAGATAGGAGGTTGATAGTTAGATAATTTTTTGTAATCGGGTAAGCCTATTGAAAAATACCAAAATGTTGAAAAAACAAAAAAAATCAAAATTACAAAAAAAATTATTATAAATTTAAGTGAAAAATTGAGAAAATTTAACATTGCATTATTTATATTAATAATTCTGACTATCTTTAGGCACACAACAATTTAAATCGTGTATTTATTCACAAAAATGTATAAAATAACTATTATGACTATTTTAAATATATCAAATTTTAAACACCTAGAGGGAATTCTTAAAAAATGGAAAAAAACTTATATATCGATGCTTCGCATCCAAATGAAACACGTATTGTTCTTAAGTCTGATCAAGCAATTGAAGAATATGAATTTGAAGACAAAAATAATTTAAATTTTAAAAACAATATTTATCTTGCTTCAATAAGTAGAGTTGAACCTTCTTTGCAAGCAGCTTTTGTTAATTTTGGCAGAGAGCGTCATGGGTTTTTAGCATTTAACGATATTCAATCAGATTATTACCAATTACCCTCGGAAGACAAAGAAAAAATAAGAATTGCAGAAGAACAAATACGAGAAGAATTAAAGGATAATATAATCGAAACAAACCAAGACAACATACAAGTAGAAAATAGTTCTATTAATAAGGAAGATAAAAATGAAATTAATGAAAATCAAGTTGAAAAGGGAAATGTTAAGCAAGAGTTTCGCGAAAAGGTAAAATCTTCATACGGTATTAAAAAATATAGAATTCAAGAAGTTATAAAACCAGGACAAGTAATTTTAATTCAAGTTATAAAAGAAGAAAGAGGACAAAAAGGAGCCGCACTTACTTCTTTTATATCTCTAGCAGGTAAGTATATGGTTCTTATGCCCAATACTCCTAAAGGAGGTGGCATCTCCAGAAAAATTTTTAATTCTTCTGATCGCCAAAAGATAAGGGGTATTTTAAATAATATAGAAATTCCTCAAAGTATGGGGGTAATTGTTAGAACTGCGGGAGCAAATAAAACTAAGAATGAGATTGAAAAAGATTTTCAAAATACACTTAAAACATGGGAAGAAATAAAAGAGAAAGCTTTAGAGTCTAATGCTCCGTCGCTTGTTTATGAAGAGGGAGATATAATAAAAAGAACCCTAAGAGATACTTACGACAATGACACAAAAAATGTTTACGTTGAAGGTAATGAAGCGTACCAAAAAGCGAAAAAATTTATGAAAGAATTGATGCCTAGAAATGTAAAAAATATAAAAAAATATAGAGGTAAAATACCACTATTTTATGATGCTAACATAGAAAAAGAATTAAATAATATTTACGAGCCAACTGTTAAATTAAAATCAGGAGGTTATCTTGTCATAAATCCAACTGAAGCTTTGGTGTCTATAGATATAAACTCAGGACAATCCACAAAACAAACAAACATTGAAAAAACCGCTTTGAATACAAATTTAGAAGCTGCTGAAGAGATAGCTCATCAAATTAAATTAAGAGATTTATCTGGCTTAATTGTAATTGATTTTATCGATATGATGAACTTTTATAACAGAAGAATTGTCGAAAAAAAAATGAAAGAAAGTATTAGGAGGGATAGAGCTCGAATACAAATCGGAAGAATTAGTAATTTTGGCCTGCTCGAAATGACGAGACAGAGGTTAAGAGAAGGATCAATTAAGTGGGAGACACAATTGTCACTTTCTTCATTTTCACAAAAAATTCTAAAAAAAATTCAACATCTTGCATTTACAGATAAAGTGAAGATTATTGACTCTTACGTGCCTGAGAAAGTTAAGGTATATATAGAAAAAAATTTATTAGAAGAACTAAAATATTTTCAAAAAAAATATTCACTTCAAATTAAAATACTATCTGATAACGGTTTTATAATACCAGAATACAAAATCAATTTACTTAATAAGTCAAAAAAAATTATTAATACCGTGGAAAATATTAATTCGATTATTCAATTAAGTAGAACTAACAATGATTTTGTAAAACCAAAAAAAAAGATAGAACCAATAAAGAAAAAAGAGAAAGTTAAAAAAACTAAATCTAAAAAAAATGTAAGAACTCTTTGGGTAAGAAGAAAGAAAAAAAGTTAAATTAATCCTCTGGTTGGTGAACTTGGTTTTGCATAATAATTTTTATCCATTCTTCCTGCTAAATATGAATTCCTGCCAGAAATAACTGCATCTTTAAATGCTTTTGCCATTAAAACTGGTTTTTTAGAGTTGGCTATAGCGCTGTTTATCAAAACCCCGTCACATCCTAATTCCATAGCAATAGTTGCATCAGAGGCTGTTCCTATGCCTGCGTCAACTATTACTGGTACTTTTGAATGTTTTATTATAAGTGAAATATTTACTTTATTTAATAAACCTAAACCAGAACCTATCGGAGAGGCTAAAGGCATAATTGCTGAGGCGCCACAATCTTCTAATTTTTTTGCTAATAACGGGTCGTCTGTACAATAAACCATTACCTTAAATCCTTCTTTTACTAATATTTTAGTAGACTTGATTGTTTCTATCATATTTGGATAAAGAGTTTTTTTATCACCTAAAACTTCTAGTTTTACCAATTTCCATCCACCCATCTCTCTAGCTAGTCTTAACGTTCTTAAAGCTTCTTCAGAGTTATAACAACCCGCGGTGTTAGGTAAAAAAATTATTTTTTTTGGATTAATATAATCGGTCAATATTGGTTTTTTTTTGTCTAAAATATTCACTCGTCTTACTGCAACTGTTACCATATCAGCTTCTGAAGCTTGTATTGCTTTAGCAGTTTCGGAAAAACTTTTATATTTTCCAGTACCTACTATAAGTCTTGATTTTAAATTTTTGCCAGCAACTTTAAAAATATCTTTTTTCAATTTATCCACCGCCTATAAAATGTACTATTTCAACCTGGTCGTTTTCTTTTAATTTTTTTTTTTTATACTTTTCTTTTGGAATTATTATTCCATTATGCTCTATAGCAACTTTTTTATTGATTAATTTATATTTTTTTAAAAGATCAAATATTGAATATTTAGATTTAACAACCACTTTTTTTCCATTTAATTGTATTTTTGCCATAATTAAGTTATTCAATACCAAGAAATTTATGAATAAAATTATAATTCTTAATGGACCAAACCTCAACCTTTTAGGTGAAAGAGAAAAAAGTCAATATGGAAACTTTACTTTAAAAGACATAGAAAATATTTGTGAGGATTATGCTGAAAATAACAAAATTAAACTTTCTTTATTTCAATCAAACATTGAAGGTGAGTTGGTAAATCAAATTCAAAACGCAAGAACTAATCAAGATGGATTGATTATTAACGCTGGAGGATACACTCATACTTCGGTAGCAATACATGATGCTCTAAAAATATTGAAAATTCCAATTATTGAATTGCATATCAGCAATATTTATAATAGAGAGGATTTTAGGCATAAATCTCTCATTAGTAAAGTAGCTAAAGGAGTTATTTGTGGTTTTGGGGCCGACGGATATATAATGTCATTAAAAGCAATGAGTAAGTTTTTAAAAAAATGAAAATTGATAAAAAGTTAATAAAAGAATTAGTGGACAACCTTAAAGAATTTGAACTAACTGAATTAGAATATCAGGAAGGTCAAACAAAAATAAAAGTTTCTAAAGCTTCTAGGGGAATTGAAATAGGAAAAACAAGTTCTATTGTATCTCCAAATAAATCTGTACTTAAATCCTCAGATGAAATTGAAGGTACAAGAATTAAATCTCCAATTATAGGAACTGCTTATTTAGCCCCAGAACCTGGAGCTAAAAAATTCGTTGAAGTTGGAGATAAGATTAAGAAAGGTCAAACAGTTATGATTGTTGAAGCCATGAAGACCATGAATCATGTTCCGTCAACTGCTGATGGAGAAGTCAAAAAGATTTTAATTGAGGATGGGCAACCTGTTGAGTTTGGTCAAACTTTAGTTCTTTTAAAATAATTATTATAATGTTTAAAAAAGTATTAATAGCTAATCGAGGAGAAATAGCTGTTAGAGTTATAAGAGCTTGCAAAGAGTGGGGCATAAAAACAGTAGCCGTGCATTCAAATGTAGATGCTGAGTCAATGCATGTAAGACTTGCAGATGAAAGTGTTTGCATAGGTTCACATCAACCTCAAAATAGTTATTTGAATATTTCCTCTATAATGTCTGCAGTTGATCTAACAGGTGCTGAAGCAATTCATCCAGGTTATGGGTTTTTATCTGAAAATGCAAAATTTTCTGAAATTGTAAATAAACATGGTATCAAATTTATTGGTCCTAGCGCAGAGATAATTTCAAAGATGGGAGATAAAATTGAAGCAAAACGAATTGCTAAAAAATATGGTTTACCTGTGATAGAGGGATCTGAGGGCGGAGTAAAATCTCTTTCAGAAGCAAAATCAATTTGTAAAGAAATTGGCTATCCAGTTTTAATTAAAGCAGCTGGAGGGGGTGGTGGTAAAGGTATGAAAGTAGTGGAAGAGGAAAGTAATTTAGAAACTTTATTTTTAACAGCTAAATCTGAAGCGAAAAAATTTTTTAATAATGATGAGCTTTATATTGAGAAGTATTTTAAACACCCAAGACACATCGAAGTACAAATAATGTCTGGAAAAAATAAGACAGTTCATTTGGGTGAAAGAGACTGTTCAGTTCAACGCAGACACCAAAAATTAATAGAAGAAACTCCCAGTCCAGTTTTAACAAATGATCAAAGAAAAGATCTATTAGAAAAAACTGTAAAAATGGTTGAACAAATCAATTACGAAGGTGCAGGTACTGTTGAATTTATTTACGAAAATGGAAAATTTTATTTTTTAGAAATGAATACAAGAGTTCAAGTTGAGCATCCTGTTACAGAAGTTCAAACAGGTATCGATATAGTTAAAGAACAGCTTTGGATTGCCCATAGTGGTGATACAGCTTTAAAACAAAATGATATAGATCCTAGAGGGCATACTATTGAGTGCAGAATTAATGCAGAAAATCCAGCTCTAGACTTTCAACCTAGCCCGGGAACAATAAGTGTTTGTCATCAACCCTCGGGTTTTAGGACAAGAGTTGATGGTTCTATTTTTCAAGGATGTAAGATTACTCCATATTATGACAGTTTGATTGCTAAAGTTATTTGTAAAGGCAGGAACAGGACTGAAGCGATTCAAAGAACATTAAGATCACTGGATGAATTTGTTTTGGAAGGAATAACGACAACAATTGATTTGCATAAAAAAATATTAAATCACAAAAAATTTGTCGAGTCTGATTTTGATACAAACTGGCTTAGTAAAGAAAAATTTTATTAAGCATTATTACAATTTACTAATTGTATATCATAAATTGCATGGTCAAAGGGAGTAAGAGTTGGATCAGAAGCGAATGTCCAGCCATTAAAAATAAATACTTTTTCATTATCATTTTTAGTTAAATCTTTAACTTGCATGTAGGCAACACTATCAATTTTATTATTTATTTTAACTTTTCCACATTTCAAAATTTTAATTTCTAATGGTCCAAATTTCTTACTTTTATTTAAATTTACAACTAGTTTTGAAGATTTTGCTGTGATCTTATCAAGACCAATTAATACGGCTTGAGATGAATTTAAATTTTCATTGTTACCTTTTTCTTTTAATTTTTTTTTTGATTGAGTTTCATTTTCTTCTACAACTTCCTCAAAACTTGGTTTTATTTCGTCTATATTTACTAAAGGTGTGGAAATTATTTTGTCGTCAGCAATAGAAATATTTGAATAAATAAAAAATAGAAAAGGAATTAAATAAATTTTATTTCCAAGTTTCATATTTTTTTGGATTTGCATTTTTTTTTATTTTTATTGGTTTGTGGCTATTTATAGTACCTGTTTGATTTTCTAGATGCTTTTTTTGCCATTCATATTTTGAGTCTTTCAGATTTGGAATTTGATTAATTGTATGATGCATCCACAAGTACCAATCTGACGTAATTTTAGTTGCCTCAATATTATTAGAGTAAACAACCCATCTTTCATTTTTTTTACTTTGGTAATACTTATTTCCATATTCATCTGAACCCACACATTTTCCAAAAAATAGAGTTTTAAGAAAAGTTCCAAAAGTTTGCCTCTTCCACCAGATAAAAATTATTTTTAAACTCATATTTGAAATTTTAAATCCACACAATTACTAATTGTATTATTAAATAATAGACTCAACATACAATTAATATATATCTAAATAAAGAGTTTCCAAAAACTTTATGAAAAAATACGTTGTTGAAACATACTATACTTGCACATTCAAAACAGTGCATACCTTAAATAATCTAGATGATGCTGAATTATCTAAAATTGACAAGAGAACTGACGGCGAAGTTGAGGTTATTGATGTAAAACTTAACAACAGAAAAACAAAAAAAATTGGAGCGAAAAAAGACGAACAGCCTAATAACCTCGGACTAGAGAAAATTTTGCCTAATAGTTTACCAAATCAACTAAAAAGTTCTAAAAATGAGAAGAATGATAACAATGTTAATTTAAAGATAAAAAATAATGCTAGGTTTAAAATGCCTGATAGAAGAAAAGGATATATTCAAAAAGCTCAGATTGGAGATCATAAAGTATATCTTCATACAGGGGAATACGACGATGGCAAAATAGGGGAAATATTTATAGATACTAATAAAGAGGGAGAACTTGTAAAAGCAATGATGAATAATTTTGCAATAGCCATTTCTTTAGGATTGCAATATGGAGTTCCTCTAGAAGAATATGTGGATGCTTTTATTGATACTAAATTTGAACCTTCAGGTAATGTCATAGGGAACGATAGAATATTGAGTGCTTCTTCAATTCTTGATTATGTTTTTAGAGAACTTGCAATTTCTTATTTAGGGAAACAAGAATTAGCGCATACACCTTCCATTGCAAGCGAAAAAAATCTTAGCTTAGAAAGTGGTGAAGATAAATTTCTCAAAATCGTCAAAAATATAACCTCTAAAGGTTTTGTTAGAAGTAATTATGAGGATAAATTAGTAGATCTTTCAGATGTAAGGATTGACCTCAAAAGTAAAAATTAACTACTTTTAATATTCTTTTTTAAATTAAGTTCTTTTAATTGTTTTTCATCTATCTCGGAGGGAGCTTGCATCATTAAGTCTTGAGCATTTTGGTTCATTGGAAATAAAGTTACTTCTCTTATGTTTTCTTTACCTGCAATCAGCATAACAATCCTATCAATTCCAGGTGCTATTCCGCCATGCGGGGGTGCTCCAAATTTAAATGCATTTATCATTCCGCTAAATTTTGCGTTAACTTGGGATTCAGAATATCCTGCTAGAGAAAATAATTTATACATAAGTTCTGGTATATGATTTCTGATTGCTCCAGATGATAGTTCTATGCCATTACAAACAATATCATACTGGTAAGCTTTAATATCTAACGGTTTATCAAAATTTAAATTTTCAATTTTTCCCTGGGGCATTGAAAAAGGATTGTGACTAAATATGATTTTTTTAGAATTTTCATCAAATTCATACATAGGATAATCGACTATCCAACAAAATGCAAATTGCTCTTTGTCAACAAGATCTAAATCTTTAGCAATTTTATCTCTTGCTGCTGAGAGAATTTTTTCTACTTCTCTCTCCTTTCCGCATGCTAAAAAAAATACTATCACCTATTTTGGCATTATAATTTTTCATTATTTCTTTAAGTGAATTTTCGCTAAAAAATTTCCCAACTGGTCCTTTACCTTTGATTTCTTTTTCTTTATCAATTGTAAAATAAGCCAAACCAGAAGCACCCTGCTCCTTTGCCCATTTATCTATATTGTCAAAAAAACTTCTTGGTTTATCTTTTGTATTTTTAGTTATTATAGCTCTAACAATTGAACCTTTTTGAACTAATTTTTTGAATATTTCAAATTTTACATCATCTCTTGTAAATATTTCAGTAACATCTTGAATAATAAGTGGATTTCTTAAATCTGGCTTGTCTGTGCCATATTTTTTCATCGACTCCCTATAAGGAATTCTTGGAAATTTTTCTTTAAAAATTTTTTTTGAGGTAAAATTCTTAAACAGATTTATCATTAATTTTTCTACTACATTAAAAACATCCTCTTGCTCTACAAAAGACATTTCAAGATCCAACTGGTAAAATTCACCAGGGCTTCTGTCAGCTCTAGCATCTTCATCTCTAAAACATGGGGCGATCTGAAAATATTTATCAAAACCAGATACCATAATTAATTGTTTAAACTGTTGGGGTGCTTGAGGAAGTGCATAGAATTTGCCAGGGTTTAATCGACTGGGAACTAAAAAATCTCTTGCTCCTTCAGGGCTAGATGAAGTTAAAATTGGAGTTTGATATTCTAAAAAACCTAATTTTAACATTTCAGTCCTTATGAATGAGATTACTTTCGATCTTAAAATCATATTTTTGTGCATTTCTTCTCTTCTTAAATCTAAAAATCTGTATTTTAGTCTTATATCTTCAGGGTATTCTTGTTCTCCAAAAACTGGCATTGGAAGTTCTTGTGCATTGGATAACACTTCAACCGACTCTACTGAGATTTCAATTTTACCTGTTTTCAAGTCTAAATTTTCAGTTCCACTAGATCTTTTAACTACTTTACCACTTACTTTTAGTACAGACTCTGGTTTTGATCTTTCTATGATTGGAAAAAAATTATTATTATTTTCTATAACGCATTGAGTCATTCCATAATGATCTCTCAAATCTATAAACAATAAATTTCCGTGATCCCTTTTCCTGTGAAGCCAACCAGATAAAAGAACATTTTGATTAATTTCCTTTTCACTTAATTCTGAGCAGTTATGTGTTCTATATTTATTCATTTAGTTAATACTTTTTTTATTAGATTAATATTAATAGATTTTCCAGTAGATAAAGACAATTCATCGACTTCTTTAAGAAATTTAAACA
>MDTB01057054.1_pt1 | contig 12214 bp, 6 predicted proteins | sample 811161 | NCBI WGS metagenome assembly MDTB01 (sample SAMN05326650, study PRJNA326480) | marine metagenome | isolation source: seawater | place: Mediterranean Sea | collected 2009 | reverse complement strand
CTTGAATCAGTTTCTGATTTTAAAATATCCATAAAAATCCAGAGGCAAAAGACCGCCTTAATTATATATATCATAATTTAATAAGCGTATCTATAACGATATTTAAGATTCAAATTGCCTTCTTCATCGTAGGCACCGACCACAGAAAAGTGACGATTTAATTTATACTCAACTCCAATCTGTTTTTGGTCATTATTGAGGGAAAATGACCTTTTATAGGATAAATTTAAAAATGCTCTATCGCCTAGTTTTGTTTTTACGGTCACTTCATAATCTTCATTAGAACCATGGAGTAGACCTGCTGCTCCAGATATGTCAATATCATCAACATAATTCATCATACCTAGGTCAGATTCTTTAAGATTTTTCTCTAATTGATTTTCTAATAATGTACCTAGTATTGAAACCGTCTGATTGCCAAATCCAGTTGAAGTCCACTCAGCGTCCTCAATCCTCTTACCCCATGTTAATAATTCAAGTATATCACTCTCTGAAAAACCACTACCAGATTCTAATATAATATCAAGATCCTCAATACCACCTTTCATACGTAACTCAATTCGTTCATCATCAACCATAGTATTTGCATTCACATCAATGTAAGGATTAAAACCTTTATTATCAAAACTCACCAAGCCTTGTAACTCATCAAAATAATCTGTAAAGGAAATAACACTTCCATCTTCAACAATTATCTGACCCCCAAAATCTACTTCTTCATTTCCTACTTGAGCCAAATTCAATTCACCTGTAACCTTTGCATTAATTTGAGAATTTTTAAAAAATGCTGATCCAATTATTGGAATATTTAGACTATAGGCTAAAATAGAACCCTGATTATCTTGCATAGCGGTACCAACATATTCTGTATTAAACTCATAAAAGACATTTGCTTCTTTAGTCTCTATTAATCCATCTATTAGCACTGTATCTTTACCAACAATCTTTAGGTCAAGGTTACTATTAGCTTCTATATCCAAAAATAATAATTTATATGATGCATTAGTTGCTTTTACTTTTATATCATATCCTGGATCAAAGAATTTTTCAAAATTCATTGTACCAGACATTGTCGTATTCTGGACTTTTTTCTTGGGGCTTTTATTATTTGAATTATGCAAAAGTGCATCAAATCTATTAATGACTAATGTATTATTTACCATGCTAGCATTGCCATTAATCAATGTGATAGGATCACTAACTAGCAGAGTATAAAGACTACCATTATTTATGTTAATATATCCATTACGATTTATAGCATCACCTGGACCATCAAGTAATAATCGAATATTAATATTACCGTTAGCAGAATCTAGATCAGTTAAATATGGAGAAAGAAATGGTAATGAATATAGTTCAGCATTTGCCTCAAAATTGATATTATCTTTATCGAAGAAAGATCCAAACCTTGAAGAATTAAGATTTAGATCAAAAGGAATAGAACCAGATGCTGTTATAGTGCCTTCTTTAGATTTAGAACTAGCTGAAACCACATTTAATTTTCGTCCGTCATAAGTGCCCTTACTTTTAAAGTTTCCTAAGTGTACTAAATCAAAAATTGCATTATCTATGCTTATATTGTAAGAGAATTTTGTCTTTTCTGTGGTACCACTTAAATCAAGCCTTCCAGTCCCAGAGCCACCTATTGCATAAAACCTAGGAATAAATCGATTAACAAACTCTAATGAAATATTCGAAAAATTCGAAACCAACGATATTGATTGATTTTTAGTATTTAGTTTCTCAAATGGAATTATTCCAGATGCTTGTATTCCCATAGTACCTTTCCGTGTCATCGTAATGTCATCAAGGTGTAGCATACCACCTTTATAGAGACATGATAGGGTCATTTCATCAAATGATTCCTCCATATATTTTCCTTTTTTAAGGGAAAGGTCTACATCAAGGTCAATTCTTCCTTGATTTGATTTTATCCAAACCTCACCAAAAATTAATCCAGACAGTTTTAAACGCTCATCATCAAAGAATTGAGTTAGAATCTCTGAGTCAAAATTAGACATTTTGAACCTACCCTCAGGATTTTTATTGCCTTTAATTACTCCCTCCATTAAACCATCATTTATGTGTAGTTCAAATGGGGTAAACTGAAAAATTGAATCTTGTATAACGAAGTTTAGTGGTTTTGCGTTTACCATGTAGTTATCCTGGTATGCAAATTGTAATCTATCAATTCTATATTTGTCTAATCCATTAAAATGACCAGATGCCTGCAAAAAATCATCTCCAGATTTAAAATGACAATTTTCTATAATGATTGACTTATTATCAATAATTGCGCTTACAGTACCACTTTCAAAACCTCTGTTCTTCCATTGGCCTTTGTCAGCTTTAATATCAATGAAACCAGAGGGAACACTCTCATTGACAGTTATATGAGAATTCAGCTCGATAGACTCAAGTGTAAAATTACTTATTTTTACATTTTCACATGTAAGCTCTGCTAAAGCTGATGGTGAAAGAATATCTCCCGATATTTTTAAATTTCCAGTAGCTTTTCCTGAAACAAAATCACCTGGTAGAAAACTATTTACTAATTCAATATCAGCCTTTTCCATATCAGTATATATATCAATGGTCCTTGAAAAAAAATCAGCTTTACCATCAATGGTTAAATAACTATCTCCAACAAAAAGCATTACAGGATCTATTGTCGATAAGAGACTATCCTTATATGTTAATTGACCATGAATCGAGATTTCCTCTTGATTGAATAATTTGCTTTCAATCATTTCAACTGTCATATCAATCTGATCTAAAGCGCCATTTTCGGTCAAGCCTGCTTCCATAATGAAAAGGCCCGACATTTGAGTGGATTTTTGATTTTTTATCCATCGACCCAGATCTAAGTTCTCTAAATTCATGTAAGAACTAACTCTCTCATTCTCATTCCATAGTCCATTCATAGTTAGCTTAGAACTTTCCCCCTCAAGTTCGAGTGCATTAATTATCCAAGTTTTTCCTTTCTTAATTATATCGAATCGGCCTCCCATATCAAGGCCTAATTGATTCTCAACCAATAATTCTCCTTCAAAATACTCAAGGTCTGATTCAAAATTAAATTGACCTGTGAACGTAGAAAATTTTGTTTGTAGAGGCAGCCTACTAAAAAGTTCTGATGGAAAACTAAATTGTGAAGCTAATATAGATCCCTTTAAAATTGAGTTTGATTTCTCGAATGATAAACTACCTGATATTGGCAAACTAAAAAGTTCACCATCGATATCTTTTAAAAAATAAGAATTACCATCATATCCCAATACCATAGTATCAAATTTGCACACCAAATCTGAATTATCCTCTAATGATACCTTAACTAAGTCACATTTTAATAAAGGTTTTTCCAAACCTATTATTTCTCCTCCAGCCATTATATTAAATATATATTTTTTACTTTTTATGTTGGACCGCACCTTTCCATCAACAAAAAATGATTTGACATGAAATGGGATATTTAATACGGAGTCACTTTCTTTTCCAGTCTCTTCTTGGGAATAAATGTCTCCAGAAAAATTTAAGTGAATTCCCTCTAGGGTTAATAAATCAAAAACTGGAGTTCCTAGTAAAGATGAAAATAATCCAATATTTATAGAAGATTCTTTTATTTTTAAGGATGAACCATTATTGTGAATTAGATTAATGTTATTAAAAACAGAAGTACTAAATAAATATCCCTCAGCACGTTCAACTTGAATACTCCATCCACTGGAGTTGATATATTTATTTAATTCAGACTGAAAATAGCTATTCCAAACTGATGTCCTCAATGAAAGAACTAATATTGTTATTAAGATCGCTGGTGCGATAAGTAGATATTTTTTACCCATTTGCATCATAGAAACATTATAAAATAAACTTGTATATAGGAAGTGAGTTCCAAATATAAAAAAAGCACTCGTTATGAGTGCCTTTTTTATATTTCTTGATATATTTTAGATACTTTAGTCTACAACCTCAAAATCTGCATCTTCAATTTCCCCTTCTTTCTTTGCTTTTTTTTCAGCGTCTTGATTTGTCTGTTTTTCAGAAGCATTGGGTTCCTGTTTGGTAGAATCGTACAATTTTGAAGCGACTGCACTCCATGAAGCATTTAGGGCATCCATTGAGGACCTAATGTCTTCTATGTTACCACTTTCTTTAGCTTTGGTTAGAGCTTTGACCTTTTCGTCTAAATCTCCCTTTTCTGATTCTTCCAATTTATCAGCATGTTCCTTGACATTTTTTTCCGTTTCATAAATGAGGTGTTCTGATTGGTTAATTAGGTCAATTTTCTCTCTTTTATCTTTATCTTCAGATTCATGTTTTTTTGCTTCATTTACCATCTTATCTATTTCTGAATCACTTAAACCACTTGACGCCTCAATCCTAATGCTCTGTTCCTTTCCTGTAGCCTTATCTTTTGCATTTACATTAAGTATTCCATTAGCATCTATATCAAATGAAACTTCAATTTGGGGAACTCCGCGTGGTGAAGGAGGTATGTCTGCAAGGTGAAATCTGCCAATCGTTTTATTATCTGTGGCCATTTGCCTTTCTCCCTGTAATACATGAATCTCAACAGTGGTCTGATTATCAGCTGCAGTACTAAAAACCTGTGACTTTTTTGTTGGGATAGTTGTATTCCTTTCTATCAATGTTGTCGATACACTACCTAGTGTTTCAATACCAAGTGATAAGGGTGTAACATCAAGTAGAAGTATATCATCAACATCTCCAGATAACACGCCACCTTGAATAGCCGCACCCAGTGCGACAACTTCATCAGGGTTAACGCTTTTATTTGGTTCTTTACCAAAAATCTCTTTTACTTTTTCTTGAATTTTTGGAATCCTAGTGGAGCCACCTACTAGAATCACTTCATCAATTTCAGACTTTGATAATCCCGCATCTTCAATTGCTTGGACACATGGTTCAATTGTTCTATTAATCAAATCTCTTACCAATTCTTCAAATTTAGCTTGAGAGAGTGTTAGGTTTAGATGCTTTGGTCCTGAGGCATCTGCTGTAACAAATGGTAGATTGATGTCAGTCTGTTTAGATGTTGATAATTCTTTTTTGGCCGTCTCTGCAGCTTCTTTTAAACGTTGTAGAGCCATTGGGTCTTTTCTAAGATCGATGCCGTCAGACTTATCAAATTCATTAGCAATCCAATCAATAACTTTTTGATCGAAATCATCTCCACCAAGATGTCCATCTCCATTTGATGATTTAACTTCAAAAACACCATCACCAAGTTCTAAAATTGAAACGTCAAAAGTACCACCGCCTAGGTCAAAGACGGCAATTTTTTCATCTTTTTTCTTATCTAGACCGTATGCTAGGGATGCAGCAGTGGGTTCATTAATTATGCGTCTGACATTCAGGCCTGCTATTTTACCTGCATCTTTTGTTGCTTGCCTTTGTGAGTCATTAAAATAGGCTGGAACTGTTATAACTGCGTCTGTTACTTTGGACCCAAGATATTCCTCTGCCTGCTGCTTTAATTTTTGGAGAACCATAGCAGAAATCTCAGGTGGGGTGTACTCTTTTTCACCTGCCCTGACTACACAAGCACCACTAGAGTTTTTTTCAACTTTATACGGTACTTCAGATATCTCTGTACTAACCTCATCAAACATTCTTCCTACAAAACGTTTAATTGAAAAAACGGTGTTTTCGGGGTTTGTAACAGCTTGTCGTTTAGCAGCTTGACCTACTAATCGATCTCCATCTTTTGCAAATCCAACAACAGAAGGAGTAGTCCTACCACCTTCTGGACTTGTGATTACTGTTGGTTCACCACCTTCGAGTACAGCCACACATGAATTAGTAGTACCAAGGTCAATTCCAATAATTTTACTCATGCTATCTCCAAAAACTAAAATTATAAATCATCTCGAAACATGACTCGCAAGGAATATACCATATAAAATAGTAGTAAATATTGACAGACTATTAAAATTAATCTTACTTTATGGCAGACATATCACATCCTATTTTTATGAAAGTGATTTTGGATAATTAAATAATAAACATCATTTAGGCATAACATAAATGCCCAATTTATAATATACTACTTCAAAGATAATTCAGAAGATTTTGATTTTCTTCTGAATCTATAATCAAATATTAATTTATTATTAACTGACTTAACTGTTATTGTTGTACCTTTAGGAAATACTTTCCTTAAAAGTAATTCAGAGATCGGATCCTCAAGAGAACTTTGAATTTTTCGACGAAGCATTCTAACTCCATACCTAGAATCATAACCTTGCTTGGCTAAGTATTTTTTAGCAGTTTTATTCAACTTGATCTTTAATCCAAATTTTGAAAGATTATTTACAAGGTCGGAGATTTGCAAATCAATTATTTTATAAACATCCCTTTCATTAAGCTGATGAAAAACAATAGATTCATCGATTCGGTTTACTAATTCGGGCGAGAATAATTTTTCTACATTATCCATAATTTTTTGTTTCATTTTTTGATACTCTTCCTCATCATTTCCTCTACCGAAACCAAAACCATTATTTTTTAACTCTCTTGTACCTATATTGGATGTCATAATCAAAATTGAATTTCTAAAGTCTATTTTTCTACCAAGCCCATCTGTTAAAATACCCTCATCAAAAACTTGAAGTAATACATTGAATATATCTGGATGCCCCTTTTCAATTTCATCCAAAAGAATGACTGAATATGGGTTTCTCCTAACCTTTTCAGTGAGTTCTCCACCCTCTTCATATCCAACATAGCCAGGAGGTGCCCCAATTAATCTTGAAATAGAAAAACGTTCAGTAAATTCTGACATATCTACTTTTACTAGCGCATTATTATGAGGAAATAAATATTTAGCTAAACATTTTGCTAATTCTGTTTTGCCAACGCCTGTAGGGCCAAGAAAAAGGAAAACTCCTATTGGTCGGTCAGGACTTTTAAGACCGGTCCTTGAACGTTTAATTGCATTTGTTAAACTATTTATTGCTTCATTTTGTCCAATGATATAATTACTTAGCTCTTCATTAAGATTCAGCAAACGTTCGCTTTCTGATTCTGCTACTTTTGAAAGAGGAATACCAGTTATAAGAGATACAACATCTGCAATAGTTTCAGAATCAATATCGATTAAACGCTTGCCTTCTCCCTCTTGCCATTTTACTTGCTCCTTTGATAGCTTTTTAAATAATTGTCTTTCTTTATCTCTTAGAGTCGCGGCATCCTCAAATAGTTGTTCTGACACTTTAAGTTCTTTTTCTTCTCTAATCTTTTGGACTTTATCTTCCATGTCTAAAATAGTTTTTGGCACTTCCAAATTATACATATTTGCTCTTGCACCCGCTTCGTCCATTATATCAATTGCTTTATCTGGTAGGAATTTATCAGATATATATCTTTCGGATAGATTAACACATGCATCTATTGCATTATTAGTATATTTTACTTTGTGGTGCTCTTCATATTTTTCTTTTAAACCATGAAGAATATCCATTGAATCTTGAATTGAAGGCGGACTGACAGTGATTTTCTGAAATCTCCGATCAAGTGCACCATCTTTCTCAATATATTTTCGATACTCATCCAATGTCGTAGCACCAATACAATGAATATCGCCTCTTGCCAATGAAGGTTTAAACATATTTGAAGCATCTAATGAGCCAGAAGCACCTCCAGCTCCAACAATAGTATGTAGTTCATCAATGAAAATAATGATATTATCACTCATCTCTAATTCCATCATCACACTTTTTAAGCGTTCTTCAAACTGACCTCTATATTTTGTTCCGGCTACTATAGCAGCAAGGTCCAACGACAATATTCTTTGATTATGCATAGTTCCAGGTACTACTTTACGAATTATCCTCTGTGCTAGCCCCTCGATTATTGCAGTTTTCCCTACTCCCGGTTCTCCAATTAAAACTGGATTATTCTTTTTTCTACGAGTTAGAATTTGAGCGACTCTTTCAATTTCCTTTTCTCTACCTATAACAGGGTCAAGCTTTCCCCTTTTCGCCATAAGAGTAATATCTCTAGAAAAATGATCTAAAGTTGGAGTTTTACTTTTTCCAGATGCTCCAGAAGTATCTCCTAAATCGGCAATTTTTTTATCTTCAGCATCTGAATCTATCAAGTCACTAATCGTTTCATAATCAAGAGAAAATGATTTTAAGATATCCGATGCAATTCCCTCAGATTCTTTTAAAATAGCTAATAACAAATGTTCATCATCTGCAATATTTTCGCCACGTGTAGATGCTTCATTATAAGAATTTCTTAAAATACGTTCAGCTCTACGTGTAAGTGGTAAATGACCTAGGGTCATAGTGCCACCTGATGATTTTATCATATTTTCTATCATTGATATCATTTCAGAAATTTTAATATCAAAGACATCGAGAACTTTTTTTGATAAACCAGTATCTTCCTTTAGCATACCCAACAATAGGTGTTCAGATCCAACATAGCTATGTCCTAATCTGATTGCTTCTTCTTTTGAATTTTTTATTATTTGTTGAACTCTATTTGAAAAATTTTCTTTCATTTATACCTTATTTAATAAACCTTCTTCAAGTTTGTATTGTTTATTGCCAATTGATGAAATTTCAGGATTGTGCGTAGTTATGACAATTGATTGATTAAAATCTCTATTTATTTGACCCAATAGGTCAATTAGTTTTGTGGAGTTTTTTTCATCAAGATTTCCAGTTGGTTCATCTGCGAACAAAACACACGGCTTGTTAATTATAGCACGAATGGTAGCGACCCTAGACCTTTCTCCACCTGACAATTTATTTGGAAAATGATGAATTCTATCTGCAATCCCAAGAGTTTGAAATAAATCTATTGCCTTAGCTTCAAAATCAAATTCACCTTTTATCCATGTAGGAATCAATACATTCTCTAAGGCCGTAAACTCAGGAAGTAAATGATGGAATTGAAAAATAAAACCAAGATCTCTGTTTCTAAGTTTTGCAATATCTTTATTATTCAAAGTGTCTGTATCAATCCCTTTTATTTCAAGATTACCTGAGTCAGGTTTGTCTAGAGTTCCCAAAATATTTAATGCAGTAGATTTTCCAGATCCAGATTGGCCCATAATTGTTATCATTTCACCTTCCTCGATTAAAAGTGACAGACCGTTTAATACGTTGAGTTTATTTTCTCCATTTTTATATGATTTGCAGATTTGATTTGCTTTAAGAACTATTTTACCCATTGCAATGACTCACTAATTTGGGTTGATATTAATTTTCTACCTGATAGAATAGAAGCAACTAAAATGAATAGGAATGAAACTAATAGTATGATAAGTACATCTGAAGCGTAAAGTAACATTGGTAATGAATCAATAAAATATATACTTGGAGGCAAGGGAATTATCTTAAACTGGTTTTGTAAAATAACAATAATAAGTCCACTTAAAAAACCAACTAATAGGCCTGTACCTGCTCTTTTATACCCCAAAAGAATAATCATTTTATAAATAGAGCCAGTAGGCGCACCCATTGCTCTAATGACGCCAACCTCTTTCATTTTTTGTATTGATATCAGCGTCAAGTTTGCAGCCAGATTAAATGCTGCAACTAAAAATATTAAGCTTAATACCACAAAGGTTCCGAGTCTTTCCATTTTCATGGCACTAACTAATGATTTATTTTTCTCGTCCCATGTATAAACTGGGTATTCCAAACCTAAATTTTTAATCAACTCTTGCTTAATAATATTTGTACTAACTTTGCTGGTTATTAAATCATATCCATCAAGTTTATATTTTCTTTTAAAAATACTTTGACCATCTTTTAGAGAAATGAATACAAGACGCTCATCATAGTCAAGTAATCTTGTTGAAAAAATACCGCTGATTTTCAATTTCTTTTTATGTGGGATCGCCAATCCAACGGTTTGGTCGACAGGGCTATATGCAAAGAGGTCTTCACCAATTCCCTTCCCTAACCGATTGGCTAGGTCTTGCCCGATAACTATCTGCCCTAATTGTGGTATATCTCCTATAAAATTAAGATTGTAAAATCTGTCCATTTTTGTTTCATCAATTGCTTTAATAGATGCCACTCTGCTTATATCATTTACTTCAATGATACCCTTCCTTTCCATAAAAGGCATAATCTCTGTAACACCATCTACTTTATATAATATTTTCTCTTCAGGATTACCTAAAATGCTTATGTCTCCTTCAATCCCTTTTAATTTTCCATGAACCATAGTTTCAAATCCATTCATAACAGATATAGAGACTAACATTGCAAAGCAACCAATACCCATTCCAATCATTGATAGCACTCCAAGGTATTTACCCTGTTTATTTGAAGATGTGTAAAAACGATCAGAAATGAATTTTTCCCAATTCATTCATACCTCAAAGCTGCCACAATATTAAACTTTGATAAATTTTTAACTGGTACCCATGAAGCGAGGATTGAAAAAAGGAGAACCAAGCCTAAGATTATCAAAAAAATAAAAATGTTAAACGAGAAGGGAACATTATCCATAAAATAAATATCAGATGGTATTTCAAAAAGTCTATATCTTAATTGTATAAAAATAATAATTGTTGACATCAAACCTCCAAGTAACCCACCTACAAAGCCTATAAAAACACCTTGCAAAATAAAAATTCGTACTAAGTTAACCTTAGTTATGCCTTGAGAAAGCAGAATGCCTATTTGGCTTGATTTTTCTATTATAATCATAGCTATCGATGCAATTAGATTAACTAAGCCAACTAAAGCGATTAGGCCAAACATAAGATAAGCTGGCCAACGTTGGAGATCTATCCATTCAAAAAGTAGAGAATGTCTCTCCTTCCATGTTTCAAGATGGTAAGGATAATTGATTCTTTTTTCATATTGAGATAAAAATTCATTGTTAACTATAAGTCCTGAAACCTCGTTGCTATTTAATGAGAATAACCATCTAGCATCTTCTAGACTAGTATATGCAAGAGTTTTGTCAAATTCTTGTAACCCTGAAGAAAATATTTTACTTATCCTGAGAGCCTTGATTCTTGGAGTATTTAAATACAAGTTTTCTTGGGGAAAAGATTGAATAAAAAGTGTATCACCTTTTTTAACATTAAGAGATAATGCAAGACCATTTCCTAAAACGATCTCGTTAGATTCAATTTGTTTATGTTGATTCATTGAAATTGATCTAGGTAAAAAATTAACACCTTCAATCAAAACTCCTTCAGCAAAAGCACCAGAACGCAGCATGCAAACTCCCCTAATAAATTCGTCTGGTAAATTTTTAGAATCTTTGAGTAATGAATTAATTGGTTCATTTGATATATTAATAGGCTTACCTAAAATATGCGATATCCTAGCATGACCCTCAAATGATGATAATTTTTCAGAAATTACGTCTTGGAATCCTTCTATGATACTTGCTGTCAACATTAAAGCAGTAACCCCAATTGAAAGTCCACCTATTGCTAACCAGCTTGCATAGGAAGAGAAACTTCCTAATTTATATGAAAATAAAAAACGTATTGCGAGTTTAAGGCTTAAAAACACCTTTATATATTTTCAGAACGCAAGATCGGGAATAATATCACATCCTTTATCCAGCGGTTGCCAGTCAGAAGCATTGTAAGGCGGTCAATACCTATACCAACTCCACCAGTTGGTGGCATGCCACATTCCATGGCTTGAATAAAGTTCTCATCAATTGGCTGTGCTTCATCATCACCTCCCTCTCTGAGCAGTGCTTGAGCCTCCAATCTATTTCTTTGATCGATTGGGTCATTTAGCTCTGAAAAAGAGTTTGCAAACTCTGCACCTCCTATAAATAATTCAAAACGTTCTACTATATTTGGATTTCCATTCCTATGTGCTTTTGCTAAAGGAGATATCTCTTTAGGATAATCTATTACAAAAGTTGGCTGGATAAGTTTTGGTTCAACTAATTCACTCATTAATTCATCAAGTATTTGCCCTAGATTAAAATCATCATCAATGCCTATCTCTTTTTCAGTACATATTTCTATAAGCTTGTTTTCATCTAAGTCGGCTATATCGTGACCAGTTGCTTCACTTAAAAGTTCAAAAAATGGCTTTCTTATAAACTTTTTTGATAGATCAATATCCATTCCTCCCCAATTAATATTTATTGCATCTATCTTTTCAGCAGATTGTCGAATTAAATCTTCAACTAATTCCATACAGTCTTTATAATCAGCATATGCCCAATAAAACTCTAGCAT
>MDTB01019033.1_pt1 | contig 12214 bp, 10 predicted proteins | sample 811161 | NCBI WGS metagenome assembly MDTB01 (sample SAMN05326650, study PRJNA326480) | marine metagenome | isolation source: seawater | place: Mediterranean Sea | collected 2009 | reverse complement strand
TTACAGTAATAAGAAGCCCCGGGTCAAAAAACCCATTAAGCAGACATTACCCAAAGCTAAGACACCTGAAATTGTCTCCAAAGAGGAAGGCGACGGGGAAACTGGCACTGAGAGCACGGACGAGTCACCAGAAAAAAGCGACAATGAAACAACCGATGATAAGTCTGCCGACGATTCAGCCGGATTGAATGACGGGTCTGAGAATTCTTTGCAAGGCGGTGCTCAACCTAGTACAGAAGATTCTGCAAAAATCACGGAAGATTCAGAATCGAATACAGAAAAGCCAGAAGCAGATTCATCCAATTTGTCAAAAACTGAGGATACTTTATCAATCAAAGAGAGTGAAGACTCCCTTTCGTTGGATGGTGTTGCTAATGAAAACTTAGGGGAGACATTACCCGCAGATGAGGCAGAGGAACCAGTAGATATTGAATTTAATGAGAAACAAAGTGCAGATGAACTGATTGATGAAGGACCGAGTGATGGTTTGCTCCCTCCGCCAACGGAGGATTTGCCTGAAGAACTACTTAAACTAAGGAATGAAGCACAAGATTCGGAGGGCGATGAAGACTCAACCGAAACTGAAAATAAGTTTGAAGAAAAAAGCGAATGAGCAAGATTATTCCAAAAGTTCTTAAATTTTCCCTTTGGGTTTTAGTAATTATTTTATTTGAAGGAGTTTGTTTTCGGTTTGCTGAGGACTATGCAAATTTTAGGTTACAATTGGCATGGGGAGACTTAAACAGTTCATCTTCACAAAGTTTAAGCCTTCCACTTGATCATTTTACGAAGAAGCCCAAGGGGGACTTGTCGTTGCAAAATCTCCAATCAAGAATTTTGGAAGAGAATGAATATTCAAAATCCATCCTAAGTTTTGGTCGTCCAGTACGAGACCACTTTTTAACTTTTAAGCAAAACGCGGTTAACCCCTTAGAAAAATTCGATTACCGCAATTTAGAAAACAATGAAAGTTATGTTGGAGATGTAATTTTTCCTGGACTTAAAAGGTTGGCTACAGAATCCGATGTTGGCAATAATGTTGCCCGAAGGAGGGGAGACACTCTGGAATATGCCCGAGCCATTTTAGTTTACCTACATGATACAGAGAATGGATTGTCTAAAAATGAAACCAAAAATCTTGAAACAACTTTTTCCTTTCTCCTTGAACGGGGTATTGCATGTGTATCTATTCCATTTTCTTCAGCCAAGGAACTTGAAAGGCAAATTCTTTTTCTTAAAAGTGATTATCCCTTGATCTCAAAAACTGTGATGGTTTGTGGAAGAAAGAAATCTGCAAACCACATAATGAAAATTCTTGAAAAGAATGATGATCTTATTTCGTTGGCGATTTTACAAGATCCGACAGAAAATAATTTACTAAATTCGTCCCGCCAATCTACATGGATATTTGGTCTTTTAACGGGGCCAACTATAGTAGATGTTTCAAAAGGTGCCACATTTCAAATGTTGAAAATGGTTGAGAGTGCAAGAATTTCAAATTACTTATATCAGTCTAAAATTGGCGGTGTACTCAGAGTGGTTGATCCAGATGATGAAGATATTATTCCCGCAGTTACTTTACCTCATATTTTGAAGTGTGTGGAGTTCTATGGAGCATTAAAAATCCAAAAGGAAAAAGTCCTCAAATTATCGGTATTGGTAAATGATCTCAATGAAACTGAATTAAAAACCCTCTCTGTGTTATCAAATCCTGAAAGCTTCTTAGAAACTGAACTTGATAAAAATGTTTCAAAAACAACTCTTTTTCAAAATTCTTTTATAGAAACTCCTATCCAAACTATGAATGCGGAGTTTGATTGTGAAATTGTCAGATTATACAGGCAGGAGCACAAGGATGACCCTGAACTATCGACATTGTCCAACAGGCAAATTGTTTTGGAATTGGGAAAAAAAATCGAAAAGATGGGTGATCAATATATGGATGATTTTAAATCCACGGATCCAAAATTTTACGAGTTCTATCAGACTTTGAAACTGGAAGAGTCCACTCAGCAATAATTTGCTGATTTTTAAGGACAAAATAATTTCCTGATAATATCTAAATGAAACGGGTTACTCCGGGAACTGGGGGAGTGGGCACATCTAAGGATTGCTCCCAGTCAAAATGAGGGGGAGTTAAATCTTCCTTGGAATTCAAGGCATCTTGATAGGTTATTTTCTGTCCAGTGTAAGCAACCATTCTTCCCATGATAGCTACCATCGTGCTGTGTGCTGCTTTTTCCCCATCATTAAAAGGGTTTCCTTCACGGATTGAAGCGAACAATTCATCATGTTCCGTCTGGTACATATCATTATTTTCGCCACGGTAACGCCATGATTCATCTCCAGCTATTATCGTATGTCGATTCTTTGCAGAGGATGATCCTTTGGTGCCAAAGAGTTCTACTTCATAACTTCCAACCGTCCCATTTTGTTGACGAGAAAAATGATACCCCTTGGCTCCGTTTTCCCATTGATAGATGCAGGCGAAGTGGTCGTAGATGTTCCCGTATTTATCAGGGTCGTCATAAACCTGTCGGCCTCCAGAGCCTTCCGCGTGGAGTGGGACGGTGTCTCCCATCGCCCACTGCATCATGTCAATACAATGAACGGCTTGCTCAACAATGGAGTCTCCTGATAGCCAAAGGTGTGCATTCCAGTTTCTCAATTGTGCCTCCAGGTCCCCCCATCCATCTTCTCTTTTCTTCTTCCAAACTTCGCCCCCGTTGTAGGTACTATACATGGCATGCAAATCTCCCAGTGCCCCATCAAGAATTCTCCCAAAGATCTCTCTTTTAGGATAGTGGTGTCTCCAGCAAAAGCCCGACATAAACCCAAGATTTTTTTCCTTTGCCTTTTTCGCTAATTGAATGACCTTGCGAACTCCTGGTGCATCGACCGCTACAGGTTTTTCAAAAAAGCAATGAACTCCTTTCTCTACAGCATATTCAAGATGTTGGGGTCTGAAGTTTGGGGGTGAGGTTAAAATTACCACATCCACCCCGGAGTCGATAACCTTTTTATAGGCGTCGAAGCCTGAGAAAGTGGTCTCGGGGGTTACTTGATACTTATCTCGACCTCTGGCCTTGAGTATGCGGCTGCGAAGTTTAATGCGATCTTCAAATAAATCACCTATTGCTGTGAGGGCTACATTTTCATCTGCTCCCATAGCTTGGGCAGCAGCACCACTTCCTCTTCCCCCAATTCCGACAAGCCCAACCTTAAGAGTTTTATCATTTTTGGCACCTCGTGCAACATTAGGTGCAGCGAGTAAAGAGCCTGCGGATATCGCAGAACTTGCTTTGACAAAATCTCTTCGACAAAAACTTTTGTATTCCATGAGAATTAATTTGTAGTTTTTTTTAAAAAAAGGAAGCGATTAATTGCTTTTCAAATACATTTTTTCTGAGACATTTAAGAAGTCCTACTGTTTCTGAATTATAAGTCTGCGTCCTTAACGCTAGCTTGACACATCGACAATTTCGCCAAATTCTTTTCTCATGAATTTCTTTCATTATATTTTCCGTCTTCTAACAACATTGATTTTTGGAGATATGGAAGTTGTTTTAATTTCAGGAAGAAAGAATCCAGCGAGTTTCCTCCAGAATTATGTAATTGGCGGAAAACCGCTATTACATGATCTTAGCCTTGCTAAAATTTTGATCCATGTGGTAGTTGGCACTTCTAGACTTGAAGAGGTAAGCAAGTCACCTAACAACTCCCAAATTATTGAAAGGTAAACTTTATGAACAAAAAAATTCTTTGTGTTGACGACGAAGATTCTATTTTGCGTGGATTTCAGCTTAATTTACGTAAAGAGTTTGAATTATCTGTAGCTTCAGACGGGGTTGAGGGATTGGAGATTTTTGAAAAGGAAGGTGGGTTTGCATTGGTTTTGTCTGATATGCGAATGCCAAGAATGAACGGAGCTGAGATGCTTTCTGAAATTAAGAAAAGAGACCATGAAGTTTCCACGATCCTTCTCACCGGACACACCGACTTTGATACAGCTATGGCTGCCGTCAATGATGGGAATGTCTTTCGGATGCTCTCAAAGCCCTGTCCCCCCGAGCGTTTGATTAAAGTGCTCAATGATGGGCTTGAGCAACACGACTTAGTTAAAAGTAAAAGAATTCTCCTTGATCAAACATTGCGTGGAGCTGTGGATGCTCTGGCAGAGTCACTTTCAACTGCTAAGCCATTATTTTTTGGAAGAGTTCAGCGGGTTCGAAAGCTGGCGAATGAATTAGCTGATTCCATGAATCTGCAAAATTCATGGCGTGTGGATGTGGCTTCAGTTTTTTCACAGATTGCCTATATTGGCCTCCCAGAGAATGTAACAGAGGATGTGTATTTTAAAAGAAAGGTTTCTTCTCAGGTTAAGCAGTTATTGGCTAAGTTTCCAGATGACACCCAAAATATGCTGGAAAAAATCCCGGGTTTTGATGAGGTGGGGGAAATCTTAAAAAAAATTGAAGTTCAGCCCCGATATGAAGAAGATGACCAAAAAGGAATCAGGCTTGCCGCTTCTATTCTGAGAGCAGCTTTAGATTTCGACTTTTATGAGGAGCAGGGCCACGACAAGCAAATTATCCTGTCCACTTTAAAAAATAGGCCAAATGATTATGACCCCAAAGTTATTGTCTCATTGGAAGAAAAGATTTCAATTAGTGAGTCTAACTCGATGCTGATGGATGTTACCGTTAAGCAACTTGCACTGGGTATGCGATTAGTTGAAGAGCTACGTATGAAAGATGGATTTTTGGTCGCCTCAGCAGGTTCGTACATCGATCGCCAACTTTACAAGGTGATCAGAAATTACAGTTCCTGTTTCGATGAAAACCCGTTTCCTTCAAAAATTCAGGTAAGAGCGCTCATTTCTTAGAGTTATCTTTTTTTGATTGATATGGTTTAGCACAAGTTAACATGAATGTTCGGGCATACATCATTTCATTAACCTCTGCCAGTTTGTTTGGAGCAATCATAATAGGAGTTTTTGCCTGGTACACTTATGACAGGCTAGAGTTAGCAAATAATGCATACGAAAATGAAAAGAACTTGTATGGAGATTCTTCTACTGAACTTGAAGATTTAAGTGCTCTTTTGTCTGTTGTTAGGGGTATCTTTACAGGAATGGAAATCTATCCTGATAGTTATGATGGGTTATTTAGCGTTACATTTGATTCAATTGTAAGAGCCAAAGGAGGTCTAAACGAAATTTCTGAAAAGTATCGTTCGAGTTTTCCTGAATCACTCTTTAAGCCAATTGCATTTAGAATTCTGGAATTGGAAAAAAGAATCTTAAAACTCCAAGAATTAGGGATGGCTAAGAAAAAAAACGAGGAATGGTTGAAAGCAAAAGAGTACGCGAAACGTCAGTATGATGAGGTGCGAGAGAAGTTAATGAGAAACCTTGATAGTCTTGAGTCTAAAGCACTGAACAATTTGCAAATCTCAAACGAATCGCTCAAGATAAAAGCTTTGGATTTAGAGAACCGTAGGTCAACAACTGAGTACTCCATTGTTGTTGCGGTTATTTGCTATGTTACCCTAATTATTATACTAGCATTAATAACATATCTAAGAATTGCTCTGCCAATTGCAAAGCTTGAAGATGCTGCGACTCAATCAATTAAAAATAAAAGACCCTTTAATTGTATGGAGGAAGGTCCCAGCGAAGTAAAGTCACTAACGAGAAGACTTCAAGGTCTTATCATCGGTTTGGAAGATGCCGTAAAGGATAGAACTTCAAGGCTACTTAAAAGAACTGAACAATTGAAGTTGGAGATGAAGCAGAGAAAAGAACTTGAGACTCAACTCGTACATGCCCAAAAAATGGAAGCGGTTGGACAGTTGGCTTCGGGAATTGCTCATGAAATTAATTCTCCATCTCAATTTGCAAACGACAATATATTGTTTTTGAAGGAAGCAGTGGATGGATTCATCGCAACGATTAACGGTTCCAAAGAAGCACCCGATGAAAAAGAAATCTCTTTTTTAAAAGAGAATGCTCCGGAAGCAGTGAAACAAGCGAACGAGGGTATTAGCAGAATTACCACAATTGTTAAGTCCATGAAGAATTTTGCCTACCGTGATGCAGAATCCGAAAAAAAACCGAACGATTTAAATCAGGCAATCAGGTCAACCATTGTTGTGGCTACAAACGAGTGGAAGTATCATGCTGAAGTTGAAACAAATTTAGATGAGCAAATCCCAATGGTTCCATGCAATATTGGCGAAATTAACCAAGTTGTTTTGAATCTGATTGTTAATGGTGCCCATGCCATTCGAGACCGGTTTGGAGATGCTCAAAAAGGTATGCTCTCCATTTCAACGACCCATTATCCAAATGAGGAATGCACCATTATTTCGATTAATGATAACGGGGGGGGAATTCCCGCCAAGGTGCAGGAGCGAATTTTTGAACCATTCTTTACAACCAAAGAAGTTGGTATTGGAACGGGGCAAGGTTTAGCAATTGCTCATAATGTTATCGTAAAGTCACATAATGGACAAATTTGGTTTCAAAGCGTCGAAGGAGAAGGAACGACTTTCTTTATTAAGCTGCCAATGAGCCAAGAATAGTTCCAGACATGAGAGTACTTGGTGGAATTCTTTTTCTTTTGACTGCTAGTTGCTCTGAAACGACTACAGAAAAGGAACATGATCAACCAGAGAGTAAACTTTGGTATGCAAAATTATTTCCCGAATCAAAAGAACAAAACCTAAGTGGACAGGAGTTTGAAAATAAATTAGACAAAGCGAAAATTCTTTTGAATTTCATTAAAATTGAACCGGGTGAATTTACGATGGGAAGTCCTAAGGATGAAACCGGGAGGGACCCGGATGAGGTTCTTCATAAGGTGGTTATAACCCAACCTTATTTTATCTCTAAATTTGAGACAACGATCAGCCAGTGGAATTCGGTAAAAAATGTGGTCAAGAGATATGACAAGTTTGAATTAGCTAAAAATTTGAGGATTATAATTTCACTCATCTATATCGATTTTAAAGAGAAGAATGATTTTATTGAGAAGTTGGAGATTTCAAGTTTGGAACTCAAGCATCTTATGATGGGAATGAAGGCTATTTCAGAAAGTAAAAACAGTGTTTGTTTTGCTGGTCCTGGAACTCTGACATTGCTCTTGAGTGCGTGGAAAAAAGCAACTCCTAACTTTAGGAAGAAAATTGCATCAAAGTTTACAGCAAAGTCCAAATTTAAAATGGATGAGAAAACTATAACAAATATGTTTGCGGATTTATTGTTGCGACAAAGAAACCTACCCATAAATAACATATCTTACACTCAAGCAGTTGCGTATTGTCATGCCAAAACACAAATGGCATACAAAGCTGACTTGTTGCCCGATGGGATGATATACAGGTTGCCAACCGAAGCCGAGTGGGAGTATGCATGCAGAGCGGGAAATCTCAGTAGTTGTGGATTGGAGGATGGAAAGGATTTAAGTGGTTTAAATGCTAATCTGGACGGGAGTGAATCAGGATATATTATAGGCGGCACATCCACTTTTATAAATAGAAAAAAATTAATTCCAGTTACCGAAAACCTTACGCAATTTTCCCCAAATAAATGGGGGTTGTACGATATGCATGGAAGCGTAATGGAATGGTGTCATGACTTTTATGGAGAATATGCCAAAGATGAATTAGGCGCTTCGGATATTAAAAAGATTAATCCAATTGGTCCCTTTAATGGAAATAAGAGGGTTTTGCGTGGCGGCAGCTTTTTGAGAACAGCTTATGAATGCAGGTCAGCTAATCGCGAAGCTGTAGACCCCACTTGGAGAGGTTCTGAAATAGGTTTTCGTATGGTATTGGGATATCCTCTAAGATAAGTCGACGATTATTGATCGCCAAGAAATGATTTAACAGTTTCGAAAGCGATTTCACTGGGAAGAGTATAGGTAGTGACTCGGTCAACCCGGGCAATATTAATTCCAATACAGTCTCCGTGTAGATTAAATAAAGGTCCTCCCATTGCTTCTTTGGGTAATGGAAGATCATGCTGGATAATATTTGGGAAATTATCTTTGCGTTTCGAAACGGGTCCGCTCATTTGAATGTTTCGATTAAACATCTCAAAGGTAACGGACCGATGACCGAGAGTGACCGTAAATACTTTCTCTTCTGTATTTCGGAGCACTTGAATTTTTACAACATCTCCTGGGTCATTCTTCCCGACAACTTGAACGACTTGGTTTCTTTTCTTAACGCGACGTCCATCAATTTTTTGAATAAAATCCCCAGTTTGCAAGCCTGCTTTGTCAGCCGCGGCCTGCGGAATGACTTCTGAAATTCGCACACCATTTGTGTTTTCCTGCCCGAGCATTACTCCCATTACACCACCTTCCCTTCCAATTTTCCGTTGTTTACCGCTGGTTATTCCAACCCGTATTTCTTGCAATTCTGTGAACGCAGATAGTACCCAGGAGATAGCTTCAGTTCGGTTTCCGTCATGCCAAGTTAACGAGTGGAAATTATTTTGGTCCGAGATAATCTCGTAAAGAGCAAGATCTAATTCTTCATTTCTTTTTTTAATCTTTAACTTATAACTTTTCCCATTGTGCAGAGTGGCTTCTCTGGCCCCGACACAAGAGCTAGCCTTTGTAAGAACATGTCCCTCCGAACTAACGAGAGCTCCCATCGCAATCAATTTCCCATTTCTTGTTAGTCTAACCGTTGAATGTAAAGCTTCTTCACGGGCCTGACCAAAAGCATGCTGAGTGGACTTTCCATTGAGGCGGTACTCTAATGGCAGTACAGGTATTGAAGCATTTTCATCTGCCAAAATGCCAGAAAGCCATAGACAAAAAGAAACCGAAAAATTTATAATCCACCTCATCATTTTTGGGCACTAGGACGTATACCAAGTGTGACTTTTAAAGAGAATTCCTGATTATTCCTTTTCAAGGTCACCTTAACCTCTTCCTTGGGTTCGAAAGAAGAAATGAGAATGATAAATTCTTCACGCGAATCAATTATTTCACCATTAACCGCCAACAACAGATCATCAGATCGGATTCCTGCATTCTCTGCAGCAGTATCAGGAATTACCTCACGAACAATCAATCCCTGTTCAATATCTTCACAGGAAACTCCTAAGAATCCACCATCCTGCATCTTTTCATAAGTAATCATTTGTTGATTTTTAAAAAAATCCCAGTTGGCATGAAAGCATTCGATCGGAACATGAAAGTTTTGATCGGGTTGTTGAGAAATCCTGCTATGTATTGCTATTAACCTTCCATTAAAGTCAAAAAGCGGACCTCCTGAGTCTCCTCCCAAGAGGCGACTATCTGTCTGCATGGTTTCATCTTTTTTTGCGATGATTTTACCAATTCTTACAACTATGCCACGTTCCTTATCAAAGCCTCCAGGATGACCCAGTCCAAAGCACCAATCACCTATACTGGAAGCACCGGCATCTGCCATTTTAACGAATGGCCATTTACCTTTTTGAGTAATCTTCAACATACCGGCATCGGATATTTCAGATCCGCCCAAACTAATTGCAGGAACTCGCTTTCCATCCGGAAGCCTAACCTGCATTTTCTTTCCGGAACTGCCAATGACATGTGCAGCAGTCAATACGAAGCCGTCTTCTGAAATAATTACTCCGCTACCTGCACCATCATTTGCCTCAATAGAAACAAGAGATTTTTGAGAATTTGGAAGCAGATCCCTTAAGCGGTTTTGTATGGAGAGAAGATCATCGGTGTTATTTGGTACTTCTTTTTGCCAACTTTCTGATTCAATAATATCTGCAAAACATGTTAGTGATGGCAGTATCAGTAAAAGTCGGAGTATGTTCATATCATAAAGAAACCGAGTATTGGGTAATTTCGCAAATCACAAAAGACAATATTCAAACATTTAAAATTTTTTTTGGTGGTAATTTAAAAGTCTCTTACATGTCATTTTGTGTTTTCCGTGTGCGGAAGTGAGGCACTCAGTATTTCCTAATTTACCAATGGACTCAAATGTATGCATGAAGTTCTGGGAAAGTTCATAGCCAATAAGCAGATCTGGCAAGTATTCCAAAGCTTCACTTTTGGCTATTAAACTAATTGTGGCATTCATTTCGATAAAATCTTTGTAAGTGATTTCAAGAACCGTACCCTCTCTTTTGGTAAAAGTTTCGGAAATTTGAGAAAATTTGTGTTTTAATTTCGGATTAGAGAAAATTGAGATTATGGGCTTTTTTTCCCATCGGTCACCATCAACTCCAATAAAACTTTCTTCCGCCAAATAATATTGTCCACGACTTGGGGCAGATATATATCGTGCAAGGGAGATCGCTTCTTCTGCATTTACTATTTTTTTACCAATCAGGCAGACAAATGGTCCAGAAGGTGTACCTCTTTGCCTTTTTGAGTTTGCTGAAAAAGCAAAAGGAACTTTTTCATGAAAGATTCTATCTATGTCTGCTTCGGAAAATTCAGATACCTCAGCCATAAGCACTACTTGACTAAAACTCTCTTCTGCAGAATTGCCCTGAAATATTTCTTTTAGGTCTGACAAGTCCAAAAATTCAATTTCAAAGTTCGTATTATACTCATTTTTATAAGATCTTATAATTCTTTCAACGGGGACTTTCAATCGTTGGTCGCAAAGAAGTTTTATTTTAGGAGATAGGGGGATGGGAGGTTCTTTAGGAAATTTTTCCCACACTACAAACATTGCAGCAAGAACAAACATTGAGAGTAGAGAAAGGGTAACTCCGGTGAATTTAGGGGTTTTAAATACCGAATTGAACTCTTGATTCATATGATGCTCCAATAATGATAAAATCTTGTGGAAGACAAAGCACTACATCATAGCAATTTGTCTACTGCAGAGAAATCCCAAAACCGGTGGTGGGAGGAATCTGTTAGATGATACAACCAACTATTCGAAGAGTTTCTGTACATGAAAGGGTATAATGCTTTAGAAGTGTAGATCCATCCAAGGTCATTTTCAAAAAACCAAAAGGAGTCCAGTTCCGTAGGTTGAGCATAAAGCCAACCTATGTGGGAATGGAAAAGCCAATTCCCCTCATTTGGCAGGTATAGAGTTCCAAACCATGAATCTTTCCATCGATCTTCGAGCTCTGTTAAATCAGAAAAATTGTCGGAAAGCGGATTAACAACTTCGGATGAAGTATCACCTTGGGTGACTGTAAGATTTAGACTGTAAGCAGGGGTGGCAGAGCCTCTCAAATTCGCGTAACGATAGCCCACAATCTTTATTTCATACTGACCTGATTGAGTAACAGTCCCAGTAATCGATCCATTCCCTGTCCCTCCTTTAAAAGTTAAACCGTCCGGAAGACCTGTAACTGAAAAACTTTGTGCAGACCATCGACCTGTGTAGAAACTGTAATTTAGATCCTCGCCAGTTTTGATAGCATGGGAAGTTCCTTGGGCTGATTTAACTTCCGTAGTGGCACCTGACAAGGAATGCGTTAAGACGGTTCCACTAGTTAAAGGTACCCAAGCCTGAATTGATTTTATAAAGCTAGGTACTGGTCTAAGGAGTATTCCAGAAAGCTTGATAATATTCGGACTCAAAGAACGGGTCTGAAAAAGTATCATAAATGAAAATAGCAGGCGAATGTTTCTCATCTTAATTACATCCACATCCTCCACCGCCTGCTCCCCGTCCTCCTCTTGATGCCTCACGAGAAAAGTAGGCATGATCATTCATTTTAAGTGAAAGTGGGTCACGATCTGCCCTCATTACAATATCAGCAAGATGATACCGGTCCATTGGACTTACCGTCATTTTAGGAGTACAACCGCCCAGAAAGGATAATGATAAGGTGATTACGCTAAGCAGGATTTTCATAAATTAAGTAATTATAAAATTTACTGGTAATGAGAGTGGATTCAAATGATTGAATGCATCCTTCAGCATTCCATTCTGATTCAAGCAAACGCATACCCTTTTCTTTTCCAAGAAGAAGACTGGTTGTGGCAATGATTCCGGACTTCAGACAACTTGGACTGACGACAGATGCAGTCAGTTGCGAGTGAATAGTCGGATACCCTGTTCTATGATCGATGGTGTGACCATATCTTTTCCCATCCACATCGAAGTACCTTCGATAATTTCCCGAAGTCGCCAATCCTGTGTTGCTGAGGCTAACCACGTAAGAGGGATTGCTTTCCCCAAGGGGATTTTCTATACCGACTTTCCAGGTACAATTATCATT
>MDTB01232834.1_pt1 | contig 12215 bp, 16 predicted proteins | sample 811161 | NCBI WGS metagenome assembly MDTB01 (sample SAMN05326650, study PRJNA326480) | marine metagenome | isolation source: seawater | place: Mediterranean Sea | collected 2009 | reverse complement strand
CAACAAGTCCTACAGCAGACACAGTACCGTTTATATATCACGACGGTAGTGGAACGCTTAATGGCGAGACTGTGCCTGCTGGCGTGTACATGAAACGGACGTTTATCGGTGAGGCGCAGATTCAAAACGCGCAAATAAAGGAATTAGCTGCAGACAAAATCAGTTCAGGATTTATTTCGTCTGGCCGGATACAAACGAATTCAATCGATGCGTCTAAATTAAACATCGATAACTCGTCGCTCACGTCTAGCGTTGTTGGTGGTGTACCAACACTCCAGATCGGTGCAGTAAATGTGAACACCCTGACGGGTAACAGTATCAGCGCTACGATCATGTCTGGTACAACGGTTTACGCCAATAGACTGACAGGCGACGTAAACAAGCTGATCCCCTTCAGATCTACAACTCCAGTTCCTTTTCGCGGCAATGCTGCTTCCGGTGGCGGAACTGTAGTAGTCCTAACCGAACAACTTCCCGCAACGACTCACCTAACCGTGGGTCATAAGCCGTTTGCCTCCGTGACCGGATGGTACGACTCGACAAACGCTAAGACCTACTCGTTCAAATTGTACATGCAGCTTGGTTCAGGCTCGTACCAACTTGTCGGTGAAACTAGATTTAAAGCAAACACCAATCTATATGCGCAGTTTGCCGTCAGCGGTTCGCTCTCTACTGCAACAACGTCAGTCGTTAATCTGAAACTAGAGGTCACGCGCACAGGCAGCTCTGGCATTTTTTACAATGACACTTCAACTACCGTCGATAACATTTACGAAGTTTCCGGTTTCATATTGGGGGCGCGGTGATGCAGCAGTTTGTGAAGTGGGATCACGACAACAACAAGATCCTATTTGGGCCGCAGGGAATAAGTGGAGACGGCGACAACTGGTATCCCGTCGATGAAGGGCCAGAGATCGTTAATCCACGGACACAGACGCGCCAGTTTGTTTTCGATGAGTCTTCGCAAACCGTGGTCGGCAGCATTTCTGGTGACCCTGCATTGACGTGGCAACAAGTCCGCGTTGCGGGATACGGCAATCTTGAAGAGCAACTCGACATGCTCTGGCACGACATCAATAACGGTGCGCTCGACCAGACAGGGACTTTCTACAATCACATAAAAGCCGTGAAAGACGGTGCGCCAAAAAATTCATAAGCCATGGTGATTGAATCAATCGCAGCGGCCACAGCCACTCTCTCGGCTTTGAATGGGCTGATAGCTCAATGCAACGAGACTGGGCAAGGCGTCCACCAAGTCATGGGGATGATTAGTGACTTCGGAGAAGGCATTACTGACTTCGAGGCGCAACGTCGTCAGAGCACCTTCAAGCCACTTACTCAGAACGAGATTCTCAAGTTGCAAATGATTAAACGCCAATACGAACGCCATTGGCAGTCAGTCCACGATTTGCTCCTCGTGGCAGACCCGAAGCTCCTCGATGATTTCAAGGCCGCAAAAAAACAGCAAGACCTTGACCGACAAGAACACTTGAGAATGATTGCTCGCAAGGCGAAAGCCCGACAGCATCTGATAAACCAAATCCTTGTGGGAGGCACTACTCTAATTATAGGTGGAGTCATAATTGCCGGGGGTTTTGCAATCATAATGCGGGTGTATGGATGAACACCGTCATGGCATTCCTTCTTGTTGTGATTGTAGAAGGCGAACCGTTGCCTCAGAAGTGGTACTACCGGGATATCACGAGATGTAATACCTTTGCATATTACATAAGCACAGGTAAGGCTAAAGTTAACAACCGATACCAGATGCAAACGAACGTGACTTCATACTGCATCCCGCAGACCGTGCCTGCTAATACAAAATTTTGGGACTAGTGTACTCCAGAGTACAAAACAATTCGTACCAATCAGGCACAACTATATAAATCAACAGCTTAGAGGCCCGTCGTATAAGGGCTAGATATAAACAAACAGTAGTAAATACAACTACTTAGGATTTTAACGGTTCGAATCCCTCTCTCTCCGCCACTATTTTTTATGCCCGCAAGCCCTTGTTTTACCTACGTTGTGCGTTGTACTTTTTGTGCTAAGTACACAGGGAGTACAAACGATGGCATCAGTAAGACCTCAAAGCGGCAGTTTTCAGGCTATCGTGCGTCTGAAAGGCATACGAGTAGTCAAAACATTTGATACCAAAACGAAGGCAAAGTTTTGGGCTAAAGACGTAGAAACGCAGATCAACGACGGCACATGGATCGATGTTAATAAACAGAAAACCATCGATCTGCACACCATACTTCAATGGTCTATCGATCAAGCTCAATCGAAAAAAGCTTTTGGCAAGTCAAAGCTTGCTGGCATGAGGAGGATGCAGCGTGAGATTGGGCATCTGACATTAGATAAACTCACAGTTGAAAATGTTGTTTTGTATGCTACGGCTCTCCGGCAAGACCTGGCAGCAAGCACTGCTACGCAATACCTAAGTTACTGCGCGAAAGCAGTTAGGCGGGCGAAGAAAGTACAGGATATTCCTCTACGAATAAATCCATTTATTGAAGCTTCTGATTTGTTGAAAGAAGAAAAGCTAACCGGCGCTAGTAATGAACGTGATCGCAGACCGACAGACCAAGAGTTGGCGTTGATAGATCAGCACACGGATGGGTATTTGCGGTCTTATTGTTTTGTTGCTTTGGATTCTGCTATGCGACAAGGAGAGATTCATGCGCTTAGGAAAGATGAGTTGGATTTCACAAAGGATTTAATCTTGGTTCGTAATCGCAAAGACAAGGACACAGATGAGGGCCGTGACATGGTAATTCCTATGTTTGGCCCGACGAGAGAGGTGCTCCTACGCGAATATAAAGCCTCTAACCAAGAGTCAGCTATTAACAACGCGCCTAAATTAGCGGCTTCTGTCTCTGATAAGTGGAGTAAATTTAGAAAAGCTTACCTTCCGTTAGTGTCGACAAAAGACGATAGGTTGAGATTCCACGACTTTAGGCATGAAGCAATTAGTCGTTTGTTTGAAAAGAACTGGGATATACCAGAGGTAGCTGCAGTGTCAGGACATAGAGATTGGTCGCAGCTAAAGCGATACACCAATCTCAAGCCTGAGAACCTAGTCCACCGATAACCCGTTCGGGTCTTCTTTGGTTTGAAGATTGAGTTCTCGGCCTTTGGTCAAAAAATTTGCTACGTCAGTGATAGTAAACAAATACCTTTTACCTACGTTTCCATGCGGGATTGGAAAGTCGCCTCTTGCAAGATGCGCATATACTGTCTGTGGCGTGATCCTCAACAGTTCTGATACCTCAGTGACTGTTAAGATGTCATCGTACCTTTCTCTTAGAATATCAAGCATGCGGAGCAGCCTTATTTGTGTATAGCAATACTAACTTATGTTTGTTTGTATTGATATAACGTTGTTTTTATTGTTTTGTTTCAGCGGTCCTTTGCGACTTTTTTCTGTGTATCTAATAAACCTTTTGTTTTCAATCGCCCACTCGACAAGCGTGTTTGCTAGTGCCGGTGGTGTTGGGAAATACATTGCGTTTTCATAAAAGCGATATCCTAAGACAAGCTGCTTGTCTAAGGATTCGTGAAGCGTGTAAGTACAAATTTTGCTTGATCTTACAAACTCGCTTTTTACAGGTTTAGCTATTGTGGTAGCCGTCAACACGTTGCAATACAGATCAATGTCATTCTTTTCGAAAAGCCACAAAGGAAGCCTTGCGCCTAAAGAATTGCAGTGCCACGGGATTCTGTCTTCAAATTCCCAGAGCTTGCTCCAGCATATGTTGATGCGTGTTTCTTGGTTGGGTTTAAGAGGACTTTTACCGACAAGCATGTATTCATAAGCGTTGAAATCTGTATCTCTGTGTTCTTGGTCGCAGGCAACAAAGAACTTGTTCATTTGCCTTAGCTTGTTTGTTTTTTCCCAACTGTCATTTTTTATTACTCGACCCATTTGACACTCCTTAACAGGAATTTTTTGGCTATTTGATTTGCAAGAGGCATTGCAGTTTGGCGGAAGACTTGGAATGCGGTCTCGTCTTTTTTGAGAACAACCCATAACGAGTCGTCATCAACCAAAGAACGGTTTGGTCTTTTCAAACAAATCAGGAATCCGTCAACAACAGTGTTCCACCCTGAGTCGGTTTTCCATGAAAGCGGGTGGGTTACGCGGATAACACATCCTCCCATTTCTTTCATAGCGGCTGACCCTACTGAGGTCATTGACTGGTCTTTAATTAGTTCTGGGTTATTAGATTCGTGAATTACGGGCAATTTATTGATCTTTGGTAGGAACTGTTCGATAGCTGGGTCTAGTTCTCTTGGATCAACTTCAAAGAAGTTAGCTAGTTTAATCAGGACTTCAGCGCTTATTTTGGTGTGGCCGTTTAAGTATTGGCACAATGCGCCTCTAGTCCATCCTAAGAGTTCTGCTGCTTCTTTTTGGTTCATCCCTTCTTCTGCGCTTCGGCGCTTCCACACTTTGAGGAGGTTTTCTTGCAGTACTGCAGGATTGCCCAGTGTTTTTTTGGGTTGTGCTTTCATTCTTAGGTTTCCGTTTTAGAGTTTTACTACTGATTAGAGCTACTAAATCCTTGTTAGTAACGCTATACGATTGATAGTAATTAGTACTGATTGGTAATGTCCAGTCTTTGTTTCGCAACACTAAACATTTTTTCTCGCTGCCAATTACGACCCAGGCGTCGATCTTGTTGTCGTTTGCCCGGTTCAGCCACTCGTTCTGCAACTGCGATAACTCTATACGCAGCGCGGTTTCCCCCTTTTTTGGCAGTGTTTTCAGGTATTTGTATTCGATCCACAGCGAGCCTGCTGGCCCTTCGTAGTAAGCGTCGGGTACGCCGCCCGTAAATTTATCGTGGATCTTCCATCGGTAAACTTCTTTCGGGAGCAACCTGTGTATAGCTTTTACAAAGCTGTGCTCGTTCAATGTAACCAACTACCCCCTCATTGCGAGGGGGCGTTAGTGTTACTAAGTTACGCGGCTATAGCTGGGGGCGTATTGTTGGTATACACCTGCTTGGCAGCGTTGTACTCAGGCTCGTTCAAGTACGCTTGGAATTCGACATCGGCAACGTGGTATGCAAATTTGTCAGTCTTCTTAAGCGACGAAGTTATCTTCCAAACGGCACTGAAACGGTCACCCGGACGGGACACGATCTGTGTGTTCAAAGATTTTGAGAGCGACAACTTTGAAGCAGACATAGAAGACATCACAGGAATGTCGCTTAGCTCGCCAGTCTCAGGGTCCATCGTCAGGAACATGTGTGTATGTGTATACACAATCCTAGCGCCATTGTAGGCGGCGTTTTTCTGCCCTAGTTGGAACTCAAGATCCGCATTGGCGTCAGCTTCACTGTAATGCGTAGCTAAAGGCGGATTATTGCCTTGCTCTTCAGGCCAGATGATCCACTCTTCTACGAACTTGATTGGAACAACGTAAACCGTTTGACCAAAGTTTTGTTCTGAGGGCATAGCAACCCAATCACCTGCTTGGGTGCCAGGAGCAAAGGTGTTCACGTTAACGCTTTGAACCTGCTTGAGCGTTGGTGTAGCTAAGGTATCGGCTGAAATGTTTTCGTTACCGAGTCCAGCACTTTTCTTCAGGTGCGCTGGCAAATCAGTTGAACCGAAGACGGCTGGGGTTTTGTTTTTATCCATAGGTATATATCTCTTATGGTAGTTTGCGGACGGAAAGCGTTGTCTTCTCATACGAAGAAACGCCGGGTATAGATCCACCGGTTTCAAGGTGTTCTACGAACGCCTTACCGTTGATCTTTGCGGGAATCATTTCCCACAATTTGTGTTCAGCAATGTAAGGCATAGCCTCTTCCTTGCTGGTCAGAGTCGGGTGTATTGCAGTGTTGATGGTCAACGTGTGGCCGTTAACCTTTATGCTCTCTACACCAAGCTCTCTCATGTCTTCCAGAATCTGTGCATCTAAAGGCTCAAGTTCTTGTCGCAGTTCTTTTTCTCTTGCTGCTAACTGCGATAGCTCGGTTTTAATTTCGATGCGTCGATCTTTTTTTGTTGCGAATGTCATGCTGCTTTCCTAATTTTGAGTAGTACGGTAAGAAGCTCTTCCATTCTGTTAAGTTTGGATTCGAGCTTCTGGTACACATCTGTTTCCCATGTTTCTTTAGCTGCGATCAGGATCGTTTCGGTCTTTTGTGTTTGACCGGCACGGTAGATGCGTCTGTTGAATTGCTGGAAATGCTCAGCGTTGTACGTTGGCGAGCACCAGATGGTTGTGTTGGCTTTGGTTAGCGTTAGACCGTGGCCTGCTGACTGCGGATGGCAGAACAGAACCTTGATCTGACCAGCTTGAAACCGCTGAACGATGTCAGTACGTTTCTCTGCCGGGGTATCGCCGTCGATAACTTCGTAGCTAACTTTCTGTGCGTCTGCGAGTTGCACAAGTTGATCGCGTTCGTGCCGCCAGTTGAACGCAACTACGCTATGAGCACGTTCGTTAACCAGATCCATGACCAGTTCATAGCGACCTTTGTGTAGGTTTTGCGCTTCGCCGTTGCTGTCATAGATGCTACCGGTGCATAGCTGCAGCAGTTTGCGCACGAGTACACCAGCGTTGATTGCATTGATTGTTCCAGCGCCGGTATACAGTACGGAGTCATTCATCAACGTTTGATACTGAGCCATAACTTTCTTTGGCAAAGTCACATAGCGGAAGCTGGTTGAGTGTTCAGGCATATCCAAACACTCTTCAAGCTCGTATCGGATGTTGATGTCGCCTAATGCAGCAGCGACGGTTAGCTCAGCATCATCTTTGTCGGTCCATACGTTGCCGAAGCCGTTGTACTGAGAGGTACATACTTGCTCTCGGAAACCGTAGAACCGAGTACCGAGTCGCTGTCCGTCGTCGATCATCAGGGTTGGATGCCAGATATCGACAATGGAGTTAGCGTTGGGTGTGCCTGACATAGCAACGCGGCGCTCGAAGTTGTGCATGATTCGCAGTGCTGCTTTGCTACGTTGCGAGTCTTTGTTCTTGAACGCTGTGAACTCGTCGATGCAAACCATTGTAAAGTCTTTAAGGAAGTGTTGGTTTTTAACGAGCCACTTCACTGCGTCGTGGTTAGTGATCACGATGTCTACGTCTGCAGTAAATGCTTCGTGCCGATTCTTTGCATAGCTGAATGCGTAAGTCAGATGCGGCGTGAACTTTTTGATGTCATCGCCCCAACTTGCTTCGAGTATGGACAGCGGTGCTATGACCAATAGCTTTTTGTGCAACGTATTTAGCTTGTCAAAAGCATCGAGCACACTGCGAGTTTTACCTGTACCTGGGTCGCTAGTGTTGAGACATCGCGGCTGGTCAAGTATGAACTGCGTTGTTACTTGTTGATGTTTGAAAGGGTTTAGCATTACTAACTCCTAAAGACGTAGTCTAAACTTCTTCGGCCCATAAAGCTTCTGGTTCAAGCCCTAAGTCCTGTTCAGAACAAATTGTTTCTGCGTTTTCCATAGCCTCTTCTTGATTGGTAGCAACAACTACTTGCGTAATTTCTCGGCTTAGCTGCACAGTAACTTCGTATTTTTTAAGCTCTGCATCAGGTTGGTTCCACGGTGCTTGTGGGTTGTGGCGGTCTTCATCTGCTCGATCAAGCATTGGTTACCCCTTTTTTTAGTTTTATTTTTGTGGTCATGCTTGGATGTCGCTGTTCTGGAAGACTGTCTTCCAATCTGTTGAGTAACACTGCCATGAATTGGTTGTTAGTTAGTTCGTATGGCACTGAGGTTTCGTACTGAGCTTTTGCATTGTTCCATCTGTCATTAAGCTCACGGGTAATTGCCACATGGAATCGGTATGTTTCTTCTTTTCGCGGTCTACCGGGGCCGCGTTTCTTTTCTGTAGGCATTACAGTTTTGTCCCGTCTGGTCGCACCCTTACCCACTTAAGTTTAGGTACGTTGATAGTTTCGTTGTGGATGGTCGTGGGTTCTTGCACAACGGTTAGTTGCTCACGGATCATGGTCCGCTTCATGGTGTACAGGATTGCTGACACGATGAGGCCACCGATCAAGGCACCGGTCATACCGCTGACAGTACCTGCGAGAGAGAACATTAAGATGCCGGTGATGAGTACGTCGAAGAAGATGTCGTAGTTGATGACTCTCCTGACACCGAGTTTGAATGATAAGAACAGTAAGCCAGCGGCACCGATGATGCCGATAAATAGTGGGTCCATTAAGCCTCCTTTGTTGCAGGTCCGAACTCTTGGTCTGCATATATTTCTAACGTGTCCCAAGTAACGCCTAAGCTTGCGTCGTAGCGTTGTTCTGCGATGGCGAGAATTTCATAGCACTGATCTTCGCTGAGATCAGGACGCATTGCTGCTACGTCGCTTTCACTAAAACCCATGAAGCTATGTTCTTTGCCTTCTTCACACTCAGCAGTCATGTTGATGATGAAATCAACGTAGTAGTCAATTACGTTTTCAGCGTCGGTTAGTATTTTGAGAATTTCATCGTCCGCTAATTGTTGAAGGTCTTTGGTTGATGCGTCTCTGGCGGCTTGTAAAAAGAAATAGCTTTGTTCGCACTCGTCTTCGTGCCAGATGATGAGCCACTTATCCATTAATCCTCCTCACCTAAGCGTTTCCAGCCCCATTGATCTGCAAGGTTGTTGTGAATAGTTGTCAATTCTTGACGTTTTATTTCAGTGAACTCTTTTGATTCAGGTCCATAGCGTGGCTGACCCGCCTCGCCCATTTCAACGTGAAACGCAATGAGATCGAGCACTTCTGCTTGTGCGATATCGAGGGGTGTAAAACTTTTTCTTTTAAATGCCATTACTTAACACCACGCGCAAACTTACGCATTGCATACGAGCCAACGTAGTTGCCCCGGCGCATCTGCCAGGCGATGTACGTTAGGTAGCTTACGGTGGCTACTTCTAAGAGAAGCTCAATCACTTGTAGAACGGTCAGTAGTGTCACGTTTTATTCTCCAGGTTAAGAAACTGATGATGCCAACGGCGATGCAGACAAGTGCTGCTTCAAACGCCATAGCAAACAAAGAAAGGCACATACTGATTAGTGTTACTAACAGTAGCGCGGTTAAGAAAATCGGCATGGTTAAACTCCATAAGCGCACTCTGGTTGATCTCCTTGCTTGTAGGAGCACCATCGACACGCACTTTTACTAGGGGTTGGTATGAATTCAGTACAGGTTGTCATTACTACAGCGCGTTCATGCCACCGAGGTAGGAACATGAGTGCTTCGTCGCGGCTGTAAGACCGAACTGCTGTTTCACTTTTATCGAGATACCACAATTCAGTTTTGATGAACTGCGTTTCTGGATACCGAACGAACGCTGCGATTGCGTAGATCAAGGCTTGTTGCCCGTGGCTGATTTCGTTACCGAATCGTTTACCGGTTTTGAAGTCGATCACGCGCATCGAAGTACTATCTTCAAACACACAGGCATCTAGTTTGATGCGTGCCCAAGTATCGGGAACCATCCATCCCGTGGGTTGCCAGTCTTTGGTGAAGCCCCACTCGCCTTCTACTTCGCACTGTGCATTAGCGTACAGATCGCGCAGTTGCTCAAATTCATCTTCGAATTTCTTGAGCGTGATAGGCATCTCGGCTAGTTCGCCTTTGATGTATTGCTCTGCTTGCAGGTGAATCTCAGTACCACGTTCCGCAGCAGGACCACTTGGTTCTTTGATTCTTTTGACGCGGGCAATGTAGGTACGATACGGGCACTCTTCGAATACTTTGAGAGCCGAGTACGACCACGCACTGACTGGGCCTACGTCAAAATCTTTGAGCATTGGCTTTTGGCCTTGCGGCGTTGTTGAACCTTTGTATTTCATGCGCTGAGTAACTTCTGGTCTTTGTCATCGAAGTACTGATCGATGAGTGATTCGGTTTCAGCTTCCGAGGCAAATCGCCATTGGATCTCTATGCCGGTAGCTGGGTTGCTGTTCTTAGCTTTGTGTGGCCGTTTACGCACTTTGGTAAGGCCGTGCCTGTTCAGGTTTTTAGTGAACTGCTTTAGCGATAGTCGCGGCGTTTGTTCAGTAAGGATGTGATAAACCATCCTCAGTTGCTCTATAGGTACAACGGTGTATGGCACTCGGTTGAATGCTTCGGACATCCAGAACTTGACGTAGCGTTGTGCTGATGTGATCTCACCCGCTTGCATCGTGTTGCTTAGCGACATGTCCAGCAGATCAGTAAACGATCCAATCGAGCCAGTCTTGATGCTGTCGATGAACTCGTCGAATACAGACATCGTTACCTTTTGCATAACTTCTTTTGCAATGTTGTGTAACGGCAACCGGATTTGTGTCTCGCTGACTTCGAACGTCGATAGCGCACCTGCTAAGTGATAGATCTCTCTATCTAATCCTTTGGTTTCTAGCACCTTGATTACCTCGGGGTACGTCGCCCGTAGCGTTTGTTCTTGGCGAGGTGCGATGTTGTATCGACGGTCATTAGGCTCAACTTGAATGGAGTCGTGTCTGTTGGTGAAGAACAGATAATTCACATAGCTTTTTTCAACCAATTGGTTGGCTCGCATCGCACGGATCGTGAGATACGGTTCTGTGATTGAGTTCTTTAGTTTGTCGGCCATGCGTATAGGTCCACGGCTGTCGGACATACGGAACTCATCGACCACAAGAAACAACGCATGTCGCAAGTACACGTTGAATTGTTCTTCTATGTTTTCGAGCGACTTCATAGGCGCGTGTTCTGGGCCGAACAATGGGTTCAAGATTCGATTGGCGAACACGCCTTTTCCGGTGCCTTGTATGCCGCTCAATACCCAGCACGTTTCTGACTTACGTTTGTTTTGGTAGATGAACGCCAGCCAGTTAAGGAAGTGAGAGAACTCTTGTTCACCGCTGCCGAGCATGTGGAAGATAATCTTATAAATGTTCGGGCAGGTGCTTTTGAGATCGTGTGCCGATGTGTAGCTCAGTGCTGCTGCAGGCTCGATGGCGTTGAACATGTACTTTGTTTTGCGGTACATGTTGATGTAGGCCATCGGTTTTTCGTCAAGGTTGACGTTTTTGCCCGTGTGTTCTGGATCGAATACGACCTTGGCGTCTTGTACAAACGACGGCACTGGGAAGTTTTGCGTTTGATAGAAACCTGAGATGTCATCTTTTTTAGTGGGTGTCAGTGGGAAGCTGTCATCGAACTGCTCCAGGTCACTGTCATAGAGTCCGTTGTAGTAGGTTCCCGTTGTGAAATCCCGCAGCGCAATAGGAGCCAGTGGTCTTTTGCCTTTGTTCTGGTTAACAAGATCAGGGATCTGGGAATAAAACTCAGGGTCCGCTTTGGCGATTTCCCAGATTGGTTCTCCCTTGAAGTTGTACATATACATGGGCGCGTCTGCGAAGAAGTAGTACGCATGACTGTCGCCGCCGTTTACGTCGCAATGCACAAAGGGATAGTTTTGGTCGTTGTAGACTGAGATGTGCATTCGGTCAGGGTTCATAAGCACTTCGTAGATCTGCTGACGCACGGGCATCTGTTTGATGGATGTAGATTTCTTTTTAAGTCCAGCCGCTATGCGGAGTTTGTTTTTAATGACTATTTCTTTTTCGGTGATGATCTCGGGATTGAGGCCCATAGCTAAGGGGACAAGATCTATGGTCGGATTCTTCTTTCTAACTAAGACTGTTCTGTCAGATGCTTTGAGAAAAGGATCGAGTTGTTTGTCTTCAAACACCGGAGGTGCAATGAAGCAAGTGTGTGTGCTGTCAGCGATAGAAAGATCAACCGGCCAGCTAAGGCTTTGTCCGTTTGCACTGAGCGTGATTTGAGAGGCTACGTCAGGCGTCGTTAGGTTTAAGTTCTTGAGCCAGAGCTTGATTGCTTTGGCAGGGATCGGTACTTCCAAGAACATATAAATGTGCAAGCTGCTGAGATTGCCTTTCATGCCCATCGAGGCACTGCCCTGCACGACGTAACTTACAGTGGAAAGTTCTTTAGGTAGTAAATCTATGAAGCCGTTGGTTAGTTTTACTAACTCTGGGCCATCGAGCCTTCGCGGTAAGTGAGTGTTAGGTAGGTCGATGCCGTCGAGATCGATGATAAGGAAGTCGGTATCTGCTCTTTTGTCGGTAAGTCCTGCTCTGGATTCGTTGACCAGGGACCGCTTAAGGTTGCCTTTGAGTAAGCAATGACCCAGATTCGCGTGGGTTTGCAGTAAATCTGCGAACTTTGCTAAACCTTCATTGGTTT
>MDTB01071760.1_pt1 | contig 12215 bp, 12 predicted proteins | sample 811161 | NCBI WGS metagenome assembly MDTB01 (sample SAMN05326650, study PRJNA326480) | marine metagenome | isolation source: seawater | place: Mediterranean Sea | collected 2009 | reverse complement strand
TATTTTATAGTTATTTTATTCATATTTTTTCTCCTGATTATAATATTAAAGTATTGTTAAGGTTTTATTAAAGGATTACTTAGAAGCTTTGACTTTCTTCTCTATGAAAGCTGGAACATCATCCTCTTTATCAATTAACTCTTCCTTAGGGTTTTTAGGCTGGAAAGCATACAATACATGTAGTTTACAGTAAGAAAATCCCTCAATAGGTGTTCTTCCACAAAAGTAAAAATCTTTTTGATCTGGATGACCAATCGGCCATCTACAGTCACTATCACTTAATTCTTCTAATTTTTTTGGATTTTCCGGCTCAAAATCTTTGTCTAATAATAGAGATTTAAATCTTGCTCTTCTATTTATATATTTTTCCTCTTTACTTAATGTGCCGCCCACATTTTGTTTTTTTTGCTTTTCAGTTTTTTTAGATTGCACTCTTCCAGCAAGCTTGAGTCTATGTGCTTTTCCGATAACAGCATTTCTTGTGGTGCCTCCTAAAATTTCAGCAATTTGACTTGCTGTATGTCCTTTTTCCCAGAGTTCTTTAAGTTTTGCTTCGCGTGCTTCGTCCCAGTTGCTCATATTAAGTAAAAACTACATATAGTTTTCTTGTTTCAAGGTATTACATTATTTAGTAGTGTTAAAATAAATAAGGTTAAAAATTCTTTAAAATAAAAGTTTTTCACAGAAATTTTATTTTCAAGCTATAAGACTACGTATGGTTGAAATTAATACAAAATATAAATTAGGTGTAAGAAGATTTGGTTCAATAAACTGGATTGGTTTTTGGACACTATACAAAAAAGAAGTCCTTAGATTTCTTATAGTTTGGATACAGACACTTTTATCCCCAATCATATCTTCTTTACTGTTTTTACTGGTTTTATCAGTTGCAATTGGAAGTGGCAGATCCGATATGCTCGGTTTTCCCTTTATTACTTTTCTCGCGCCAGGATTGATAGCAATGCAGGTAATTCAGCAGGCCTTTTCCCATTCCTCATCATCTTTTATGATTGGAAAAATACAGGGAAATATAGTTGATATTTTGTACGCACCTCTCTCCGCTGGAGAAGTAACTTTTGCAGTATCTTTAGCCGCTGTAACTAGAAGTTTTATGATAGGTGTAGTTTCAATATTTGTATTTTATTTTCTAGTAGATCTAGAAATCAGAAATTTCTACGCTTTAATCTTTTTTACTTTCATTTCATCATTTATACTTGGTTTAATTGGCATAATAGCAGGCTTGTGGGCTGAAAAGTTTGATCATATGGCAACAGTAACAAATTTTATAATTATACCACTGTCTTTTTTGTCAGGAACTTTTTATACAATCGACAATCTTCCCGAATTTCTTCAAATGATAAGCAAGTGCAATCCTTTTTTTTATATGATCGATGGATTTAGATATGGCTTTTTAAATCAATCAGATGGATCAATTTTTGTAGGGTCAGTTTATTTAATTATATTAACTATAGTACTTTGGTTTGTGTCTTATTTACTTTATAAAAGAGGATATAAAATAAAATCTTAATCAATGAGTGCTCTAGCTAAAAATTATAAAAGAAGAAATATTGCCTTCAAAAAAGGAAAGGGTAGTTTTTTATTTTCAACCAGTGGTAAAAAATACCTAGATTTTGTTCAGGGAATTGCAGTAAATTCTTTAGGTCACGCAAATCCATACTTAATTAACGCAATAAACAAACAAGCAAAAAAATTGTGGCATGTTTCAAATGCTTTTAATATTCCGGAAGGCGAAAAGCTTGCTAATAGATTGGCTAAAAAAACTTTTGCAGATTACGTAATTTTTCAAAACAGTGGGGTAGAAGCTACCGAAGTAGCTATCAAAGCTGCAAGAAGATATTTTTACTCAAAAGGAAAAACAAAAAAAAACAGAATTCTTTGTGTAAAAAATTCCTTTCACGGTAGAACATTGGCTGCAATTTTTGCTAGTGGTTCAAAGAAGATGACAGAAGGATTTGGACCTAAAGTTCCTGGATTTGATCATTTTAATTTCGGTGATCACAAAGGCTTAAAAAAAGCTATTTCAAACAAAACAGCTGCAATAATGTGCGAAACAGTCATGGGAGAGTCAGGTATCAAAGTAATTCCAGATTGGTGTTTAAAAGCTTTGAGGAAAATTTGTAATGAAAAAAAAATTTTATTAATTTTAGACGAAGTCCAATGCGGAATAGGAAGATCGGGAAAATTCTTTGCCTTTGAGCATGCAAAAATTAAGCCAGATATAGTGCCAATTGCCAAAGGAATTGGCGGAGGATTTCCAATAGGAGCAGTTTTAATGAATAAAAAAGTTGCATCTGCAATGGTACCTGGATCACACGGAAGTACTTTTGGCGGAAACCCTTTAGCAATGAGCGTAGGTAACGCGGTACTAGATCAAATATTTAAGAAAGGCTTTTTAAAAAACGTAGAAAAATTATCTAAATATTTCATTTCTGAGCTTAATAAGATTAAAGATGATTATCCTCAAATAATTAAAGAGGTCAGAGGAATGGGTTTATTGATAGGTTTACAGGTTTATGATGATCAAACTAAATTTATAAAAAAACTGGAGGAAAATAAACTTCTTACAATGAAAGCTGGAGAAAATGTTGTCAGAATCCTGCCTCCTTTAAACGTTAGAATGCAAGAAATAGACCTAGCGTTAAAAATTATTAGAAAAGTTTGTAAAGAATTTAATTAAAATATGAAAAATTTTATAAATATTTCAGATTTATCAAAAGATGAATTGAGATTAATAATAGATAGTGCAAAAAAGAGAAAATCTGAAAGAGGGAAAAAACCAAATTCTCAGCCAGATATAGATCAACCAATCTCAGGAAAAACCATGATAATGCTTTTTGCAAAGCCATCAACAAGAACAAGAATTTCTTTTGATTTAGCTGTTAAGCAGTTAGGAGGATCATCTATTATTTTAAATCAAGATGAGATCCATTATGGTAAAGGCGATGAAACAATAAAAGATACTGCAAAAGTTCTTTCACAATATGCAGATATTATGATGATAAGAACAGACTCTCATAAAGATATTAACGAATTCAAAAAATATTTAGACATTCCAATTATTAACGGACTTACTAATTTAAGCCATCCCTGTCAGATTATGTCTGATATTTTAACTTTTGAAGAATCAAAAGGATCCATCGAAGGAAAAACCATAGCTTGGTTTGGAGACGGAAACAACGTTGCGAACTCTTTTATTGAAGCTGCTACAAAATTTAAATTTGAGTTAAAAATAGCTTGTCCAAAAAAATATCAGCCAGATAAAAAAATTACAGAAACTGCAAAAAAAAATAATTGCAGACTTTTGATTACCGAAGATCCTTTTAAAGCAGCTAAAAATGCAGATTGCATCATGACAGACAAATGGATTTCAATGGGTGACAAAGGAGATAAAAATAAAAAAAAGAAAGCTCTTAAAAAATATCAAGTAAATAAAAAAATTATGAAAGCTGCAAAATCAGATGCAATTTTTATGCATTGTCTTCCAGCAAGTAGAGAGGAAGAAGTAACCAGCGATGTTATGGACGGAAAACAATCTGTAGTATGGTTACAAGCTTTCAATAGAATTCATGCGCAGAAAAGTATCATTGAGTGGTGTGTGAAATAAATTACGGTTTGGGAAGCGGATTGTCACTAAAACTATTCATATAAAGTATTACTGAAGCTCTATCTTTTTCATTTTTTAAACCAGCAAAAGCCATTTTCGTTCCTTTTATATGAGCCTGAGGTTTTAATAGATAAGCATTCATTTCACCGTAGGACCATTTTTTTCCATGAGCTACTAATGCCTTAGAATATTTATAATCTGAAATAGCAGCAGATTGTCTTCCAAGAACTCCATAAAGCACTGGTCCAATTTTATTTTTACCCCCTTTTGCAACTACATGACAAGCCGAGCATTTTTTAAATACTTTCTGTCCATGTTCTATTGTGCCTAATGCTAGAAGGGCTTTAATATCTACGCTTCCAGAACTAGATGAATCTGAACTAACTTTCGTAACAACCGGCGCTTCAACTACGTAGGCAGCCGTGGAAGGCTTTTCAACACTAAATATTAAATCGCTGATTTTATCTATTCCAAAAACAACCAAAACTGTAAAAATAACAGCAGCTACAATTTTATTTATTTCAAAACCGTTCATAAATTTGATAATTAATATATTAGATATATCACGAGTTAATAAAAAAAACTTTAAGTAAATTACATGATATTGCGTCTTTGAGCCGCATAAAAATTTATGAGCAATACAGTTGTTATTATCCCCACACGTTTGAAAGCAAGAAGATTTCCTAACAAACCTCTAGAATTAATTAATGGAAAGGAAATGATATTGCACGTTTACCAATTAGCGAAAAATTCTAATGTTGGTGATGTTTTAGTTGTAACTCCAGATAAAGACATAGAGCAATTAATAAAAAAAAATGGCGGAAATTCACTTCTCTCATTAAACGAACATGAAACAGGTACAGACAGAGTTTTTGAGGCATTTAAAAAATTTTATTCAAATAAAACTAAGATCATAATTAATTTACAGGGTGATATGCCAAATTTAGATCCAAAAGCTATTGTTCAATTAAGTGAATATATGAAAAAAGAAATTTGTGATTTAGCAACCTTGGCTTCATCTATAAAACAAAGTGAAATTCAGGATAATAATGTTGTGAAGGTAATATCAAAAAATGATATTAAAAAATCAGGTTTTTCAGAGGCAATTGATTTTAAAAGAGATTCGATCAATCAAAAAGATAAATATATTTACCATCATATCGGTATTTATGCCTTTACTAGCCAAGCTTTAATGCGGTATGTAAATCTTAAAAGAAGCAAATTTGAAGTAGAGAGAAATTTAGAGCAAATGAGAGCTTTAGAAAATAAGATGAGAATACACGTTGGTTATACATTTTCAAATCCTCTTAGCGTTGATACCGAGGAAGATTTAAAAGAAGTAAAAAGAATTATGGAGAAAAAATAATGTCAAATATAAAAATTGCTTTTCAAGGAGAGATGGGTGCCTACTCTCACATTGCATGTCAAAAACTTTTTCCAGACGCGACAATCAAAGCTTGTTCTACATTTGATGAAACTTTTAAGACAGCTCACGACGATGAAAACTGTAAAATAGTTATTCCAATAGAGAACTCATTAGCCGGCCGGGTTGCAGATATTCATTATTTATTACCAAAATATGGACTTCAAATTTATGCAGAACACTTCCAAACAGTTGAACACAATCTTTTAGTCAAAGATAATGCTGAGTTAAAAGATATTAAATATATAAGGAGTCATGCACAAGCTATAGATCAGTGTCAAAAAATTATTCAAAAACATAATTTTAAAACAATTATATCAGCTGATACTGCTGGATCAGCAAAGGATCTTTCAAAGGGAAGCGATAAATCAATAGGAGCTATTGCTTCAACGCTCTCTGCAAAAATATACAAGCTTAAGGTTTTGATGAAAAATATTGAGGATGAAAGTAATAATGTAACTAGGTTTTTAATAATGGGAAAAAAAATCCAACAACCATCCTATGAAAAGAATAGAAAATATGTAACCAGTTGTATATTTAGGTTAAAAAGTATTCCGGCAGCACTATATAAATGTCTAGGCGGCTTTGCCACTAACCAAGTAAATCTTACAAAGTTAGAAAGTTTTTCTGTGAAAAATACATTTGACCAAACTAATTTTTATTTAGATTTAGAAGGTCATATAGAAGATACACGTGTTCAAAAAGCTCTGGAGGAACTTGGATTTCACACTCAAAATTTGAATATTCTTGGAGTTTATGAAGCTTCTGAATTCAGGCAAAAAAAATAGTCCACAAATTTAAGATTCCAGGCTTGTAGAATTCAATTTGATATTGATATAATAATTTGGAGGCCATTCAGGCGGTTTCAATGTGTTTAATGTGTCAGGGTGTAAAAACAGCAGCACGAACTTTTGAAAGCGGGTTGTCTGGTCTCCTTGTATGAAAAATAACAACAAATCAAAAATTTTGGCATTAAAGTATAGACCCAGAATATTTAAGGATTTGATAGGTCAAGAAATAATCGCTGAAACAATTTTAAATTCAATAAAAATTGGCAAAACCCCAAATGCTTATTTACTAACCGGCATAAGAGGAGTTGGAAAAACTACAACTGCAAGACTTATTTCTAAAGCATTAAATTGTACGAAAAATTCTGATCAGGGATCAGATTATAATGAAAAAGATCTTTGTGATCATTGTAAGCAAATTGAAAATTCAAATCATTTAGACGTTCTTGAGATGGATGCAGCATCAAGAACTGGAATTGATGATATTAGAGAATTAATTGAAAATGCAAAATATAATCCTACAAGTGCTAAATTTAAAATATTTATAATAGACGAAGTTCATATGTTGTCAAAACAAGCTTTTAATGGAATGTTAAAAACGTTAGAGGAGCCGCCAGAAAAACTTAAATTTATTTTAGCCACAACAGAAGCAAGAAAGATACCTGTAACAATTTTATCAAGGTGTCAAAGATTTGATTTAAAAAGAGTAGGTCTAGAAAAAATTTTTGATCATTTAAAAAAGATTTCGCAAATAGAAAATGGAAAAATTTCTGATGAGGCACTACAATTACTTGCCCGGGCATCAGAAGGGTCCGTTAGAGATGCAATTTCATTATTAGATAGAACTTTGATGTTTCAAAGTTTAAATAAAGATAAAACTGTACAAGATACTGATGTTAGAAAAATGTTGGGATTAGCCGACAAAACAAAACTTATTTATTTAATTGATAATGTTTTTCAAGGAAATGAAAAAAAAGCCTTAGATCTACTTAAGGAATTAATCGATAATGGATTAGATGCAAAGAATTTTTTAAATGATTTCTTGGAACTACTTTATCTTTATTCTAGAAGAATTAATCTAGGACCTATAGAAAAAGATCTTTTTCTTTCAGAGGCAGAAATAAAATTAATTGAAAAAAATAGTAGTAATCTGAACATGCAAGATCTAGGTTTATTTTGGCAATTAACATTAAGAACTATTGAAGATTTGAAAGTTGTTTCAAATGAGGAAATAGCCTTAGAAATGTTTTTGATGCAGCTAATGCATTTGAGAGGTTTGGAAAATCATTCATTTGAAAAAACTTTAGAAAACATAGAGCAGAATGATGTAAATATTCCAAAAAATGAAAATGAAAGTGAAATTGATAAAACAAAACCAATAAATTTTACAAAAGATCAAATGAAAAGTACTGAACAAATCAAGACACTGACAAATAATCAGGAACAATCATCTGGAAAACTTCAAGTGAAATCTTTCATAGATCTAATAAATATAGCTGAAAAAAATAGAGAGCTAGAACTTAAATATGATCTAGAGAGAAATGTTAAATTAGTTAATTTTGAAGACGGAAAAATTGATATAAATTTTAATGAAAATTTAAATAAAAATTTTATCAAAAATTTATCTTTAAATTTGTACAAGTGGACAGGCAAAAGATGGATTATAAGTTTGAGCAAAGATAAAAGTTCAAAGACTTTTCACGAACAAAAAGTTGAAAAAAAAGAAGAAAATATTGATAATGAAAAAAATAGCGAGGTTTTTAAGGAAATGACAAAATTTTTCTCAGATGCCAATTTAATCGAAGTAAAGGAAGATGATGAGTGATTTTTCAGACATGTTAAGTAAGGCTAAAAAAATGAGAGAAGAAATGCAAAAAGCTCAAGAAAGTATTAAAAAAATTCAAGTAGAAGGAGTTTCTGGAGGAAACTTAGTTAAAATCATTTTAGGAGGTGATTATGAAATGAAGTCAATTCAAATTGATCCTAAGGCAAAAAATGAAAAAGAAGAAATTATTAACGATTTAATTATTGCGGCTCATAATGATGCTAAAGAAAAATTAAAGAAAAAAACTTCAGAAGAAATTTCAAAGGTTACGGGAATTCCAAATCTACCCTTTGATTTAAAAATGCCTTTCTAAATGGATAATCGTATAGCAGAAATAGAGGAATTAATTAAACAATTTTCAAAACTACCTGGTCTTGGGCCGAAATCTGCAAAAAGAATAATTTTAAAGTTAATCAATAATAAAGATAGTATGATCAAGCCCTTAGCTAAATCATTAGCCAATGTATATAAAAGCATAGTTCGTTGTAATAATTGTGGAAACCTAAAAATTTTAAATAACAAATGTATTTGTGAACTGAATACCAACAGTTATGACAAAATTTGTGTGGTAGAAAATTTAGCTGATATGTGGGCTATTGAATCTTCAAATATTTTTAAAGGCCATTTTCATATTTTAGGAGGAACGGTTAATCCAAACGAAGAATCAGGGCAAAAAAACTTACTGATAGACTCTCTTGTCAGAAGAATTAAAAAAAATAATTTGCGTGAGGTTATTATAGCCACAAGCGCTACAATTGAAGGACAAACGACTGCTCATTACATAGAAGATACCATTAAAAGCGACAAAATAAAGATTTCAAAACTTGGTCAAGGTCTACCTGTTGGTGGTGAAATAGAACAGTTAGATGATGGAACATTAATTTCAGCTTTTAAAAATCGAGTACCAGTTTCTAACGATTAGCTTTTTTTTCCAATCTTCTCTTATGTAGTATTGGTTCGGTATATCCTGATGGTTGTTCACGACCTTTAAATACCAAGTCACATGCTGCAGAGAAGGCGATTGAGCTTTCAAAATTTGGAGACATTGGTAAATAATTTTTATCTTCGCTATTCTGTTTATCAACAATCAATGCCATTTTTTTCATAACGTTCATTACTTGATCTTTTGTGCATATATTGTGATGCAACCAATTTGCCATATGTTGCGATGATATTCTTAAAGTTGCTCTATCTTCCATTAAACCCACATTGTTTATATCTGGCACTTTAGAACAACCAACTCCTTGATCAATCCATCTAACTACATAACCCAATATTCCTTGAGCATTATTTTCCAATTCTTTATTAATATCCTCAACCGACCAATTTGGCCTATCTGCTTTCGGTATTTCTAATATATTTTTAACTTCAGTTTTTTTTCTATTTTTTATTTCAGATTGTTTTTTGAAAACATCTAATTTGTGGTAATGGATTGCGTGAAGTGTTGCGGCAGTTGGAGACGGAACCCAAGCACAATTAGCTCCTGCTTTAAGATGACTAATTTTTTGATCCATCATATCTGCCATTCTATCAGGCATCGCCCACATTCCTTTTCCAATTTGTGCTTTTCCAGAAAATCCGCACATCAAACCAATATCAACATTCCAATCTTCGTAAGAATTTAACCACGTTGATTTTTTCATTGCTCCTTTAAAAATCATTGGTCCAGTCTCAAAGGATGTGTGCATTTCATCACCAGTTCTATCTAAAAATCCAGTATTAATAAAAACAACCCTTTCTTTTACCTCTCTTATGCATTCTTTCAAATTAACAGTTGTTCTTCTTTCTTCATCCATAATTCCAACTTTTATAAAATTATTCTGCAAACCCAAAACTTCCTCAACTTTTGAAAAAAGATTGTTTGTAAATTTAACTTCTTCTGGACCATGCATTTTTGGTTTAACTATATAGAAAGATCCTGTTCGTGAATTTTTCTTATTTTTAAGATCATGTGTTGCACAAAGTGTAGATATGAATGCATCCATTATCCCCTCGGGAATTTCGGAACCATCACTTAAAATTATTGCTGGATTTGTCATTAAGTGACCAACATTTCTATTCAGCAAGAGGGCTCTGCCATGTAAAGTTATTTTTTTACCGTCAGCTCCAATATAATTTCTATCCGGATTTAATTTTCTTGTAAATTTTTTTCCATTTTTTTGGATTTCTGCTTGTAAAGTACCTTTCATTAGGCCAAGCCAGTTTCTGTAACATTTTACTTTATCTTTTGCATCTACTGCAGTAACCGAGTCCTCATTGTCTACAATTGTTGATACTGCCGATTCAATAATTACATCACAAATATTTGCCAAATCTTCTTTTCCAATCAAATGGTTTGGATCTATTAAAATTTCAATATGAAGATTATTATTTTTAATTAAAATTGAATTTGGTCCATTCTTCTCGCCATTAAAACCTATGAATTGATTATTATTTTTAAGATAATATTTTTTATCTTTTGAAAAAAAAATTAATTTATCATCTTCAATTTGAATTTTGGTTATTTCATGCCATTTTAATTCTGAAAGTGGAACCACATCATCCAAAAATTTTCTTACGTAATTTCTAACTTTATTGCCTCTTTCAGCATTATATCCTTTACCTTTTTCTCCAGGAATAACATCCGTACCATACAAAGCGTCATATAAACTCCCCCAACGTGCGTTTGCAGCATTTAAGGCGTATCTAGAATTGTCTACAGGCACAACTAATTGCGGACCAGCAATAGTTGCTATTTCATTATCAACATTAGATGTTGTAATTTTAAAATCTGCTTTTTCTTCAACTATATAATTTATTGATTTTAAAAAATTATAATACTTACTTTTATCAAAGGTAGTACCTTTATTTGACAAATGCCATTCATCTATTTTCTTTTGAATTTCATCTCTTTTGTTTATTAATTTTTTATTTATGGGAGCTAATTCGTGAACCGCTTTATCAAAGCCATTCCAGAAGTTATCAATATTTATATTCGTACCTGGAATAGCCTCTTCGTTAATAAACTTAATTAGTTGTTCATCAACTTTTAAATTATTGATACTTTTCTTACTCATTTTTTAGACAATACATCAAATAATATGGTTTTTCACAACACTTTATTGACACATTTGAATTTTATTTGAATTGATAATATTGTCTTAACTTAAAGGTATATGAGAAATTACTTAGAATTTGAAAAAGAAATAAAAACTCTAGAGGAAGATCTTGAGTCTTCAAAAAATCCATTTGATAAAGAAGGAATATCAGAAGTTGATACATCTAGAATTCAAAAAATTCAAAAAGAAATAAATGAAAAATTAAAATCTACATACTCTGCTCTAAATAGTTGGCAAAAAACCATGGTGGCCAGACACGAAGATAGACCAAGAGCAAATTTTTATATTAACGAAATATTTTCCGATTTTACTCTGTTATCAGGAGACAGACTCTTTGCTGATGATAAATCAATAATAGCAGGATTTGGAATTATTGAAAATAAATCTGTTTTAGTTTTGGGCCAAGAGAAGGGAGAAGATCTCAGCAGTAGAATGGAAAGAAATTTTGGAATGATGAAACCAGAAGGATATAGAAAGTGTATAAGACTTATGAAACTTGCTAATCGTTTTAGAATTCCAGTTATTACATTTATTGATACACCCGGCGCGTACCCCGGTATAGGTGCAGAACAAAGAGGACAAGCAACTGCCATAGCAAATTCTATAGAATGTTGTATGTCTTTAAAGGTTCCAAATATATCTATCATAATTGGTGAAGGCGGATCAGGAGGAGCAATTGCATTAGCATCATCTAATAAAGTTATAATGTTAGAACATTCAATTTATTCAGTTATATCTCCAGAGGGATGTGCATCTATTCTATGGAGGGATCCAAGCAAATCTTTGCAGGCGGCAGAAGCTATGAAGCTTACCTCTAAAGAACTTCTTAAATTAGGAATTATCGATGAAATTATCGATGAACCTTTAGGAGGCGCACATAGAGACAATAAAGAAATGGCAGATAAAATTAAAAATTCTATATTAAAAAATTTAGAAATTTTTAATGATTTATCTGGAGATGAAATTTTTAATCAAAGAAAGACAAAATTTCTTAAAATTGGCAGAGATCAAGGTTTTAACAAAACCCCTGGAACAATGAGTGAGAAATTAACATACGTTCAACCAAGTATATCTAAAATAACAAGATTTATTAAAGAGAGAAAAAATTTATTTGCAGGGTCTATAATAGTTCTATTATTAGCTATAATATTTACTATATTTATGTAGTAAATATGTAATTTTATTAATTTTTTTATTTAAAAGTTGATCAATTACTTGACATTCAATCTAGAAATCTATTTAAGGGCAATATTAGTAATTTATACTAATATAACGTTAATAACTAAGTAAGGAAGAACAAATGAGTCTAAAAGGAAAAGTAAAGTGGTTCAATGGAACTAAAGGATATGGTTTTATTGAAAGAGAAGACAAGGAAAAGGACGTTTTCGTTCATTCTTCAGCAGTAAGAGCAGCCGGTTTAAAATATTTAAACGAAGGTGATGAGCTTACTTTTGAT
>MDTB01006505.1_pt1 | contig 12215 bp, 12 predicted proteins | sample 811161 | NCBI WGS metagenome assembly MDTB01 (sample SAMN05326650, study PRJNA326480) | marine metagenome | isolation source: seawater | place: Mediterranean Sea | collected 2009 | reverse complement strand
CCTCAGCTTTTTTAATTGCTTCTTTCGTGGAGATAATCCCTTCCTTATTGCCATTCTGATCAATAAGCATTACTTTTTCAGCTCTTATTGCTAAATTAACTGGGAGTGTCTTTTTTTTCAAAATGGTTTGTATTGGAATGTGTTAATATTTTATGTAAAAAGATAACTCTCTGACTTGAATCAAGAGTTCCATTAAGTATTGAGCATATGGATGAACATGATTTTCATAGAAGTTTAAACTAAAATTTGTCATTTCAAAAGAGTTATGGCTCTAAAAGGTAATAATCCCAATCATCCTTGTTTTCCTTATAAAGAGATCTTTTATTAAGTCTAAATTCATTTCCTGTCCAAAACTCAAAAGAATAAGGTTTGAAGGAGTAGCCTCCCCAGTAAGATGGTCTTGTTTGTAAAAGATCTTTATTATCTAAAGTTGCTTTGTATTTTGCTTTAACTTCATCAAAGTTATCTATGGGTTTAGATTGATTTGAACTAACTGCTAATGCATTCTTTTCATCTGATCTAGTCGCAAAGTGCTTATCTGAAAATTTTTTATCTGTTTTAAATATATTAGCTTTCATTCGGATTTGTGTATTAGTTTTTTTCCAGTATAAAATTGCGCTTATTTGAGGATGCAGTTTAAAAGATCTAGATTTTGCTGAATCATAGTTTGAAAAAAAGATCCACTCGTTGCTGACTATATATTTTAAATTTACAAACCTTGATTCAACTTCATTTGATTTGGGGTTATATGAGCTTATTGAGATTGCTTCAATAGCGGACTGCTTTTTATCAAAAGCCTCATTATAAGACTTTTTAAATACCTGATAAGGTTTATCTTTTGAAAGATTTATGAATTCAATCATATTTTTTAGTTATTTGATATTGAGTTTAGTGAAGCTAGAGAAATTGCTAGGCTACTTATTATTGGAGCCATTACTGAGCCAAGTTCGATACCATCTATTTGCTTAAGATCTCTTGGTATATAGATAACTGAACCTGGATGGATAGTATATCTCATGCCTGAGAATAACCTTAGCTGTATTCTTTCACTCTCGCCGTTAGGATGAACTATTATTATTGAAGAGCTATCAGCATATTCATTTAAGCCACCTGATTTCTCAATATAATCTTCAATTTTAATATTGTCACTATATATTTGAGTACCAGAGTTAAGAACCTCACCAAAGACATATACAACCTTTTGAAAATAGGGGACATGGATTTTATCACCTGGAGATAACCTTATGTCAAGAGAGGGATCAGCCTCTATTTTTTCTGGCGAGAATTCAGTAATTACCCTCCCTTGCGGTGATATTTCTCTAAATTCATTTAGAAGGGCTGGGATTGTATCAAGTTGATTTGTTCTCGAAATAGTTCCAACATTTGCAAGGGATTTAATAGCATCATTGTAAAGCCTTGAATTATATTCTTTTTCGAGCAATTTTGCTTTTTCGTTTAAAAGCGATGCACCAAAAATATAAGCATCATTTTTATAACCTCCAAACTCTTTTATGAGGTCAGAGAGATTTTGATTTTGCTTAATATAATATTTTCCTGGGAATTTTACAGCTCCAGATACAGTTATAGGGTTATCAATAAACTCTTCACTTTCAGATATAAAATCTTCACTTCTTTTATAGTTTTTATACTTAACAAAAAGCCTATCATTTTCACGCAGGAAAACATTATCAGTTTTACTTATATTTTCATTAATTGTTTTAAGTTCATTATCATCAAGTCTGATCAGTAATATTTCTTTTTCAGGATTGGCATCAAGAGAGAATCCTCCGGCAAAGTCAATAAGATTTGCTACTGTCTCATTTTCTTTAAATTCATAAATGGCTTGTCTTTTAACAGCTCCAATTATGGGAATAAATTTATTAGAAGAACTTACTATGATTGCATCTCCCGATCTAAGAGAAATACTTGATGATGTATCACCGTTTATAAAAGCATCATATAAATCAAATACAAAGATTGTCTCTCCATTCCTTTTTATCTCAATATTCCTGAAGGACCCATTTTCAGCAATTCCTCCTGCTATTTTGATAGCATGAAAAACATTTGAATAGCCTCCAAGAACATAAAATCCAGGATTATTTACATAACCTGTAATGAGAATATTTATATCTCTAGCTTCCTTGAGTGATAAAACTGCTTCAGTTTCTACAAAATATTTTTTTAGCGTCTCATTTATGAGCTTTGTTGCTGAATCAATAGATAGACCAGCTATCTTAATAAATCCAACATCTTTAATAGAGATATTTCCTGACCTATCTATACGGTATTCGTATTGATCTGACCGATCACCAATAATTTGAATAAAAATTAGATCATCTACATCAAGAATGTAGCCATAAGATGCAGACGGATCATTTATTGGCATGAAAGTCGATGGAATTTTATTAAAAAAACTCTCGCCAAATTTTTGCAATTTCATTTCATCACTGTTTTGCTCCTTATTTACAGAAGTAGAAGACGAAAATGATTCATAATCTTTAGTCTGAACTATTTCACTGCCCTGAGAAGATTCAATATTTGACATTACCTCACTTCTGATGTCTTCTGGAAGTGAATTAAGAAAATCCTCATCAAGATCCTGAGCGAAAATATTTAAAGAAGCCATTAAAAAAATTATTGAAAATATGACTTTTTTTGAATTATTTATAACAATGTTGTTTATCTTTAGAAAAGTTAACATATCAAACTTTTTAAACCTCAAATTCATTTCGTAACCTTATCATGACTTTTAACGAAACAAGAAGTATAAAAGACAATGCGAAAACGATTGCACAATATATTGTTCTACTCATTGACTCATAATTTGAAGCAAGAATTGGTTCAACAATAATCTCAATATTACTTGATGAGGTAATTGATTCTATTGAATCGCTATAAATCTCTGAAAGAACCTGTCTAGAAGCTCCTGCATTAATACTTTTAATCTCAAACGATGGGAATAGATTAAGATTATTTTCATTTGTGTCATTTTTTGAGTTAACCTTGTCAAGACAAAAATCTCTGTAACTTTGTGATTTAGAGATTAGTAACTCATTTGCAGAATCGGAACTACTAGCAAGATCTGAGTTATATTCAAACTCTATGGGTTCAATATTGAGAATATTAGAATTAATAAAATATAATTCACATATTTTACTTGCCTTAGAATTAATTGAAGAGAGTCTTGCTTTTCTATTAAAGAAATCGGATGCCATATTAATAAGTTCAAGGTTTATATATAGAGCGTCTTCTGGCTTGAAGGCATTTGTAGCAATTATTAAAGAATTAGAATCTGGATCAATTGTGATTTCTATTTTGGTAAGAAAATAATCATGGAATGAAGAAGATTTTGTTGGCCTAAATCTTGAAAAAAACTTTATTTGATCATTCCTGAAAATACTTTCAACATTAGCCGCTTTTTTGAAAGTATTGCTTGCTTCTTCAGATTCTAAATAAGATTTAAGTTGAAAAGCATCCTCTGATGAAGTCCCTCCAAATGAATCTAATAAAGATGTTGAAGGTAAGGCCATATTTTCTCCTGTGGAAACATCTAATATTGATGTTGATTGAAACATAGGAGAAGTAAAAAAAGTTATAAAGATATAGCAGAGTAGAGTAAGAAAAAGAGATATCTTAAAAATTGGTAAATTAAGCAAAGTATTCATTTTATTGGTTTTCCTTTCTAAATTCCCTTACCTTTTTGAAATCATTGAAATATGCAAAATCATTGCTCTTACCATCTGATATCAAGAAATGATTAAACATTTTACTTATTTTAAGATAATTTCTTGATGCTGAGAAATACATTACTTGATTAGAGTCAAAATATCCTTGAAAAATTTGATATTCAAAATCAGATAGTGACTTAATACATGAGGTAATATTTTTGTATATCATACTCGTCTCCGATATTTTTAAGTAAAGAAAGAGGCTGAATTTTTCCACTATCTCAGAATGTAAGTTTTTAATTTTTTGATTCTTGTTTTCTTGAAAACTATCTGCAAAGCCGTGAAATGATAAGAATTTCTCTTTCTCTAAAAAGTATAAATTTGAAACATAGTCAAAATTATTAGCTAAACTTAGGTCTTTTGCAAAGAACTTGTTTGTATATGCTTCTTCTTTTCTTAGATTTTCTTCAATTTCGATTTTCAGAAACTTTTTTAAGGCTCTCATATTAAAGTTATTATTTTCATCAGTTGCGAAGACACATATATTATTGTTTTTTGAATTTCTATCAACGCCAAGGAAGGAGTTGATTTCTCTAGAAAGGGTTTTCATTTTTCTTTTCTTGGAGATATTTCATCTGAAGAAATATTGGTGCTAGCAAAAGCATTGCTAATAACCAATATAGAAAATAGTTAATATCGATAAATTCATAATAAATGCCAGTTGTAGGAAACTTAACCCATTCAAATAAATGAACCAATGGATTGTAAAGAAGAACATCTCTAATATTTGGTGGCAGTGTTGGAACAGGGATAATCACAGAAGATATAAAAAAAAGTCCTGATAAGAAAAAAGCATGTGCCTCTATTAGAAAAGGAGCATTTCTAAAAAGACCGGAAACAACACATCCGTAACTACATCCAAATAAAAACAACAAAAGAAAAGCTGAAATAAGTTCAAAATATTCGATTACAAATCCAAAAAGAGGAACAACTAGTAAGCATAAAATAAATCTAATTAGGACTGGAACAAGGTTGAATATGGATATCGAAAAGGCAATTGTCCACGAATTAACATACTTCTTTTCATGTGCAAAAGCAGGAACCTTTAATTGTGCAATACCCGTTACTGTCTTTTGGAAACCAAACCAAAATAATATTAAGAAAACAAAATATTCAATTTCTCTCCCCTGCCCTTTGATTCCAGATGAAAATAAAATGGCAAGCAAAATTACCATAATTAATTGATTTAGTGAGTGCCACAAAATTCCCCAATTGAAGTTAACATTTTTTGCTTGAAATTTACCCATCGATGTTTGTAAAAACTTCAAATCAATTAGAACATATACTGTATTAGAAAAAATTTTTAGGGGGGAATTCTTTTTCATTATTAAAAAACAGCAAGACTTTAAATAAAGAATTATTTAGGGCATTATTTAATTCAAACTTAGTATGCTTTATTAAAATGAAAGTCGCAATTATTTTATGCGTTAAAAATGGAGAAAAATATTTATTTGAGCAGTTAGATTCAATAAGATCACAGTCATATAAAAATTTTGATTTATTTATATCATATAATCATTCAACCGATAGTTCCCTTAAAATTATCGAAGAGTACATTATAAGAAATAGTGACTTAAGTATCTCACTCCAAATGGGAAGTGATAAGCATTTTGCAAATAATTTTATTATTTCTCTTAAAAAGATTGAGGGCGAGTATGATTATTTTGCATTTTGTGATCAAGATGACATCTGGTTAGCTAATCACTTATCAAGAGCTATAATTGCCCTAAAAAAAGAATCAAATTCTTTGCCCGCCATATATTGCTCAAGAACAATGCTTATTGATAAAAACGGAAAGAAGTTAAGAGAATCAATGTACTTTAAAAAAAGTCCGTCATTTAAAAATGCACTAGTACAATCAATTGCTGGAGGAAATACGATGATATTTAATAAATCTGCATATAATTTAATTTCCATATCTGATGAAAAGAAAAATATTGTTAGCCATGACTGGCTTCTCTACTTATATGTATCTGCAGCTGGAGGAAAAGTACTTTATTCTCACGAGCCGTCTGTTCTTTATCGACAACATCCTAATAATAAGATTGGCTCAAATCTTGGCCTTTTCAACAAAATTAAAAGGATTTTGATGTTACTTAAAGGAGAGTTTAATAATTATAATGTTAAAAACTTTTACCAACTTGATAAATTTAAATATATGACTGAAGAAAACTCAAAAACCTATACACTTTACAAAAATTCATTAAGTGGAAATATCTTTAAAAAAGTTCTAAGCATGAATAAATCTGGTGTGTATAGACAAACAGTTTCAGGTCAGATTGCACTTTACATTAACTTATTTCTTAATAATCAAAGACGTGAAAAAAATTAATAGAAACTATAAAAACTTTTTAATCACCGGTGGCATGGGTTTCATTGGTTCAAATTTTATAAAACATATCCTTAAAAAAACGGATGCTAATGTAATAAATATTGATAATATGTCAATCGGAAGCAATGAAAAGAATCATCAATCTTTTCACAATAATGAAAGATATAAATTTATAAAATCCTCGATTAGTGATGATCACATTTACGATATCATGTTTGAAAATAATATAGATTGTCTTGTGAATTTTGCAGCTGAAAGCCATGTTGACAGATCTCTTGATGAGCCATCAAGTTTTTTTAAAACAAATGCTCTGGGAACCCTTAATTTATTAAATGCTTCACTCGAATATTCAAAGACTAGATATATACATTTTCATCAAATATCAACTGATGAGGTTTTTGGATCTCTTGGTAAAAATGAGAAGCCTTTCTCCGAAAAAAATCAGTTTCAACCTAATAGCCCATATTCTGCGTCAAAAGCATCTGCAGATCATCTTGTTAGAGCTTGGCATCATAGTTATGGATTAAATGTTACCTCTTCAAATTGCTCAAATAATTACGGCCCTAATCAATTTCATGAAAAACTAATACCACTAGTAATAAAGTCATGTTTAGAAGAAAGCAAAATACCAATTTATGGTGATGGTAAAAACATACGCGATTGGTTGTTTGTAGATGATCATTGCTCGGCAATTCTTAAAATTATTAATACTGCTGAATTTGGAGAAACATATAATATTGGTGGGAAAAATGAAATTACTAATAATGATATTGTCAAAAAAATTTGCAATATCCTTGAGAGCTTGGCTCCTATCAAAAGTATCTCTCCATTAACAAACAAAGTTTTTAAAATTAAAGGTTATGCAGATCTTATCGATTATGTTAAGGATAGACCAGGACACGACTTTAGATACAGTATTGATCCATCAAAAATTGAAAATCACCTAGACTGGTATCCAAATGAAGATTTTAACTCAGGTATCCAAAAAACTATTATTTGGTATTTAGATAATCTTGAAAGATTTAAAGAGTGAATAAAAGTATTTTCTTGCTTGGAGCAAATGGTCAACTTGGAAAAGAGTTAGAAATTGTTTTATCTGGATATGATCTTACCTCCTTAAAAAAGAGTGATTTAGACGTAACAAACATTGAAAACGTTAATTCAGTTTTTCAAAATCTAAATCAAGGGATTGTAATAAATGCTTCAGCATTCACAAATGTAGATGAAGCCGAATCAAATTTTGAACAAGCTAACAAAGTAAATGCTCAATCATTGAGAACTATTTCGAAAATTTGCCAAAACAGTAAATCTATCTTGATTCATTTTTCAACTGATTACGTGTTTGATGGGGGAAAAACTTCACCCTATACTGAAGAAGATAAAACAAACCCAATAAATGCTTATGGAAGGTCTAAGCTCCTTGGAGAAGAAGAGATTAAAAAAAACCTTGAGGACTTTTATATTTTTAGAACAAGTTGGGTCTATGGAAAGTTTGGAAAAAACTTTCCCAAAACAATTATAGATTTAATGCAAACAAAAGAAGAATTAAATATTGTAGGTGATCAAACTGGTATCCCAACCTCAACGAATCTACTTGCACATATAACTAAATATTTTATTGAGCAAATTAATTCACAATCAGAAATTGAGTTTGGAGTCTACAATGCAGTGCCAGATGGAAAAACATCATGGTACATTTTTGCCAAGTATATTTATAAAGTATTGAAAAGAAAATATCCATCATCATGCAAAACAAATTTAATCAACGAAACTTCATCTAAAATTTTTAAAAGAGATGCAGCTAGGCCAAAGAATTCAATATTAGACAATAAGAAAATTAAAAATAAAATGCAGCAGTTTAAAATGTATAATTGGGAAACATATCTAGATAGATTTTTAGATTCCTATCTTGATAATTTGTTAAAAAAATGAGGAAAGGTATTATTTTAGCTGGTGGGTCTGGTACAAGGCTATATCCATCTACAAAAGCAATCTCAAAACAGCTCATCCCTATATATGATAAGCCTTTAATTTATTATCCTCTCTCAACTTTGATGCTTGCAGACATAAAAGATATTTTGTTGATATCTACACCAAATCATATTGAGTTGTTTAAGGAATTGCTTGGTGACGGATCTAGCTTTGGATTAAATATTGATTATGAAATACAAACTGAACCAAATGGATTGGCTGAAGCATTCATTATTGGGAAAAAATTTCTTAACGGTGATGAGGCATGCTTAATACTTGGAGATAATATTTTTTATGGTTCAGAGTTACAGAAAATCTTGGCAGAAGCTTCAAATGATAAGGATACTTCCTCAATTTTTGCTTATCAGGTAAGTGATCCTTGTAGATTTGGAGTAGTAGAATTTGACCAAAACAAAAATGCACTCTCGATTGAAGAGAAACCTGAAGAACCTAAATCTAACTTCGCAGTAACAGGACTTTACTTTTATCCAAGTGATGTAACAGAAAAAGTTAAGCTTCTGAAACCCTCTGAAAGAGGAGAGCTTGAGATTACGGACTTGAATAAGCTCTATTTAAATGAAAATAATTTAAAAGTTAGAATTCTGTCAAGAGGATATGCTTGGCTTGATACAGGAACACCTGAATCAATGATTGAGGCATCAAATTTTATTCATACTTTAGAGAAAAGACAAGGCCTTAAGATTTCATGTCCTGAAGAAATTGCTTTTAATAAAGGACTAATTGATAAAGAAAAATTACTTAATTCACTTGAAGATTTAAAAGGAGATTATAAAAACTATCTACTAAAATTGTATGAAATTTAAAAGAACTGAGCTTCCAGAGGTAATAGAGTTTTTCCCCAGTTGTTTTGATGATGAAAGGGGATTTTTTTTTGAAAGCTTTAATGAAAAAGCATTTAACAAAGTAGTCGGACACGAGATTAATTTTGTCCAAGATAATCACTCTTTTTCCAAAAAAGACATTTTAAGAGGTATACATTATCAATTGAATCCTTTCAGTCAGGGCAAGCTAGTTAGAGTTGTTGAGGGTGCTGTAATTGATGTTGCAATTGATCTAAGAAGTAATTCTAGAGATTTCGGTAAATGGGTCTCCAGAGAAATCAGTAGTTCTTTAAATAATCAGCTTTGGATACCACAGGGTTTCGGTCATGCTTTTAGGGTAATCTCAGATTCAGTCCACTTCTTATATAAAACAACTGCCTTCTATTCAAAGGAGCATGAGAGAGTCATTATTTGGAATGACAAAGATTTGAATATTGATTGGGGTGATGGTGATATAGTGTTGAGTCCAAAAGATTTAGATGGAAAAAGTTTAATTGACGCAGATGTTTTTGATTAGATATTTAAATCTTCATCAAGAAACATAACAGCAATCAAAACATCGAAAAACGAACTTTATAAATTATGTAATCCACTACAAACTTTAACTTTCTAAACTCTTTACAAAGGATTGAATGAATATTTTACCGAAAGTATCGTTCATGTGCCTGTAATCGCTCCTTGGATGCAATTTGTCGTCACGTTTGCCCCCTACTGCTAACCTCTTACTGCCAGTAGCATATTCAGTAAAAGTTTCACAGTTAGGATTGAATGTCTCAATTGGCTGTAGAAAATAACGTAATTTCAAATTGTTCAAAAATTGTTCTTGAAAGGCGGCAATCTCTTCATGTTTTTGTGTGTACAAATCCGAACTATATTTCTCTTTATGAATACCTTTACCAGAGAAGAATGGAGAGGCTATGTATGTAGGAACACTCGTATTTACCGCAATATTATTAGCTAGGCGGTAACCAAATTTTTTGCTAAGTTCATTGAAACATTCCTCCACAAACTGCTTTGAGTAAACTTTATTAATAACTGAACGGACGAAATCGAATGGTATGGTTAATTCCAGCCCATACATCAACACTGCATCTAAATCTAACTTATTGATATCTACCAAAGCTGAACCAAATGTGTGTTCTATATCTTTCATTAATTTGGGTTTTTTGGAAGATAGCACACCCTCTATAACTTCCATACTAGAAAGTCTTTTCCCCCTACTTGCAACGAAATGGAATTTGACATTATTAATATCGCCGAAAACATTATCATAAGCTCTTTTAAGAGAACCTGCATGACTGTTACCAACAACTAGAATATTCACTTTCGCCCTCCAAATGCATCAAGAAGAACTTCCTCGCAGACAGTATCTTCGTCCCCTTTTTCTTGAAGCTCTACGCCCCCTTTTTCTTTAAGCATTGGGGTTTGGGTAGATATACCAGTACTTTCAAAGAAAACCTTCATTACATGATTCACCCCAACTGGATTTACAGAGCGCAAGTCTGCCTCATAAAACGAAGCTTTGTACGGGAAGGAACTAATAATTTCATAACTAGGAAAATAGTCTACATAGCGCATTCTTTCTGAACAATGAGACGCAACTGCTCTCAATGCTGATTTGGCTTCCATAGTCGCAACCAATACATGTTTTTTCTGAAAAGTAGCTACCAATGGAACCGGAGACACTGTAAGCAAAACCTTAATTTTTGGATTAAGCTCTCTTATCAATTCCACTGACTCCTGCATTGCTGAGCGTAACTGGGGGAAATATAAATTTTGCGGCAAATGTTCAGTTTCATCAAAATGCCCTGCGGCAACACCAGGGCACTGCGCATATTCCATTTTAGATTCTCTGTTTACCCATCTTTCAGTTAAACCAAGAGTGAACACAAATACAGTTGAGTTTTTGATAGATTTTAAAAAACTTGCAGATGTAACTTCGCGTGCTTTAAACAACTCTGACTTACTTCCAAAACCATTAGGTTCTAATGTAGGTCTTAGAGAATCATAAAACCTGCCTTTCTCCTCCCATACTTCATATTGCGTGTAATCCTTACTCATTGACATTTTGAGCCACTGGAGAAGCATGGTGGGCGTGTAAATATTCTGAGTTCTCGAGGAATATATTCCATAGTTATATCCTACTCTTAGCTCATCAGATATAGAACTGGACTGAAGAATACTCGGAAAATCAGGGGCTGGCTCGCAGTCACTCCATCTAATACCTCTAGCTCTCAAAGCATTGCTAAAATGTTGTGCAAAACATGATCCATAAGTCGCGAATATGTCATTCTGACTAATTTTAAACTTAGGTGTCCAGAGATCAGATATATCAAATAATGACTTCGCCGAAACTGATCTTCTCCAGTAAGACGTGTCTGGGAATTCTTTATATGGATTATGTGACATAAATAATATCCTAATTTAGTTTATCTAGGTCTACCGATTCTGTATTCATTTATAAATCTTTTAGAAATTGGTTAGCTTCCATTAGGATATCTTCATTGATGCCTTGATAATATTTTAATATTTCATTTTTAAAGTATTTTACTAACTCATCAAATGGGCTTGTGCCTACAAAAATACCAAACCTATTAGAATAATCATTAGTTGTTTTAAGTTTATCTGAAAAACTACTTCCACCGCCATGGGCAGTTTCTCTTTTAATAGGTGTGCCAATTTCAATTTCTAGTTGTAGTTTAAGATTTTCTCTGTAGGACTCATCTTTAAGCCAAGAAATATAATCAATATTTATATATTCATCATTTTGAGAAGAAAAAATTAGGTATTTCCTAAAGACCTCTTTAACCTCTTCAAATTCCTGAATTTGCTCTTTTTTGTTGAATGTTGAATAAAATGATGAGTTTGATTTATCTTCAGAATAAAATTTTCGGCGTAACCTGCTTGCAAACAAGTTCAGCGGATCTCTCATGAATTTAATGTCATATATCTTAGATACATTTAAAAATTGAGACATTTTATTTTTAAATTCCTTAATTTCTTTTTGTTTTAAAAAACTATCCTCAAAATTTAAAACCAATGAAAGATTATTATCTTTATTAAAAAGCATCTTAAACTGCTTTCTACTAATAATGTCTTTGGTACTAAAAATCCCTTTTTGAACTTCAATTGGTTCATCAGGCTTTATAAACTGTAATGCTGGATTATTTAAATTAAATCTTAATTCAGGCGCTTTGGATATTCTTTTTATTTGATAAGGACTGTTCCCTCTTGGTGCAATGTTATTAATAAATATAAATGGGGATTGGTTTCTGATGAGAAGAGAGTTTATAAATGCATGATGTCCGCTTCTTTTTGGCGCGTTGATAATATAAATTTTAT
>MDTB01156590.1_pt1 | contig 12216 bp, 8 predicted proteins | sample 811161 | NCBI WGS metagenome assembly MDTB01 (sample SAMN05326650, study PRJNA326480) | marine metagenome | isolation source: seawater | place: Mediterranean Sea | collected 2009 | reverse complement strand
AGGATGTAATTCTTTTTTTTCTATTAGTGCACTTCTAGCTGCATTTTCTTGCATTTTACTTAAGTCAACAGAATAATCAATTTCTTTAATTAATGCTTCTTGCTGTGTGAAAAGTTGCTTTTCATATTTTGGAAAAAAACTTTCGCAACCAGTAAATAATACAACAAAAATTAAAATTAAGTATTTATTTATTTTAGACATTATTTAAGTTCCTGTTTTTATTAAATTTAAAATTGAATTAATTGTAGTAATAACAAATTTATAATACTATTTGTTCCTCAAATTTATATTTATTTTTGGATAAATTCAATTAGTTAATTATATAATTAACTAATTGCACTATATCTACAATATTAATAATTCCATCATTATTTATATCTCCTTGCTCTAACTCAAATTCTAGTGAACCTAATATATAATCTACTAAAATAACAACATCTACAATATTTATGTTTCCATCATTATTTATATCACCAGTAATCGAATTATAATCTAATAATATAATCTCATCATTCTGGTAGTTAACATACCATATCTTATGGTTAGGGCCAATTTTAATACCCATAATATTATTTTGATTCCCAGTATCAATACGCCCTAATTCAATTGGAATACTATCAGAAATATCATAGATAATAATTTCACCCGTTGCATAATCACTAACTAATAAACGATCTTCAAAAAAATCAATTCCTGATGGTTTATCTAGACCATCATTTATATAAATCTCCCACTCAGCATTTTGCATCATCCAATATTCTTGGAGTGATTCACCATAAGGATTTAAATCATAATCAAAATTACCAGAGTTAACATTAAACTTTAATATTCTTTGATTTCCAGTATCACATATATATAAAAAACCTGAATTTTCATCTAAAACCATATGACTTGGAATGCCCTCTTCTCTTCTTATATCAACCTCATCATATCTCCATACTTTTCCATCAGAATGATCGTGACCACCGACTTCATGAGGCACTGCAAAATCATATCTTACAATTGATGAATGATAACCATCGAAAACCCAATAAATATTCCCTGAGCCTGCATATTCTATACCCATAGAATATGGACTCTGATGAATCATATCTAAGTGACTTCCTAGTAAACCACCACTTTCTTGATTAGCAACAGCATAAATAGATAAATCAGAGTCCCACAAAGTTGGACCTGAAAATAAACCATTAATATTATTATTTGCGTCTTGACATTCAAGAGTATTAGCAAAAAAACCTTGATTGTCAAAAGCTATTGAGCTGGCTGTATGCATAAAATGACGAGAATAAGAATCTTTTCTATATTCAGAAGTCTGACTGTTTAATCCCACATCAAAGTATATAACTGTACTACCACCTGATTGCAATCGTTTAGCATATATTTGTTCAGAATATGTATTCTCTAAAATCCATGATGTTTCCTTAGCCCAATCATCGGTATTTATAATAACTTCTAATTCTAGTTGATCTTGAGGACAAGAATTATCACAGTAATTATTCGGCATAAATGAAGTTGTTTCATTGCTTTCAAAATCACCTCCAAATGCATAAGTAGAATCACATACAGATACTTGATATGACCCATTACCACTTTCACAACAAATTCCATCTCCATGAGAGTCATAAATTGTAAAAGTTAAATCTATGTTCCTAGGTATACAAATATTTGTTATATATTCTGTATTATTTAAATAAACATCTTCACCTTGATTTAAAACCCATAATTGATTGCTCATTGTAGGATGGAAATCTAAATCACGAGGTCTATCAATACCATCATTAAAATCACCAATGACATTAAAACTATAATTGCCTGTAAGATAATTATCTAATGGATTTTGACCATGAAGAAAATAAGAAATATAAAAGACAATTTGTATCAATTTAGTTTTCATAAAATTTACCCTGTAATATTTTAATTTTTACAATTAATTTTTTGATTTTATTATAATTTTTTTCCATTTCAAAAACTATGGATATTGCAAATCAAGTTACGACTTAATTTATAATTTTAGTAGCTGTTAATCTACCACTTTTCATTGCACCATCTATAGATGGCTCAATATTCCAATCCCCACAAAAATATATATTATCAATATTTTTTATATTTTCTTTATTTTTAGGCAATGCAGATTCAATTCTGTATACCTTAATAATAGAAAAATCATCTTGATTTATTTCCATTATAGTAGAAAATTCAGATTTTATTTTATCAATATCTACATTAACGTTAAGAGATGATATAGAATATAGAGATTCTTCACTTTTTAAATATTTTTTTGATATATTTGATAAACATTGTATTGAATTAATTTCAAAGTCTTCTTCCGAAACAAGTAGCATTGTTTTTCCAAGTTTATTTATTTCAGATTTAATATAACATGTAAAATTACCATGGTATTGAAGCGCCAAATCAATATTTATAATTTGATTTATTTCAGCTAAGGGCATAGCAAAAACAATCTTATCAAATTCTATAATAGAACCATTTTTAAAATATGCTTTATTTTCTGAAATCCTATTTAATTCAAATTCATAATTAACTTTTAGATTTCCTAACTTGATAATTTTTTTAGATATTTCTGCCATACCATTTGATGGAAGTCCAACTCTACCAAAAGTAAATTTCTTTATAATCTTTAAAAAAAATGAGAGACTAGTATCCAGATTTTTTGATAAGAATACACCTCTAAAAAATGGATAGAAAAATAGATTTAAGGATGTTTTACTAAACATATTATTCACAAAATCTCTTGTATTAGAAAAATTAGATTTACTATGTTTAATAAAAAATAAAGAAATTAGTTTATATATATCCTTAAATTTGAAAATTTCTCTATAATTTGATAAAAGAAATTTAATAGGATGATAAATAGGACTATATACATTTAATAATTTACCTTTATTAAATATAAAAGCTCCAGAATTAAAGTATTTAATATCTAATTCATCATATAAATTTATTTTCCTTAATTCATTATAATTATTTAGTAATACTTGAAATCCTACGTCAAAAATAAAATTATTTTCATATTCAGAACTAACTCGTCCTCCAGCTGAAGTATTTTTTTCAAATAACTCTACTAGGTAATTATTTTTTTGAAGATAATAAGCACAAGATAAACCAGATATTCCAGAACCTATTATTAAAATTTTTTTCATTTTTATATTTTAAATTAATTTCATTTAAAAGAGAATGATTTTTTGGTTTGGTAACTAATTAGCCAAACTCCTGAAAAAGCAATAAAGTAATGAAAGCATGTAAAAATCACTGATATTTCAATATTATATTTTTCTATTAAATATCCACAAAATAATGAGCTAAATACAACTAATAATCTAGTATAAATACCTAAAAAGGTTTGTACTCTGCCCATAATATTATTCTTAACATTTTCCATTAATATTGTTCTTACAATAATTCGGGCAGAATTATTACACAATCCTAAAATTAAAAAAAATATACTAGCGATAAATATTGAAGCCATTTTTGCTGACAAGAATAAGGCTATAAAAGAAAATAAATAACAAATTTTTAACAATATCCTTCGACTTAAATATTTAGTACAAAAACCTACTAAAATTACTGAAAATAAAGCACCCACTCCATAGAATCCATCTAATAATCCATATCCCCAAGTGCCTTTATCATATACTTGTATTGAGATTGATAAAGTTAAAACTGATAATGCTCCCCAAATAGCAACGTCAGACATTATAGTTGTTGTAAGCAACGTTAATAATTTCTTTTTATTAAACAAATATTCTATGCCTTTAAAATTTGATTTCAAAAAATTATTATCTAGATTTTCCTTTTTTTGATGAATATATGGAGCAATAAATATCAAAATTGCGGATACAATATATGTAAACGAATTTATCCATAATGCATTAAATGGATTAAAGATATGCACAACTATTCCCCCAATACCAGCCCCTAAAATTGAACCTATTTGATAACTTGCGGATAATAATTTATTTGCATTAAAATAATCTTTTTTACTAACAACTTCTTGTGCAAACGCTTGTGCAGTAGACCAAAAAATTGAATTAAATATTCCCATAAAGAAGACAAGAGGGTACAAGTATTTAATATTAAATTGATAAAAATTTAGATAAATAAGAAAAATAATAATAATAAAAGCCCTAATTATATCCAAATATACCAATAAAAACTTTCTATTAAATTTATCAATTATATATCCTGTAAAAATAGATATAACTAAACCTGGTAGAGTTGAAATCGCTATAACTTTTCCTAGAGTAAATTCAGAACCTGTTTTTTCTAATACGAGCCAACTTACAGCGATCATATTAAATCCGAATCCAATAAGTGAAATAATGTTACCCAAAAAAAAGAATAAAAATGTCCTATTTTGTAAAATCTTTATCATTTATAAATAGGAATAAAATTAGAATTAATGAACTTAATCATATGAAATCAATTCTATGTAATTTAAATCAATATCACTAATATATTTTGATTTAGAACCATCACGATGAGTTGTTATATCATCATCATCTAATATTGAATCATCAATTACTGCAATATGAGCTGGATGCTGTTCCTTTTTAACTAAAGCTAGTTTTGTATTTTTAAATTCAATTAAAGCCCAAGTACCATCAGAATAAAGTTTTTGACATTTAAAATGACTTAAGTACCAATTTAATGAATCTTCTATATTTTCAACCTGAACTGCAATATGATCTATTGTATCCATATTTTTAAAAACCTCTATAAAAGTAAAATAATAAACAAAATTTTAAAAACCATAATGATGTACGAATCCAATTACTTTTTATAAGTTTTTTTACTAATAATTCATCATAATTTTTATTAATTTTATTATGTAACGGAACTTGTATAAAAAACGTACTAAGCCATATTAAAAAAATAATTATCTGACTGAAGAAATAAATATTATTATAATTTATTAATAAGAGGAACAAATTGGATACCATTTCAATAGCCATCAATGGTAATACTATTTTAGTCACTGCATTTGTGTAAAAATTATGATATTGATTAAAATCTTCAGAACGAACATACAGGAAAAGAGGATAATTGATTTTTTGGGTCATTATTATTAACAAAACTAATAATGCATTCGTCAATAAAGTTAATTGAAAAATAAAATTTGAATCTATTTTCATTGATTATACTTTAAATAATATTTAATTAAATTTAATTTAAACATAAACTAAAAAACCATATCGCTCATATCGCTCATCATGAAAATTTATTGATTTAATTTATTATGTTCCTATTAATTTTATCCATTTAAAGTAAAAAAGAACTTATACTATGAAACTTTATAATGAGAAATTTTTATTTTCGTTAATATACAATTATATTAATGTTCAAATATCATACTATCATTCTTAAATGCTTTAAATTCTAAAGCATGTCCGTCAGGATCTAAAAAAAACATTGTTGCTTGTTCTCCTATATTTCCCTTGAAACGAATATAAGGTTTTATTATAAATTTTAATTTCCCTTTGATTTTATTAGATAATTCATGCCACTCATTCCATTCAAGAATAACTCCGAAATGAGGTATTGGGATGTCATTTGCATCTACTTCATTATATATTTTATTTTCTATATAGTCACTTTGATGAATAACTAATTGATGATTATAAAAATTAAAATCAACCCATCTATCACTTCTTCGACCTAATGAACAACCAAGAATATCCTTATAAAATAATATTGATTTGTTCAAATTAGATACAGGAATTGCTATATGGAATGGTCTAACCATATTCGTTCTATTTTATTAACATCAGTTTTTGTGTTTTTGTAAAATCGCCTGCATCAATTTTAATAAAATAAATACCACTCGGATATTTAGATGCATTCCAAGATATTTCATAGTAACCAGAATCATAAATTTGATTAGAAAGTATCTCTATTACTCTACCTTTTAAATTATATATTTTCAAAGAAACAGGTAAATTATAGGATGTAGAAAATCCAATATTAGTAATTGGATTAAATGGATTAGGATATACACTATGTAGTTTGAATTTATTGGATTCATTCAAGCGGATATACTGCTTACTATTAGTTACTTTAACTTCATCAATTTTATATTTATTTTTGGTTGAAAATATTTTATTATCATTCGGTGCAACTACTAATAAATTAGTGATATTTTCATTTGTCACATATTTTGAAAATAAAGCATTATCTATTAATTCAATTTCAAATTCTAAATCGTGTACTAGAGTCATTTCAATTCCACCTATATATCCATCCGCATAGATAAACAATGATTCATCATCTAAAGATATAATCGCTTCATTTGCATCAAAACTAATAACTGAAATAATAATATTTACAATTTGAAGAATATCAATAATATTTATAATTCCATCTTGATTTAAATCTGCATAATCTTCTATTTCATTAATTCCTAAAATAATATTAACTAGAATTATGATGTCAGATACATTGATTTCGCCATCATTATTCACATCTCCAAATAGCGGCAGTGAATTATTTGAGAACCCTGGTGTTGGATTATCAAATAATTGCCAATAATATGATGCATCTACTTCTCTTCCATATGAAATATCAGGTAATTGTTGTCCAAAAGAAACAAAATCAATTAAATTAAAATTAGTATCGAATAAAGCGATTTCTTCACCATTAGAAGATAATTTAAAATTTGTATGCAAGTCGCCTTGCCCCTCATTATCATCTGCCCAAATAAGCAAATAACCTTCTCCGTATATATCCAAATTTGGAAGCATCCATTTATCAGGAATTGAGTAATCATCAGTCAAAAAATATTCACCCATATTTATTGTATCGTTGAGATTATAATATATCTCAATCCAATCATCAAATTCACCATATTCATCAGAACTCAAACTTTGATTATCGGCTAAAAATTCATTAATTTTAATAGTTTTGAGTTCTATATCAGGAATTTCAAAAGGGTAATCTTCGGCACTATAATAGTAATAAGCTCCCATATCATTTAGTAAATCGTTTTCCGTAATTTGAAAACTAGGATCACCATTATTTATACATGGAGAATTTTGATCTAATTCAAAATTATATATTGATGAGTCAATAAATAAAGGATTTGAATATAAATTTGCAATACCATTTATGGGTTCAGTGTCAGAGATTGAATAACTTATATTAATTAAAGATAATTCATCATCATAAATACTCAAAGATTTACTTTGCGATAAAATTGTATTTACTACATCTGCAAAACCACCTCCTGAACCTTCATTTTTTTCAAAACATAATATCGAAGTATCGTTATTAAAAAAAGTATTATTAGTTACAGAGGCATATGAACTATCTTTTATAGCAATACCTTTACTACAGCCAACAAATAAATTTTTTTCCACGTTGATACTAGATTTCTGACCAACTGAAATTCCTTTATCGGTAATATGATATATTTTATTAGAGACAATATTGATATTATTAGAACTTTCACCAATATCTATTCCATCAGAATTTGTACCTGAAAAATTATAAATCCGATTATTCTTAACAATACCATCGCTGACATTATCAAGGTCTATAGCATCTGTATCAGGAGCATTCTGTCCGTAAAAATTTGAGTTCTCAATTAAAGCTTTACCATTTTTAACATTTATGAAATCACAAATATATTGGGAAGTAATCGAACTATTATTTATATTCAAATAACCTCCATTTATATATACTGGAAATTGGATATCATCCATTTCTAATTTATCAATTATTAAATTTGAATTAATACTCGATATTGCGCCATGATGAATCATTGGATCAAGACCAGATGATGCGCCTGATATTTTTAAATTTGAAATAATTGATGTGTCAATATCATTATTAAAGCAAATAGCCCCCCATCGACTATTTTCATCTGAATTATGAGAAATAATTTCGACGGGGTTTTGCTCGGTCCCATTTACTATTAATTTTCCTTCAACTAGAATATTACCTGATTGAGGCATTTTTATTTTTACACCCTCATTTATGATAAGAGATATATCTGAAGGTATAAAAATGTCATTAACTGCACTATATTCTTGATTATTTAAAATAGTATTTTCGGTTATTACTTCGGGTATAATCAGTTCATTAGATACTTGAAAAATGGCAGTAAAAGTACTGTCAGAAATACAATCATATGTTATTTCATTGGGATATAACCCGTTAGTCCAACCAACAAACTGATAGCCTGGCCTAGGTTGAGCTTCAATTGTAATAGATATATTTTTGAAATAATTTTGAGATTCAATTAAATTACTGATTTTAACACCATTTAATTTTATTAATCCAGATTCTAAAGGTTGAATATTAACAGAAATTTGAACTAAACTATCTAAATCAAATTCATTAATAAACTGATTTTGAACGGTAACATTTCTATTCTCTGAAAACTGATTAATTTCATCCAATTCACTTAGCCAATTATTCATTGAAGAAATACTTCCTTCGTTCCCCCATCGTTCTATATGCCTAGGCATTTCTAAGCTAATATTACTGCTTAAACTATCTACAATTTCTGCAATTCTATTAGCATGAAATGTATTATTTAAATGTACAGCAGAACGCTGTATAAATCTATCTTTAAATTGTTCACAAGCTAATAAATAGTTGAAAAGCTCATAATCCTCAATTAAATTATCTAATAGATTAGTATAAGTATTGTGTATGTTAAATCCTCTATCTAAGTCAACGATTAACCATTGCCATTTACCATTATCTAATCTTGGTCTCCACCATTCTCTATTATGCCCCCAACTGGTATTTGCAACAAAAACAGTCATAATAATATGATCAATGAAACTATCAATATTCATTAATTCATTCAAATTATCATAGTTTTCAGGTGTATTTAAATTATTATTGGACACAAAATCTATCATTGATTCATAGTGTTCTAAATCACCTTCAACAACCATTAATTGAGTCCCTGATTGAGTTGATGTATACTCCAAATGATCAATATTATTTGGATCTACATTAAAATTTTCAGCAAAATATTGTTTATCAAATTTTTCTCTTATGTTGTATATACCCCAGTAATCACCATTTAAAAATAATGATGATGGTTTATATGCCATATATCCACAATCCATCATACCATTTACTAAACTCTCGGTCATAGGATCTCTAATTAATGTTTCCTCCCAATCATCACCACCATTTCTAAATACAATTCTAGAAAAATTTGCTATCTGTTTATTTTCAAAAATTTGATAATTTATATATTCATCACCAAAACGATTTCGAGTATAAATAGTAAATGGCTTCTGTGCTTTTGTCCAGATATTAAGACCACCCAACCTTGCACCTACATTTATTTTAAATTTTGATTCCATGTTTTGAGAAAAATACTCTATAGTTACAGGTATTTCTCGTTGCTTATATTCATTTTCGTAGATACCAATATCTTCATCCCATAGTGTTTCGGGCTCAGCAATTAATGAAATAATTGGTAAAGAGCTATATTCATTTATGTAGTAAGTTGAAGTATGTATATCACTAGGAAACTTATCACTATCGAAAGATCTAGCTTTCAAAATAGTTGTATTTTCAATATATATTGGACTTGAATATAAATTTGCATTACTACCAGGTCTTGATCCATCTAAAGTATAATAAATTAACTCAGAGTGGTTGTCAGTAGAGAGAATAACCTGTTGATGACTATTATAAAATCCACTTTCTAAAGAGGGTGATACTCTACCAGATATATTCATAATATTTATTCCACTATTATTATTGATATAACCTGGTGTAGGCTCAGCAAGGTATGTCCAGCCACCATCCAATCTACCATACGAAACATCTGAGAACTGTATATCAAAAAGTACTGAATCTACAATTTCAATTTCATTATATCTTTTACCTTCTAAAGATAAATCAAAACTAACATCTGAACTTGCAGGGCTTACTTGGTGAATTTCAACAGCTATTAAATTTTCGCCTAAATTTAAATTATTTGAGGCTATCTGGTATTCAAGAAAATAATCTTCAGAATCACTCGAAATAGTAGAATTTGCATAAGTATCATATTCTACAATACCACTAGGCATATTTGTTCTAATAGATTCTTCTCCATTGATATAGATAATAGCACCATCATCTCTTTTGATTTTTAGTATTATAAATTCAAAATCTTGACTATCTTCAACGAAAAATGATTTTCTAAAATAAGAAGTAATATATTTTTCATCTTCATCTAAACCATACGTTAATGTTGTAATTTCATCTCCATCACCATAACCTAATTCAGCATAACCTGTATTCCAATCACTATCATTAAAACTTAACTGAATCCATTGTAAACCAAGATCTTCTCCAGAATCTAAATACTTCCATTCAGCACCTTGACTAATCAAAATAGAACTTTCAACTTGATTGGCTTTAGATAAATATATTTCTTCACCAGAACTTTTTAATTTAAAATTTGTATGTAAGTTAATAGTAGTAAAGTCATCCCAAGGCCAGTATGGACGTATATAATCCTCACCAGGTATTTCATTGTAATCATCAGCCCAAAGAATTAAAAAGTCTTGGCTATTAATTTGAGTACCATCTGGAATTTTCCATTTCGTTAGATTACTTGAATCATCAGTAATAAAGAAATTATCTAAAATAATTATTGAATCCTCTGTATTGTATAACTCTATCCAATCTGTATAATCATCAAAATCTAACATTTCAGGATAAATAGTAGTGTTTAATGCTAAAAATTCATTAATTAATATAGATTGACTAAAAAGTAAATTTATAAATAACTTGAAAATGATTATCTTCATTAATTTTAAGTTTTAATTTTAAAATTATCAAAAATTGTTATTAAGCTAATTATTTCCATAATTGATTCATCTTTTACATTTAATTCTGATATTTTTGTTTTTCTTTTATTTACAGAATAGTTATACATTTTATCATAATAATTATTTAGTAATAAATTACATAATTCTACTAAATCACCATTTTTAATGTACTTCAAAGCGATTTTATAATTTTTATCACCTAATTTATTCGAAATTCTTTCTAATCTTATTTTTAATTGTTCTGATGAAAAATTGCCATATTCACTAATTAAATTTTCAATTCTTCTTTCTATTCTCATATTTATTCTTAAATAAAATGAATTATTCATTTGATGCCAAATTTGTTCCGGTATTACAACTTTACCTATTGTTCTACTTTCACTCTCTATAAATACTGTTTTATTTTTTTTTAATCTAAGCCAATAATATGATAAATCATTTTCAAATTGTTGTTGGGTAGCCTGGCTCTCAATACCCAAATCTCCAAATGCAGATCCTTTATGATTAGCAAGTTTTTCTAAATTGATAGTATTAATATTATTTTTTGACATTTGATTAATTATCAAAGTTTTATTAGAACCGGTGTAGCCACCGATTAGCATGATTCTTTTCCTTTCGTAAAATGAATCAAATACTGAACCTCTTATCGCTTTATAACCATTATTAATAATTTGTGAGTCATAATTATTTTCAAATAATAAATAATAAAATGCTCTACTTCTTAATCCACCTCTAGCACAATAAATAAATAATTTACTTTCTTTATAATTAGATATCTGTTTTAAGGTATTGAGCTTTGATTTTAAAATAAATTCATAACCAATTTTAATAGCTTTCTTTTTACCATACTTTTTATAAACCTTGCCTAAATGATCAAACTCAATATCACTAAACAAGGGAATATTTTTTGATTTTGTATAGTGGCCCTTATTATATTCTCTATTGCATCTTACATCAATCCAAATAGCATTAGATACTTTTATAGCAGAATCAATTTCTATTGTTTTTATTTTATTTTTTCTTAATCTATTTAAAAACATATTTTTCAAAAGTATAAATTAAATATTTGTTAATGAAATTTTATATTAGCACTTCAAACTTATTTATATTAACCATTAATAAAAATATTTATTAAATTTGTTAGAATTTAATTTCTTACTGTACAATAAATTGTAAATAATATATTTACATGTAAATTATATTATATTTTTGTATTTGTTGATAAGTTTACTAATATCATTCTAAAATATATGAAAAATCATTTTCATGAAATATTGTATTTAGTGGTAAGTTTTTTTTAAATAATAAATTATATAGAGATAGTGGGATTTCGCCATTTAAATCATTTTTAGATAAATTTATATGCCATATTTTAGACAATTTACCTAGTGTATCAGGTATTTCTCCT
>MDTB01062200.1_pt1 | contig 12216 bp, 10 predicted proteins | sample 811161 | NCBI WGS metagenome assembly MDTB01 (sample SAMN05326650, study PRJNA326480) | marine metagenome | isolation source: seawater | place: Mediterranean Sea | collected 2009 | reverse complement strand
ATTTTCATGATTACTTTATGCATTATTTTGAGTCTTCTTTCTTGGATGACTTTGCGTTTGGCGGCGGCTTCGGGGGCGGCGGCTTCGGGGGCGGGGGCGGCGGAGGCTTTGGAGGCGAATTTTTTCCACGCTTCAACGCGGGAATTCCCTGCTTCCACTGCCTCGTTCAACAACGCTTCCACTTCTCTTTTCAGTGTGCCCGGATTGATTTCAGGCCCAACTTCACCATATATCAACATGAGATTCTTTACAGACTGAAGATTCTGACCAACCGAAACCCCAACATCTGTAAGACACTCCATGATCTGGATTAGCGACACATTACATTTGTCAAGCTCATGCGATAGCTTAGCTGGGTCTTCTGTACGCTTGTAAATTCCACTGTATACATCAGCGGCCATTTCAATAAATGAATTACTAATCTTGTGTAGGTGTAGTCTATATAATAGTTGGGGCAATATGCTGTTCGAAATATTAAGAAAATCAGTTATTTTCTCTAGCTCTTGAATCTCTGTCCTGGTCAGATCTTCTATACCACAGAGTTCTATCAATAGATCTAGATATGTAGCATAGGGGGCCTCCTCATAAGGAGCCTCGTGCTCACCATGATCCAGCTCCTTACTGAATAATGCTCTCTCGCGCGGCATAGCTTCTTGGGGTTTTTTGCTATCGATTATTAGTTGTAGTGTATCCTTATTAAGTGTAGAAACAACCTCCAGACTCTGTAGGATATTATGCATAACTGCGGTGGTGGGGCTGCCTTGAAATTTTATCGCTTCCTTAATCGCTTCCAGTTTATTCTTACTTTCTTCTAACTTATGATCCTCACTTAGGAGTTGAGAAAGAGTTTTACTATTATCAAGTATTCTATCTATCAAATCATGCGCTGCAAAACACTTCGCCTCGAAATTAGATATCTTATACCTAAGATCCTTGATTTTTGTTGACAGCTCACTCTCTGTGGAACGGAATTTTTCTTTTTCATCTTCTATTTTCGCGCGTTGTTCATCCAACTTAGCAGAAACCTCTTTATACCTTATTTCCAGAACAGCAGATTCACGCTTTAATTCATTAAGGGCAGTATTTTTTTGATTACACGTCTCCTTAACCGCTTTTAATTCTGCTCCTACATCCTGTAAACCCGTCTCCTTCAGAAACGCATCTATTTTCTGATCATCAATCTGATCATCCATAATTATGCCAAGAATTGTCCCATACTCAACATCTTTCTGAGCAAAATTAATTTTTTCTACTATTTCTCTAACAGCAGAGGCAACAGATTCCTCATTCTCAGAGAACTTCTTCATGTACTTGGAAAGAGCTTCTTCATGCCTTTCCCTCAACTCATTTACGTCTTCCCTTAACTGTTTCAGCTCGTCCTGAGAATCACTAAGTTGACCTCTACTCTGATCTAATTCCAAACGAAAACCATCTGTTCTAGCCTTTAAAACATCCGTATGGACTCCCGCAAACTCATCCAAAGCCCGATGAAGAGTATTGTTATTAGAAGACTGTATTGCCTCCTTAAATTTATCTAGTTCACATTTAGATTCAGCATTGCGAGTGTTAGCAGCACGGAGCTCAACATCAGCATCTCCAAGCTCAGTTCTAATCTGCTGGACGAATTTCTCCAATTGGGCTTTTTCAGTTTCGTGAGTATTAGCAGCCTCCTGAAGTTCTTTTAGCTCAGCTGTAGTTTTCTCAAACTCGGCTTCCGCCTTCTCGAGCTCAACTTGTTTATCCTGCCGAGCAATATCAGCCTTAGCAACCGTATCCTCAAGCGCTGTGATCTCTCCTGTAATTCTATCTACAGCCTCTTTGGCTTGCGCGGCAGCAGAATCACCCCCAGATTGAGCTCCAATTTGCGAAACATTGTCTTGCGCCTGCTTGAGATCACCTTGTTTACCCTGCAGAGCAAGCTCAGCCTCAGCAACCGTAGCCTCAAGCGCTGTGAGCTCTACTTTAATAATACGATCTACAGCCTCTTGAGCAGTGGCTTGCGCGGTAGTAGCCTCAGGTACACTGCTATCAAACTCGCGACTTTTCTCTTTCAAGGAAGCAAGACCAGATTGATTTTGCTTCAGTTCTTCAGTTAACCGATTAACGCCCTCTTGCATTTGCAGTTCCTCAACATACGCCTCCGGAAGATCCGCGCTCACAAGGCTCGATATAACGTCAAGTTGACCATTAAGCTCCCTAGCGCCTTTAATACGGGCGACTTCACCACACTCATGACCTTCTTCCCTGCTCCGGACTATATCTTCAAAGACATTCTTAGGTTCGTTCATGCTCAGTTCTATCAATGCAAAAACAAGGGTGGTCGACGATTCGCTAATCACAGTTGCAATCTGATTAGTCCACGCAAGCGTTTTTCGATCATTTAAAAGGCTTATATTCTCATCTACCCTCTCAAGGTGGGCCGTCTTAACAGACTTGATAACTTCTTTCTTCTTAGCTAATTCTACCGACAATTTCCAAATTTCTGACGTAATCTGCTGAATCTGTGTATCTTTCGCAGCAAGCGCTTCAGCTCTCTCTGCATTAACCGCTTCAAGCTGAGCTTGGCTAACTGCATTAGCCGCTTCAAACGCTTCAGCTCTCTCTGCATTAGCCGCTTCAAGCGCAGCTTTCTCTTCCTCAGCCGTTTGAAGCGCTTGATCTTTCTCTGCATTAACCGCTTTAAGCGCAGCTCTCTCTGTATTAGCCTTGTTAAGCTGATCTTGGTTAGCTGCATTAGCCGCTTCAAGCTCAGCTCTATCTGCATTAGCAGCTTCAAGCTGAGACTGCAGATCAGCAATCTGCACCTGCAGAGTATTAACATCTTCACTAACCTCGGGACTACTTCCCAAATCCAATTCCTGGCCCACATCTTCTTTTTTAGGTACTGCGGATATAATTTTCTTCTCAATACATGTATGATATTGGCTGTCCCCATTAAAAGATAAGCCAAGCATTAGTCCCAATTTTTTCATAATAAACTCCTATTAATATATTAATTTTCACTGAATTTATCTGCTTTTGATAAATTTTTCAAACTATTTTAACTCAAGATGTCGAATACTTCAATAAATATATTTAATTAAATAAAAATATAATATAAAAAGCGCTTATTTAATAGGGTTAATTGAAAAAAACTGAAAATTGAGAGAGCCCTAGCCCATCCGAAAAGGTGCCCAACCACTACAGCCTGGCTGAAAAGTTTCCAGGCAAGGCATTGGACAAATGCCATTTTCTGCGTTTAGTCTCCCCAAAACTGTCCTCACTTACGCTCAGTAAGCTCCGGCAATTTTGGCTCAAATGCCATTTTAGAATGGCAATTTTTGGCGGCTTTGATTAAAAAAATTTTCTATGAGCATTCTGAAAAATAACGCAGCATGGGAGCTTTTCTAGCCCGCTGGGCTCATCAAATCACAAAGCCGATGAAAATCCTGCCTATAGGTTAGCTTTATATTATGAATATCACCCTCAATCACCTGAACCGGAACCCCACTAGCTTCCACTAAAGAGGACTCATCAGTAAAGGCGAAGTAATCAGGAACAGCTGAATACGCCGCTTCAAGTAGCTGCTTATGGAAACCCTGCGGGGTTTGAACCGCAATAAGACGGTTTCGGTCCAGTGTCTGCTGAACCATACCCCCATCAATTATTTTAATGGTATCTGAAACCGGTATTCCAGGCACAACCGCTGAGGCTTCCTGCAAAGCCCGAAATAGGGCCTCAATGAGCACCTTAGACACATTGGGACGAGCCGCATCATGAACCAAGACCGTATCACAAGATTCCCGTAACGCTCGAACACCTAAATATACCGATTCAGAACGGGTACGCCCACCTTCAACCCAGTGAAGTTGAGGATGTGCTTTTAGTGCGCTTGGAATATGGGACAAAATATCTGCATGGCACGGAACAATAATGTCATGAATCAGAGGCGATGACAAAAATGCCTGAATACTATGCTCAATAACCAGTTTGCCATGAATAAACTCAAGTAACTTATGTTTTTGGTAGCGCTGACTCGAACCCCCAGCCGGGATAATCACGGAAGAATACATGATGGTATTATAGTAGAGCAATAAGTTGATGTAAATTCAGCTCATCACTCAAAATAAACACATTGAACGTCTCAGTTCACCAAACCGTCTAACTCGCATTAATGGGGCTGTCGAAAAACGCGCTAAAATCAACATCCTAAAATCTCATCTTGTTTTGCACGTATATCATTTTGGGAGCGTCCCATTTTCTGCAAATTCAATCTGTGATTTAATATAGGGATGATCAGTGACATCATTTTAACCGGCATCAAACCAACAGGGACACCCCACTTAGGTAATTACTTGGGGGCCATTAAACCCGCACTGGATATGGCCAAGCACAACCCAGATGCCAAAAAACTCTTCTTTATTGCAGATTATCATGCCCTAACAACATTGAAAGACAAAAAAAAAATGGCCGCGTATCGTAAGATTATCGCCGCAACATGGCTAGCCTTTTTTAAAGATGTGCCCGGCTGTACCTTCTATTTTCAATCGGATGTTCCTGAAATTTTTGAACTGTACTGGATCCTATCTTGCTACTGCCCAAAAGGACTGCTAAATCGCGCCCATGCCTACAAAGCCCTCGTGTCTCAAAATATCGAGCATCATCATGACCCGGATCGACAAATTAATCAGGGAGCATTTTCCTACCCCGTCCTAATGGCCGCCGATATTTTACTCTTTCATGCCAACACCGTCCCCATAGGCCCCGATCAAAAGCAGCATATTGAAATTGCCATTGAAATTGTCAAAACCCTTAATCACCAACTCAATACCCCCATCCCTATCCCAAAACCAATAATTGACCACCAAATGGATGTGGTGATTGGACTAGACGGTCGGAAAATGAGCAAGAATTATGACAATACTATCCCACTATTTGCTGACGAAACCATCATAAAAAAAAGGATCAATAAAATCAAAACCAACTCAACACCGCTAGGATCCCCATTAGACCCCGATACCTGCCATATCATCAAACTCCTATCCTATTTGGTTCCAACACCTCAACTAGACGATATTAAAAATAAGTACCGAACAGGCGAAATTGGCTACGGTCATGCAAAACAATACTTACTCACCGCCTATATGAACTATTTTCAAGACGCCAACTCACACTATACAGAAAAACTGGATCAGGCAGTGGCCGAAATTAGAAAAAATAGTGCCGAGGTCCCTGCCATGGCTAAAAAAAATCTAGAAAAAATTAAAGCCGACTTGGGGCTTTCGATTTGAACATATCAGATTCACATTTGACCCCTATCCCCATACGCCTTATACATTGCTGCTGTTTCAAAATCCCTATATCAAGGCATTCGAGCCAATATTCCCAGCGCTTACTAAACATAAATGAGCAAAATTCTGGGAAGCCTAAAATAGATATGTTACAACCCCACATTGATGATGACCTACTCTAGAGCCATCGATGCAAATTTGGCCAGATGCAGCGAAGGATTGCGTGTCATCGAAGACCTGTTTCGATTTGAACTATCCAATGAAACCATTACAAAGGCCTGCAAAGCATTGCGAAATCAATTGAAAGAATACGGCGAGTCATGCGGGGCAAACAGATCACGCATGTCCCTAATCAACGCCAGGAGCACAGGGACAGATGTCAGAGCCAATGATATCGTCCCCAAACGAAAAGATATCATGGACATTATCACCGCCAATATTAAACGATGCACCGAAGCCTGCCGGGTACTAGAAGAATGCTCCGACTGGAAAAACGCTAGCCGCATTCGCTATGCACTCTACGATTTAGAACAAGAAATTTGGACCAACATGATGCGACGCCCCCTAAATGGGCCCGGTATCTATGTGATATCCGACAACCCAGAGCATTTGGCACATTGCGCCAAGGAACCATTTGTCCCCATTGTCCAATATCGAAACAAGACGGCCAGTAAGGCAGCGATCTATACCGTGTGCCAGCATTTGGCGACAGAATTAAAAACTGATGCACTATTTATTGTAAACGATCATATCGATATCGCCATCGCCGTCGCCGCCGATGGTTTGCATACAGGACAAGATGATTTACCTATTTCACTCATTCGCGCCCAATTCGGGCAATGTAAAATTATTGGTCGCACAACACATAATATCGAACAAGGGAAAGCCGCAGAAGCAGATGGCGCAGATTATGTGAGTATTGGCCCTATTTGGGACACCCCCTCCAAACCCAATAGGCCAGGTATCGGCATGGACTACTTAGCAAAAAACCATGAATTAGACATTCCTTGTGTCGCCATTGGGGGCATTAATCTAACCAATATCCATGAAGTCGCCCAGCATCAGCCCCCATTAATTGGGGCCATTCGTGCAACACAAGACCTGAATACCTTGTGGCAGGCCGCAAATAAAAAGTGATCCGTATCGTGACCGTTTCAGTGCCCCATATTTACATAAAAAACAGAGGGTACTAAAATAAATGCTATGGATTATGTCATCTGCTTTGGAATATCGGCAATTCTAACCTATATTTGGGCCCATATATCAATCAAAATCGCAGATAAATTCGCATTTTATGATATCCCAAAAAAAAGAAATATTCATGATAAACCCATCCCCATGCTAGGCGGGTTAGCACTGCTAATGAGTATATTAATTAGCACATACCTATGTGTTAATGAGACATCCCCAACATTCTTTTTATGTATAACCGGTGCGATTGGGATGTTTATAATTGGGATATTAGATGACCGCTTTAACTTTAGTCCCTGGTGGAAAATTGTATTGCAAATGGTTGTCATTTCATATGTGTTTAACTATGGTATTCGAATCGATTACCTAAGTATCCCCTTAAAAAATGGGGCCGTATTTTTTAGTTCCGAATGGTCATTTATTTTGACTCAGATATGGATGCTAACCGTTATCAATATGTTCAATTTAATTGACGGAATTGATGGGTTAGCCACCGGGATTTCCTGTATCTCAGCAGGCATATTATTCCTGGTATCACTGGCAGTATCCCCATCTTTAATTTCCATGCTGTTAGTGGCCATCGTTGGCGCCACTTTTATGTTTTTAAAATTTAATTTTTTTCCCGCAAAGATATTCTTGGGGGATTCAGGCTCGCTATTGCTAGGGTATTTATTTGCCTTTGTTTCAATTGTTGGGGTCATGAAAACAACAACCTCATTTTTAGTATTGGTATTTGTGTTCTCCATTCCATTGATGGACTTGGTACTCAGTGTGATCCGGCGCATGCTAAAAAAGAAGAGCATTTTTAAGCCAGATTTATTACATATTCATCATCAATTGGTGCGTCGAGGCTTATCTGTTAAACAAGCGGTCCTATTACTGTACGGGATTGGCTTCAGTTTCGGGATGCTAACATTAGTTATTGTAACCCATATCTCAATGCTCAATATCATCATGGGAATGCTATGTTTTATCATCGTTTTAAGCTATTTTATATATTTACAAATGAGCCAAAAACGATTTAAATTTGAAAAAAGGCGGTAGCCCCCCTCCCTTATTTAGGGCATGCCGATTTAAGATTTTGATCCTTCTATATCCAACATCAGAACCCCTTCTGCATAGTCTTTCTCTGCAGGACTTTTTATTAAACTTATCTTTTTTAATACCTCATTAATTTTTTCGCCACTGTCTTTAATGGCATTTGAAATGGACACTATATCCTCTTTTTTATTGGCTTTCTTCATTAACGATGTACCTGAAATAATTGGTACTAAATAATTATTTATTTCATGCCTCAGTGTGACCATGATTTTTTGTAACATGGAAATTTCAGCATTCATTTTCAATAGGCTTTGCTTCATCTCTTTATCATCTTGATATTTTTTCCGAATCAAATACAACACTGAAAATGTATAGGACAATGACCCGATCATGGATAAATTGAACAGAGCCTGTATATTTGTTAATGACTGATTAATTTCAAATTGGCTTCTCAATAACTCATGCGGCTGTTGCATAAAAAAATATATCCCTATACTTAGAATGAGCAACAAGCCTTGGATATATATTTTTTTTGGTTCAATCATGACGGAAGATAAGGTTAAAATATAAAATAACCACAAATAAATACCCGCCTCAAATCTTAAGCAAGTTCCAACTATTAATACAGCGGCATACATGGTTACCACTAACACCCTCTTACTTAAATTAATATAGTTTTTGACTGAACCATATGTTGCGAATAAAAAGAAGACGCTAAATGGCAGTGTAATGAGGACAAGTGTATTGCTTTTTAACATAAAAAAGAAACCAACATAGACAATTGAGATAACTAATGATGAAATTGAAATAAATATACTGGCATAAGATTTAAGGCTTCTCTTTTTATCCATTCATAAAAATAATAACGTATACTTCTAATTTTTACGAATTTAGAGATTAATCGCTCTTATTGGAGACTGAATTTTCGAAAACGCTATTATGAGCCTGTCGTGAAATGGACTATTTTGACAGTCCCATCTAATCATAAGTGAATACAATTTTGGGTATTCTAAATGCAGATCTAGGCGTTTCAAGACAGCCCCACTCTTTAAGCAATCTCCACCAATCGAATAAGCAGCATTATAATTTTTAGTAAAATTAACTAAAAATTATACCAATTTGGATGCTATAAAATGTCCTGTGACTCTATATACTGCTTCCTACCTGAATTTATCTTACCTACTCCTGGTAATAGTTTACTTAAACGGTTTTTAGAATCGCCTAACTGGTAACTGTTTTTTTTTATGTCTATTATACGGTACCCTTTATTTAATATTTCTGTTGAAAATTTGATCTCTCCATGTGAAATCACGCTCTTTTTATTTGTCGCTTGAACGCCAGGTAAATTCTTATGAAATACATGATTTAAAATTTTTACCGTTGAAAACAAACACAGCCCTCGAATATGTGGCCTGAATTTTGGGTATTTATTATGTATTGAATGTGTACATAACGCTATCCCACAAAGACCAATATCTGTTGATTTGTTCATTAAATTTATATATTTTTCTAACCAGTGATCTTTATTGGGACCCCTTACCGTTGAGTTTAATAACATCACATACCCCGCCTCTTTCTTTAATAATTGATACCCATGGTTATATGCACCGAAATCCATGCCACGATTCGTTTTTCGATATCTAATATCCTTAATCATTGGAAATATTGATTTTAAATAATCATACTCTCCAATTAATTTTGCATCATTTATAACAATGATAATGTCAAACGGTATATTCGTTTTATATTGACTCATTTTTGATAATAATTTATATAATCCACTTTCGTGCCAGTAGCCCTGTTTCATTTTGCATGTCACACCATACTGTGCCCAATCGGCTAAAATGATTTTCACCATATTTTTATTATATAATAACTTGATATGGATCTAAAAAATTTTCAGCTTATTCTCGAACCATGGCAAGCAATCCTTCAAAAAAAACCTCAAGTTAAATCATTCCGTACCCCCTTATTCTTATCAACAACTTTACAATGTTTACTTGCTGATCTGCTCGTCCTATGAAGGTCATATTTTGTGCCAGGCGTCCTGCCCATTATTAATGGGTTTAATTGCCCTGATGCTTAAACACTTTTCTCCAATTCATCGAAAACTGATTAGCAATCAACCCCCTCACGACTTTACCCTCAACCATTTTATTTGCTATACAGATGACCTCACAAAGTTTAGCTACCTCGCCATTATTTTTGATACACAGATAAGCGAAATGAAAACCATACAAATGCACCCTTTTGGAGGATCCTTTTCCCCACATGAATTTTTTCCAGCCTCCACCATCAATTATCATGACCCATTTTATGCCTTCCATCAAAAAGCGCCACCATCATCCTTTACACTAAATGAACAATTTGGGCTAATGCACCAATTAAAGACCATTCAGCACTCGCCTATACACCTTGTTTTCTTTACAATTACTGACTATCAAAATATTTATTACCTATATCAACTACTTTCTTTTTTGTTTCCAACGGCCTCTATTCATGTCTATTTTATTTCTATTGTTATTCCACCTGAAATTCAAAAACTAGCTGACGATATTCCTAACCTATCACTTTTTTCCTTCACCTGCTCACCCTTTTCAAAAATATCTTCCCTCCTGGGAGACCATACATTAATTGATGTTATTTTTTTTGATATGCCCAATATTGAGCCCAGGTTTGAAAACTTTATTCTTTTATTAAAACATCGTATTAATGCGTCTACGCTCTTTTTTATTCGACCGATATTTTCAAAACTAAATGTCACCTTGTATCATGATCAACTGTTAACTAGCGTCCCCTACTCTACACTTAAAGAATTAGGCCAAACCATAGAATTTATTGATCATTATAAACATATATTTTCATACCTTGATGCCCCGTCCTTCAACCCTAATTACGCCTTACCTCTTCCATCAAATGAAATTATTCGTAATACCCACCATTCATTTATTTCGTTTTATTTTAGCGACAGTTCCACGATACGCTGAATCACAGAAGTGCTCGAATATCCCTCCAAAAATGGGATAATCTTTACTGTGCCACCCTGTTTGATCACTTGATCATACTCTGGCAATGCTGTCGCCGCATAATCCCCACCCTTTACATGAACGGCCGGCTTGACTTGACTCAGAATATGATGAGGGGTTTGCTCTGAAAATATGACAACTGCACTCACTGCTTTTAGGCCTAATAACATGGTTGCCCTAAATTTTTCGTTGTTAATTGGACGTGTACTTCCTTTAAGTTTTCGAATCGAATCATCAGAATTCACCCCCACAATCAAATGGTCCCCAAACCCCTTTGCATCACTTAATAGCCGAATGTGCCCTGGATGTAATATATCAAAACAACCGTTTGTAAATACAATTTTCCCACTCAATGCGTCTATATACTGCTTAATTGTTTTTGAGTTAAATAGTTGGCTCATATATTTTTCATTTCTTCTAATGTTGCCGTCTCAGCACCTACTTTTGAGACCACTACTCCCGCCGCTTGATTGGAGAACTCAATACATGCCTGTTGATCTAAATTCAGCGCCAATCCAAATGCCACACCGGCTATCACGGTATCTCCTGCTCCAGAAACATCAATGACATCTTTTACTTTTGTCGAAATATCAACCTTTTTTTCTTTTGATATGACACTTATTCCTTTCTGGCTCCTTGTTAGCACGACATTTTCTATATTATACGCCTCTATTAATTCTATTGCCGCAGCTTGAATTTGATCCTCGCTATCTAATATATGCTGATTTGTTAGTAGCTTAAATTCTGCCACATTTGGCGTGATGTAATGTGCCCCTTTATATTTACTAACATTGACTCCCTTTGGATCTATAATGACAGGGACACCATGTTTCTGTGCTTCCTGAATGACCGCTTGACTTAATGCTTCTGAAATTACGCCTTTATTATAATCGGACAATACCATGACATCAAACAGCCCCACTGTATCGACGACTTGATCGATTAAATCCATTGATTTTTTTTCAATATCCCTCGTGTTTTCATAATCAATCCGACACACTTGTTGATTACTAGCAATCACTCTCACCTTGCAAATTGTCGCGACATCATCTTCATATTGTATATTTTTGCCATCGATATTTTCATTGGTTATTATTTTTTGTACCTTTTGACCATATGCATCGTTCCCTAATATACTTCCTAACGTTACATCTGCTCCAAAATGCTTTAAATTTCTTGCCACGTTTCCCGCGCCACCCAACCCTTCGCTCGTTTTTTGAACATGACAGACCGGCACCGGCGCCTCGGGTGAAATTCGAGATACATCGCTCCATATATATTGATCTAAAATAATATCACCAATAACACATATTCTTGGGGTTTTAACTTCTAGCTTTTCTATGATTGTATCAATGTCCATTTCTACAATCTTATCGTAGTTCATTGATTTTCGTCAAAATTCGCCATTCTAAAATTTTATGGTGTTTTTCGACAGCACCCTTTAGGGGACTATCGCGAAATGCCAGGAAAGATTTAGGGTGTGATATTTTTGAGTGAATTTGGTTTAAAAAAATCAGTTCATAGACTCAAGCTACGGGCTTTTTTTTTAATCAAAGGCGCCAAAAATCGCCAGTCTAAAATTGTATGGTGTTTTGCGACAATCCCTATTTACACAGGACTATATGGAAAATGATTAAGATGTGCAGATTAATTAGGCCCTGATGACGCAACCAAAAGCATATCCAACT
>MDTB01199341.1_pt1 | contig 12217 bp, 11 predicted proteins | sample 811161 | NCBI WGS metagenome assembly MDTB01 (sample SAMN05326650, study PRJNA326480) | marine metagenome | isolation source: seawater | place: Mediterranean Sea | collected 2009 | reverse complement strand
TGGTTTGCCTATCGAATGGAAAATTGAAGAACAGTATAAAAAAAAGAAAAAAAATAAAGACGAAGTTCCAGTAAAAGATTTCAGACAAGAGTGTAGAGAATTTGCAAAAAGCTGGATAGAAGTTCACATCAAAGAGTTTAAGCGCCTAGGAGTAGTTGGTGATTTTGAAAATTATTATTCTACTATGAGCCATGAAGCAGAAGCTCAGATTGTAAGAGAATTAGGTAAGTTTCTTTTAGACGGAAGTTTATACCAAGGTTTTAAACCAGTTCTTTGGTCAACAGTAGAAAAAACAGCTTTAGCAGACGCAGAAGTTGAATATATGGATCATACGTCTAATACAATCTACGTCGCTTTTAAAGTTAAGAGCACAGATAAAGAATTTTTAAAAGATACAAGCATCGTTATATGGACTACTACACCGTGGACTATACCAGCTAATAGAGCCTTAGCGTTTAATAGCAATATTGAATACTCACTCTTAGAAATTGAAGATCTTGAATTTTTTAAAGAAAAAAAAATAGTAGTAGCTAAAAATTTAATAGAAGCAATAACTAAAGAATGTGAAATAAAAAACTATAAAGAGATAAAAACTTTTAAGGGATCAGAACTAGTCGGAACTATTTGTAGTCATCCATTCTTAAAAATGAATTATAATTATGATGTTCCAATGTTAGATGGGCAATTCGTTAATTTAGATCAAGGAACGGGTATTGTTCATTGCGCACCTAGTCATGGCGCCGATGACTTTAATCTTTGTCTTAAAAACAATATACCATCGCTTTACACAGTAGATAATGCTGGTCTTTACACTAAAGAGATACCATATTTTACTGGCACTCATATTTTTAAAGCTGATAAGATTGTAATTGAAAAACTTAAAGAACAGAACAAACTTTTAAAAAATAATAAACTTACACATAGCTACCCTCATTCTTGGAGATCAAAAGCACCATTAATATATAGAGCTACCCCTCAATGGTTTATATCAATGCAAAAAAATAATTTAAGAGATAAAGCTATTAAAGCAGTTAATGATACAATTTTTTTTCCAAGTAAAGGCAAAGATCGCTTACTAGCAATGGTTGAAGGTAGACCAGATTGGTGTGTTTCAAGACAAAGAGTTTGGGGAGTGCCTCTTCCGATTTTTATAAATAAAAAAACTAAAGAACCTCTCAGAGATCAAAAGGTGATAGACAGAATTGCCTCAATTTATGAAAAACAAGGATCAGATTGTTGGTTTACGGATGATCCAAAAGTCTTTCTTGGTAACGACTATAATCCTAGTGATTATCAAAAATTAAGCGACATAGTAGAAGTTTGGTTTGATAGCGGCTCAACACACAGCTTCGTATTAGAGAAAAGAAAAGATTTGAAATGGCCAGCTGATATGTATTTAGAGGGCTCTGATCAGCATAGAGGATGGTTCCATTCTTCTTTATTAGAATCTTGCGGAACAAGAGGTAGAGCTCCTTTTGAAAGTATACTATCACACGGTTTTGTTGTTGATGGAAAAGGAATGAAAATGTCAAAATCAATGGGTAATGTAATATCTCCGGAAGATATTTTAAAAAATTATGGAGCAGATATTTTGAGAGCATGGGTTGCATCTTCTGATTATTCAGAAGATTTAAGAATAGATAAAAGTATTTTAACGCAACATGCTGAATCCTACAGAAAAATAAGAAACACTTTTAGATTTTTGTTGGGAAACCTTAAAGATAAATTTGTAAAAGAAGATTTTAAAAAAATAAATCTTGATGAACTTGAAGAGCTAGAGCAATATATTCTTCATAGATTATTTGAAATTAGCAAGTCAGTAGAAGACAATTTAAAAAACTACAACTTTCATAAACTTTATAAAGAGTTACTTAACTTTTGCACATTAGATCTTTCTTCATTTTACTTTGATATTAGGAAAGATGTGCTCTATTGCGATGATTTAAATTCAAAAAAACGTAAAGATTGCGTTCTAACTCTAAATATAATTTTAGAGAGTTTACTTAAATGGTTTGCGCCGATCTTAGTATTTACAGCTGAAGAGATTTTCTCTTTAATTGACAAAACAGATTCAAGTATTCATGAGAGTCTTTTTGTTAAAATTCCGGATGATTGGAAAAATCAAAAATTAAGCAAAAAATGGTTAAATTTATTTAAAATAAAACAAGAAGCCAATATAGCTATCGAAGAAAAAAGAGCGAGCAAAGAGTTGGGATCTAGTCTAGAGGCTGAAATTAAAATTTATTTAATAAAAGAAAAACTTGAATTATTAGATGATTTAAATTTGGCAGAGTATTTTATTACATCAAAAGCTGAAAAATTTTTATCAGATAAAGAGGAAATTTTTATCGAAGTGAAAAAAGCAGAAGGAAAAAAATGTGAGAGATGTTGGAAGATTTTAAATAAAAAATGTTCTAGAAAAATTTGTCCGTTGTAAAAGATAGATACAATGAATAGCTTAAAAAAAATAAGAATTAATTTATTACAGATAGAAAATATTTATTATTTATTTATAATTATTTTTATTTTTTTTTTAGATAGATTTTCAAAAATACAGATATTGAAAAGTATTAACGAAAATAAGATATTTATTAATGATTATATTAATTTTGACTTAATATGGAACACCGGCATAGGTTTTGGATTATTAAGCTCAAGTTCAACTATAATATATAATTTAATAACTTTATTAATTGGAACTATAATAACGATATTGATATTTATTTCTTTAATGTCAAACAAAATTGAAAAATTAATTTATTGTATTATTATTGGTGGGGCTGTAGGAAATCTTTATGACAGAATTAATTATCATGCAGTTCCAGACTTTATCGATCTTCATTATAATAACTTTCATTGGTTTACATTTAATGTTGCAGATATGTTTATAACAATTGGAGTGTCCGCATTCCTAATTAAAGGTTATTTTATAAAAAAATTAAATTCATGAAGCGATTTCTATTAATTATTATTTTTTTATTATCTTCTTGCCAAGGGATGAAAGATGCAGGCAAAGTTTTAAGAAATGAAAAAATTAGAACAACAGATGAATTTTTAATTGAAAAAAGAGATGATTTAGTGCTTCCACCAGATTATAACGAGCTACCGACCCCCAATAGTAAATCAACAAAAAAAATTGAAGACGATGAGAAAATTAAAGATCTGTTAAAAGTTAAAGATGAAGACAAAACTTTAAAAAAACCTAATACTACAGAAAAATCAATTTTAGATAAGATACGTTAATAAAATATAAAAAATGAAATTCAATAATTTAAAATTAAATAATGAGAAAAAATATTTAAAAAAATTTAACAAAATTTTTTTAGAAATGACAGATGAAATAAAATTATCAAATAATACTCTAAATGTATTAAATGATGAATATAAGTTCAATTTTATAAATAAAAAATTATCAAAATTCAAAAAGTTTAAATCCATTGCTCTTGTTGGAATGGGCGGTTCAATTCTTGGAACAGAGGCGATTTTTAGCTTTTTAAAAAGAAAATTGAATAAAAAAGTTTTTTTTTTTAACAATCTTGACGAGAGTAAATTAATCAGTTTTAAAATAAGAGAAAATTTATCTAAAATTTTATTTATAATAATATCAAAATCTGGCAATACAATTGAAACCTTATCTAATGCATTTTTTTTAAATATTATTAAAAAAAACTCAAAAAATGTAATTATAATTTCAGAAAAAAAAAATAACACATTATTTTCTTTAGCTAAAAAATTTAATTTAGAATTTATAGAACATAATTCATTTGTAGGAGGTAGATACTCTGTTTTATCAGAGGTAGGTATTATCCCAACATATTTAACAGGACTCAATACATTAAAATTAAGATCGAAAATTAATTCGTATTTAAATAAAAACAGTAAAAATCCTCTTAAAGAAAATGCTATTAAACTTGCTGCTAGTATTAATTCAAAAAAAATTAATAATATGATCTTTCTAAATTATTGTCCAGAATTGGAGAAGTTCTTGTTTTGGTGTCAGCAATTAATCGCAGAAAGTCTTGGAAAGAATAATAAAGGATTTTTGCCTGTCATATCTAATGCACCTAAAGATCATCATAGTTTATTACAACTTTATCTAGATGGACCAAAAGATAAAATTTTTAACATTTTTAGTTTAGAAAGTAGTTTAACAAACAAAATTTTTATTAAAAAAGAGAACAAATTTAGTAGTTTTTTAAATAATAAAAAATTAAGCAGCATAAAAAATGCTCAAAAAAAAGCACTTATAAAAACTTTTATTGAAAACAAAATTCCCTATAGGGAATTCAAGATTAAATCTTTAAACGAAGAAGAGCTAGGAAAATTATTTTCTTATTTCATACTTGAAACAGTTGCTATTGCTAAATTGACTGGCATTAACCCTTATAATCAACCGGCTGTTGAGCAGGTAAAAATATTTACAAAAAAAATACTTAGTTAAACACACCAAATATGATTTTTGATCTACCATATTCTTTTTCAATCAATATTTTTAAAATACTATTTAAATCGTCATCAGATTTTTTTTCTCTATGTATTATAACCACATGATCCTTTTCAAAAATTCTTTTTTCCTTAATTAATTTTAAAATTTCTAAAAATTGATTATTTGCAAAAGGTGGATCTAAAAAAAAAATTCTATATTTTTTTTGACAAACTTCTAAAAAATTATTTATGTTGTCATTAATTACCTCAGTTTTTTTAAGTAGAGAGAGTTTATTTAAGTTTTCTAATAGTGTTTTCGTTGCCTTATTATCTTTTTCTACAAAAGTGACATTTTTTGCATTCAATGACATGCATTCTATACCAAATGAACCAACACCAGAGTAAAGATCTAAAATATTTGAGTTGTCGATTTCCACCTGAATTTTTTTTGAATGCTTAATTATATTAAAAATACTTTCTTTTACAGTATCTCTTAACGGTCTTGTTACGTTATTTTTAATATAATTTATTGATTTCCCTTTAAGCTTGCCGGTAATAATTCGCATTTTATTTAATAACTCTCCAACCTATGTCTTTTCTATAAAAACCAGCCTTCCAATTAATTTTTTTTATTATTTTGATTATTCTATTTCTTACATTTAAAAAATTCTTACCTGTAGATGTAACGTTTAAAACTCTTCCACCATTTGAAACTATTTCATTATTATTATATTTAGTTCCAGCATGATATATTTGATCGTTCTTAGATAACTTTATTTGATTAAGGTTTTCAATTTTAATTTCTTTTTTATAGTTTCCTGGATAGCCTTTAGAGCATAAAACGATTGTCATACTTTTTTCTTTTTTCCATTTTATTTTTGTTTTATTAAGATTATTTGAGACAGCACTATTTAAAATTTTAACTAGATCGCTACTTAACCTTGGTAAGATAACCTGGCATTCTGGATCACCCATTCTTACATTATATTCAATTAAAAAAGGTTCATTTTTTTTAATCATAAGCCCTACATAAAGAAATCCTCTATATGGATTTCTCTCTTTTCTTAATGCAAGTAAGGTTGGTTTTACAATTTTTTCAATTATTTTATCTTTAATTTTTCTATTTATAATCGGAGCTGGAGAATAAGCACCCATGCCACCGGTGTTAGGGCCTTTATCTTTTTCAAATACTCTTTTATGATCTTGAGCTGTACCAAAAAATTTAAAATTTTTTTTATCAACAATTAAAAAAAAACTAGCTTCTTCACCATCTAAAAACTCTTCTAAAACAATTTTTTTTGATGATTTAAATTTACCTTTAAATATTTCTGAAGAAACTTTAAGCACTTGTTTTTTTGATTTACAAATTGTTACTCCTTTACCAGCAGCTAAACCATCAGCTTTTACAACAATAGGTAATTTATAATTTTTTAAACATTTATAGACTTGACTATTTGTTTTACAAATATTGAATTTAGCCGTAGGAATATTATATTTTAAACAAATTTTCTTCATAAAGGATTTTGAACCCTCTAGTTTAGAGGCGTATTTATTAGGACCAAACACTTTAATATTATTTTCTTCTAAAAAATTTACCAAACCTTTTACTAATGGCTCTTCTGGCCCTACTACGACTAAATCTATTTTATGATATTTAATAAGTTCAAGAATTTTTTTAAATTTCAAAATATTAATATTTATATTTAAAGCAATCTTTGAAGTTCCAGCATTACCAGGTATACAAACTATTTTATTTACAGCATTTGATTCATGCAGTTTAAGACATAAAGCATGCTCTCTTCCACCACTTCCAATTAGCGCAATATTCATCTATTATTTTTGTATTGTATAATTGAACGATGAATAAAAAAAAAGCTAAACTTATTTTTAAACACAATTATTTTAAGATAGTAGAAGAAGGAGATCACGTTTTGTGTGCTGTTTCTGGAAAAAAAATACAATTACAAAACTTAAATTATTGGAGTGTTGATTTACAGGAAGCTTATTTTTCACCAAAAGAAGTAAATGATAGATATAAAGTCTTAAAAAAAAAATAATTTTATTGTTTCCACCTATTGTGCGTCCATATCCATTGTGATGGATTCATTGCTATTAACTCTTCTAAAGTTTCATTTATTTTTTTGGAGAGCTGTAATTTATTGCTAAAGTTTTCTGGGTCAATTTTTTTCATAAATTCAATTTTAAAATTTTCATCTTTTTGTCTTTTTATTAAAACAGGGATAATTGAAAGATTAAATTTTAACGAAAGTTGTGCAGGTAAAGTAGTTGTTAAAGCAGGTTTTCCAAAGAGAGGTACATTTTCACCCTCACTAACTCTTTGATCTATCATTAAAGCAACGCTGTGTTTTTTTTTTATATAATCGATAGCCTCCCTTACACCTCCAATACCTTTCTTAATTTGATTTTTACAAACATATTTTTTTCTTAGGTATTCCATAAATGGATTTAAAAAAAAATTATTTAAAGGTCTATAGATTGTAGCTAAATTTATATTTTTTTTGTTATCTCCATAGACATAAGCTCATAATTTGCAAAGTGGCCAGATATAAATATTACTGGTTTATTTTGTATTGATGGAGGCAGATTTTCAATACCTTTAATTTCAACATGGTCTCTTGAATTTCGAAATTTTTTTAAAAATATATACTCTATAAAAGTCTTACCGTAGTTCTCCCACATTTCTTTTTTAATCTTACCGCTATCTAAAACCGAAATATTTTTCTCGAATATTAAGAGATTTTTATCAATAATTTTATTAGATCTAAATATAGGACCTAAAACACAAAATAAAGTTGAAAAAATTTTTTTACTAATTTTTAAACCTAAAATAAAACCAATTAAAAATAAAAAATATATAAAAATTGCTTGAAAAAAATAATTAAGCGTTTTCATTATAAGAATTAATTATTAAGTCGATGAGTTCCTCTTTTTTTTCGATTTTTAGAGATATTTTTAAAAATTTAAACATTTCATTATTAGGTTCTTTAATTTTATAAAAATCTTTTTCTGTAGTTACTATATGGTAATTATTTTCTTTTGTTAATTTAAGAATATAATTGATGTCATTATTTGTAAATTCATAATGATCAGGAAAAATTAATTTTTTTTCAATTTTTAAATTATTTTGTTGCAACAATTGAAAAAATTTTTCGGGATTTCCAATTCCTGCTATTGCTAGAAGATTTTTATTTTTAAATTGTTCAACATTTATTGGTTCATAGCTAGAGTAAAAAAATTTTAATTTGTGATTAATGTTTAATAATTTTTTTTCAAAATCTAAATTTTTTACCCCATTAATTAGAATTATGTGTGCCTCTTTTAATGAGCTTAATCTTTCTCTAAGTGGACCAGAAGGCAGTGTAAAACCGTTTCCTAATAGCTGATTATCTTTGAAACAAATAATATTTAAATTTTTTTTAATAATATAATCTTGGAATCCATCATCCAAAATCATAATATCATATTTATTTTGAAACTCTTTAATGGCATCTTGTCTATTCTTATTAAGAATAAGGTTTTTAAAATTTTTAGTAATTAATCTATGTTCATCATAATGATTTTTATAATATTTTCTTAGAATTGCAGTTTTTTTTTCTAATTTTGTTAATTCTTCAGCAAGCAAAATTGAGGTGGGAGTTTTACCAGTTCCACCCACATAGATGTTTCCAACACAAATAACGTAGGTGTTAAATTTAAAAGGTTTTGTGAATTTTTTTTTTAAAATAAATAACTAGAGATAAAACTAGTGTTATTGGAAGTAAAAAAAAGGGAATTATCCAATAACCTTGTTCCCAGAACTTTGGCTTATTTAATTTCATTAAAAAAATTACTTATATCTCTCATTGTAGTTACTAAGGTTTTTTTACCCAGATCATTAACAATATTTGAAATATTATTATTTTTTTCTTTAAATATTTCTAAGTCTTTCATTAAATTAAAGCTTAAATCTTCAGCGCTTTCAATTTTTTTTGAAATTTTATTTTTTTCTAAAGTACTATAAATATCTTGAAAATTGTAAACATAAGGACCATGATAAATTTTGCACCCAAGTTTTGCTGCATTTATTGGGTTTTGACCTCCATCATGTTTTAAACTTTTAATCATAGATTTTCCGATAAATACACTTTTTGCGAATTTAAAATATTCGTTTAAGATTCCGAATGCATTAATTATTATTATTTCCTTCCCATTTATAATTTTTTCACCTTCTTTAAGCGTCTGCACACTAAAGTTAAGCTTTTCTCCTAAATTTTTTATTTTTTGAACTCGATTGATATGTCTTGGTGCAATAATTGTAATAATTTCTGGATATTTTTTTTTTAATAAGGAGTGTGTTTTGAAACAAAAGTGATCTTCATCTTGATGTGTGCTAGCAGCAAGCCAGAATCTTTTATTGTTCAAGAAATTATCATTTAAGCCTTCAATTTTTTTTGAGTCTATATTATTGATTAATTTAATATTTCCATTGTAAAACAAATTTTTTACATTTAGCTCATTTAGAAAATTTTTTGTCTCTAAATTTGCAGCAAGGCAAAAGTTGAATAAAGAAAAAATTTTTTTTGCTGATTTGTGAAATTTCATCCATCTTTTAGCAGTTTTAGATGTTAGGCGTGCATTTATTAGAGCTAGAGATATTTTTCTTCGTTTTGCTTCAAATAATAAATTAGGCCAGATCTCAGAGTCCACGAAAAAGATTAACTTTGGACTCCATAATTTTAAAAACTCCTTAACTAAAAAAAGCACATCTATCGGAAAAAATCTGTGACGTGCATTATTAATTTTTTTAAATTCTTTTTTGAATATATTGCCAGAACTTAAAGTTGTAGTGGTAATCAAAAATTCTAAATCTTTATATTTATTATTTAACTCTTCCAGAATAGGAATAATACTATTTAATTCACCTATGCTTACTGCGTGAAACCATATTAATTTTTTCTTCTTGTCTTTATCAACTTTAAAATATGCGGAAAATATTTTTTCTTTAAATCTCGTTTGATCTTCTTTGCTTAAAAATTTCCTTATATAAATTAATATTACTAAAAAAGGATATAAAAGAGTTGTTAAAACTCTATACAAAAATATCATTTATTTTATTTGTTTTTTGTAAAGTGATTTGTATTCTTCACAATTATTAATTAAAAAATCGTGTTTTCCAGAATTAATAATATTTCCGTTTTTCATAACAAATATTTCATCAGCGTTATGAATTGTAGATAATCTGTGAGCAATTACTAAAGTAGTTTTATTTTTAGTCAAATTATTGATAGCATTTTGAACAATTTCTTCAGATTCTGCGTCTAAAGATGATGTGGCCTCATCTAATAAAATGATTGGAGACTCTTTTAGTATAGCTCTAGCTATCGAAAGTCTTTGTTTTTGGCCACCAGAAAGCCTAATACCATTTTCTCCAATTAAAGTATTTAGACCATCAGGTAGTTTTTCAATAAACTCATTGGCTGCTGCAAATTTGCAAGCTCTTTGAATTTCTTCTTCAGTAGCGTCATTTTTAGCATATGAAATGTTATTTTTTATGGTGTCATCAAACAAAATTACATCTTGGCTAACCATAGATATTTTTTGCCTTAAAGAACCTAAAGATACATTTTTTATATTTTGATTGTCTATCTTAATACTTCCTTCTTGAGGATCATAAAATCTTGGTATTAAGTTTATGATTGTACTCTTACCTGCTCCGCTATGACCGACAAAAGCAGCCATAGAGTTTCCTTTTATTTTAAAATTTATTTTTTTTACTGCCTTTTGATCTGTTGTCAGATACTTAAAACCAACATCGTTAAATTCTATATCAGTATTTTTAATAATCAGATTAGGATTACTTTCTATTTCTTTCACCTCAATGTCTCTATCTATAATATCGCTTATTCTTTTAAAAGCAGCCGCACCTTGATAACCTACCATATTGATTGTGGCTAGTGACCTTATAGGTTGATACGCGAGCATCATTGCTGCGAGAAATGAGAAGAAATTATTAACACCAATTTCACCCATTGCTATTAATTTTCCAGAAAAAATTATAAATCCCGCGATCATAAAACCTGTTAAGGTTTCCATTATTGGTGTCGCTCTAATCATTACACTTCCGATTTTAATATTTTTTTCAACAAGGTCATCTATCACTTTAACCGCTTTTTCGCTCTCTTGCTTTTCTTTTTGATAAATTCTTATCATTTTAGAACCTTTAAAAATTTCACTTAAAAAAGAAGCTAAATTTCCTGATGACACCCCAGCTTTAGAGGTAGCTTTACCTATTCTTCTCCCAAGTGAACGAGCTAATCCACCGGCAAGTGGCATCATCAATATTGCAAATAAAGCAAGTTTCCAATTTTGATAAAACATTAAAGAAACTAATGCCACTACAGAAAAACTATCTTTCATTAAATTCAAAACCCCATTACTTACGAGGTTTCTTACATGGTGAGTATCGTACATTACATTAGATATATATTTACCAGAATGTCTATTGTCTAAAGTTTGGATATCTGAGAGCAAAATATTGTTTGCAACTTTTTTTTGCAATTCCCCTGCAACCTCTTCGCCTACTCTAATTATGTTAATTCTTGCAAAATAAAGGGATAAACCTTTACTTGTAAATGCTAATACAATTAGCAAAGGTATAGACCAAGCAAAAACTTTGTCTTTTTCAATAAATATTTTTTTTACTGCAGGATCCAATAACCACGCTATTCCCGAAGTGCTGCCTGCGACAATTAAGGATAATATTAAAGCTATAAAGATTTTCTTTAAATGTTTTTTTACATATTCTTTAAATAAACGTTTTAGTATTATTTTTAATTCTAAATAATTCATTTTAAATATTTTTTGTAAAAATGCTTAAGAATAAAAGCATTCCTGTATAGTTATTAAATTTAAATAAATTTAAACAATTGTTTGTTTTTTTTCTGTCAAATTTTATTAATTGATAAAGGAGACTTAAGCAGAAAAAAGCAAATAAAACCGAAAAGATGTTTAATCCTAAAAAATCTTTAAAAACATAAATATTTAAAAAAATTACAATAAAGTAAACAAAAGTTAAAAATAACTTAATATTCTCTTTAAATTTTATAGCAGTTGATTTTAAACCAATTATTTCATCATCCGACATATCTTGAACACCATAAATGGTGTCATAACCCAATGTCCAAAATATGGCTGATAAATATAGAATAAGCACTTCTAAATTGATGCTTTCATTAATTGAGCACCAAGCCATTATAATTCCCCAATTAAAAGTAATACCTAAAAATAATTGGGGCCAATATGTAATTCTCTTCATAAAAGGATACGCAAAAGCTAAGACCATAGAACTCATACCCAAAATTATTGTTAAAAAATTAAATTGTATTAAAACTAAAAAAGCTAAACCACATAAAATTAAAATGTAAACAATAGATTGTTGAACTGATATTTTTCCAGAAGCTATTGGTCGTTTTTTTGTTCTACTAACTTTTTTATCAATATCTTTATCTACTATATCATTAAATATACAGCCCGCACTTCTCATTAAAATAGAGCCAATAAAAAATAATATCAAGTAATACAAAAATAGATTTATATTTTGACTTGAGTCATAGGCAAATGCTAAACCCCAAGAGCATGGCCAAAACAAAAGCATAAAGCCAATTGGTTTATTTAATCTTGTTAAATCTTTAAAAATTTTAAACTGATGCATGAAATATTACTTGTAAATATCAAACACTAACTTCATAATCAATTTGATTCGAAATGGATATAGATTACACAGTTGCAGCAT
>MDTB01068184.1_pt1 | contig 12217 bp, 4 predicted proteins | sample 811161 | NCBI WGS metagenome assembly MDTB01 (sample SAMN05326650, study PRJNA326480) | marine metagenome | isolation source: seawater | place: Mediterranean Sea | collected 2009 | reverse complement strand
TGCATGAGTGCCTGAATAACCACTTCCAATAAATCCTAATGAACTGCCATTGCTATCAGCAACTTCAATTGAGATATCTAAGCTACCTGCTGAACCAGAAGAACCTGCTGAACCAGAAGAACCTGCTGAACCAGAAGAACCTGCTGAACCAGAAGAACCTGAAGAGCTACTCAATCTAGTGAAGGACATTCCAAGGTCAGACCATGTGTTCTCGGTTGGAACACCTGTGAAGTCATCTGCTGCAAAAGTAAGAACTGGAGATTGTGTGTCAAGATTAGAAGTAATGGGTACATTTATATGAAAATATGCGTCATTATTGCCTCCAACTCCGCCAAGATCTTTGTATATATATATTGCCCAATATCCAAAATAGTCATCATCGCCAAATAAATCTTTTTTGCTTATTACATAATAATCACCAGAAGAATTACTAATTTCTGAGCGATAACCTACAAGAGGTGATCTTGTGTCCCGTTCTGAGTCAGTTTCAGTTCCATCGAAGTAAGTATATGTCCCTATAAGATATTCTGTATCAAGATCGTAATAAAAAGCTTCAAAATTAGCTGATGAGAAAGCGGTTAAGCGGGTATTGTGGTTTATTCCAAGCTCAATTTGATCACCTTTTACAGGGTCTGGGACTACAGCTTGACCTGGGGTAGTAACTACGGGTACTTCCGGGGGAGCCTGCCCACTGCTAAAACTAAATGTAACCCCATCTGCCATGGCCGTCCAAGTTGCACTCGTAGGATCACTAGTGTGTGTGGGACCTGAGGCAATAGGGTATCCAGATACCCCTAAAGTATCATTAATAACCCATCCATCTACTGGAGATAAATAATATAAATAGTAAGAATCTTTTGTGAAATAACTGTGCCCATTATGAGCAACCGATCCCGAAGAGATCCAGTTACCTATCAAGTCTGCATTGCTGTAAAGTGTGCCGCTTGCACTATGAGAATAAATATCTGAAATTAAGAGCGTAGAGTTGGAGGAACCTCCTCCTGAGCTACCGCTGCTTCCTGTAGAGCCACTACTTGTAGCTAATACTACCTTTTCCCATAATAGTCCCCGTGTACTATTATCCGCAGTTATAACGCCAAATTGTTCATTGCCTTGATCGGTTTCAACTATTATATTGTTAGTTGCTGAAATTGAATTAATTCGAAATACTGTTCCGGTTGGTTTGCCAACACCATTACCCTGTGAACCCCATGGTTGCAGGAGCCGAATTATATCACCAGCCACTACTACACTATTATCCTGTAGATGATCATCATCAACAGTGTAGAGAAGTAATTGCAAATCTGCGAATGAAGGGACTGTTGAACCAGAGCTACCTGCAGAGCCAGAAGAACCTGTAGAAGAAGAGGAATTTGCAGTGTAGTTAAGATCAAAATCTAAAACAATATTAGCATATGAATTACCACCATTTTTTGTTACGTAGTAATGATCGTTATGTATTGTTGCATTTGTAATCGACCAACCACTTGCCATGACAAAGCCAGTCGATGACCAAGTGCCAATGATTTGACTTGATAAGAGATTGAAACTTCCATCCTCAACTGACAGTTGAATATTGTTATCTGCTTTAAAACGCAGTATCGTAGTTCTATTGTTTGCGCTATCGTACTTGTGAAAAGAGGGCCATATTGCAGTACTATCTCCATTAGTTTCAATGGTTCTAAGATCTTCATCATTTGAATAACCTCCTGATAATTCAGCACTAGCCATCCAATCAGTTGAATTATCGTAATTAGTGACATTTGATGTAGGCTGACTTCCGCTTGAGCCAGAGCTGCCTGCTGAACCAGAGCTTCCTGTGGAGCCAGATACACCATATACTGGAAGGCTAGTAGATACTGTAGAACCTTCGACAACAGTAAAGTTATCAGGAAGTGTAAAATAATCGCTGCCTGTTCCCGTGAGCTTGTAAGTTGTTCCACTAGGACCAACAATAACTACAGAAGTTACGTCATTAATAAAAATTGTACTATCTGAACCAGTATTATTTAAATAAGCAGAAGTAACGTCAGATATTGAGGTTGAAAGATCAACTGATGTCCCATCTTGGCTTTGAATTCCAGTAATAGAGCCACTTGAGGAAGTACTTGTAGTACTTGTAACATATGTAGATTGCAACATGTCATCAGATTTAATTATTGTTGAAGTTGTTCCGAGGATAGCGAGCGCGTGATGTCGATGTAAACCTATAATACTGGAACCCTGAATTAATGTATATCCATCAGGAATTATTACTTCGCCTTCTCCAGTACCTGTAACTTCATAAGTATTTCCATCTGAGTCAAGCAATAAAACTCCATCTAAGTTAGGTACCGTGACTGTTTCATTCATTCCTGTTGTGTTTGAAAAAGCAGAGGTTGGGTTCTCGATCTTTCCAAATAAGTCTACACTATTTCCACTTGTTGAATTAATTGATGGGTAACTTGTGCCACCTGTATTAGATGGAAATGCTATACCACTACTATTATAATATGCAAGCTGCAATTCAGTAACTGTGCTGCCACTGGTTTGATTCTCATAAAGACTCCAATCATATCCAATGCTTTGATCTGGGTTAAGTCCTTGATCATATCCACTGTTTACCGCTTTATATATAGCTAAAGATTCTCCGCCAGAGTTTCCGTAGTCACTTTTTATTGTAAATATATAATTATTTGAATTGGAAGGGTCTTGTGTGACATCTATGACTAAGGATCCAAAACTATATCTTTCGTAGAAATTTATTCCTGCATATGAACCAGAACCGCTAATCACTTGACCACTTCCAGTAAAATTGTATTCACCATCTAATAATGAAGTGCCAAAAGCAATAGAGCTAGAAGAAAGATTAGAGCTAGCAATTTCTGGAGCTGGTAGTTCTTGATAAATAGCTTCAATTTGAACATTGCTTTCTGGCATACCAAATGCATTACCTGATTGAAGACCAAGAAGTGCAGCTGAGCTAGAAGTTATAACATTCCAACTCACAAATTCATAACCTAAAAATGGAGTAGCGGATAAAGTTACAGTATCTCCAGGTGAATACATTCCACGTCCGGTTTCAATTCCATTTGTACCACTGAGAGTGACAGTATATTGTGTGGGAGCCACAACGACTATACCTGTTCCGCCTACTGAGCCGCTGCTACCTACTGAACCAGAACTACCTGAAGATCCAGAGGATCCAGTTGGTCCAGGCTGAGCTGCATTTGCATTGCCAGAAGAAACTAAAAAGTCATCAAAGAAAACTGTAGCCCCAATAGGAATAGATATAATTTCTCCTTGGTCAAATGTTTGATAAGTTCCATTAGCCTTTAGCATCATTCCTTTTGATGGAGCGGTTTCTGATGAGCTAGATGTTCTGGGAGAAACTGAAGCATTCGGGATAACAAAGTTATTAGGACTTGCTTTAGAAATAACTACAGGAAGAGAAGAGAGATCTGGTAAATAAACAGGAGTTGTAGAATTCGGGTTTATAATAAGTCCAGCACTTGGGCCATCAGCATATGAAAATATAGCTCCAGGAATATCAATACTTTTTTCATTTCCAGAAGTTGCAGAAAGAAGTTGAATAAAATAAGCTCTTCCACAAAGAAGTTTATTTGGATCAGAACCTCCGTTTAAACTATTAAAAACACTAGGTTGATCGCTTTGCCAGGAGCCTCCAGTTGTATTGCTATTCAAATGATAAACGAAATTAATTATTCCTTGTTTATCTGAATCCCCGCCAAATCCATAGGGAGTTAAGTCAAAATCTTCACAAGTTTGCTGATCGCAACTACCCATAAATACTATAGTGCTTTTTATTGTTGATGTTTGTGTTATTGAGCTCATAGTTTTATTTTTTTAAGAAGGTTGAATTGTTGCTGTAGAACTATAAGTATTACCATCGGGATTGTCATTTAAATCATAACTATAATTTTGACCTCCAGAAGTAAATGTTATAACAGTATTTCCTGTGCTATCTATTTCATAGGATTTGTTAAATTTTAATTGTATATATTGGCCGTTATATCCATCTAGTAGAAAGAACCATTGATAAAATCCAACTGGTGTTCCGGACACAGCTTTAAAAGCACTAGAATCTATATTAATATCAAGATCGCTAATTGTTGAACCGCTTGGGTTTAACTCAACATTTACAACTTGTAAAATAGGACCACTTGGAATAGTTATATCTGTGGTTTGATTGTTCTGCCATGTAGTTGATGCCGAAGTATCACCAGAGCTAGAGCTACCTGCTGAGCCAGAAGAGCCAGAGCTACCTGATGAGATTGCAACAAAATTTGCCGTAACGGTGAAGGTTTCAGCATGAGTACCGCCAAAATACCTGAAATTAGTATTTGGATCGGTGGCATCTTCAAACAATCCACCAGGAATGCCGCCGCTTGAAGCACTAACAGTCCACCTATCGAAAACATAACCTGAATCAGGAGAAGCGCTCAAATACCTTGCTTCGTTGAATGGTAGGTTGGGAATATGAGAACTAAGGGACACACTCCCACCGCTTGAAGCTACAAAATCATATCGACTCAGGTTATAACCATTACTGGAATTAATGTAAGGCCCAGTTGGTGTACCACTACCAAAACCAGGAAAGTCAGACGCTTGGGTATAGCTAGAGGAGCCAGAGCTACCTGCTGAGCCAGAGGAACCGGAGCTACCTGCTGAACCAGAAGAGCTAGAGCTTCCACCTGTTGCTATTGCACCAGCATCTAAAATTTTAAGGGGGGATAAAGCCCTCGTGTTGTTTGCCATACTTGCCCCCACAGCACTGCCCATACCAAAAGTGTAGAGCGATCCATCTGATTTAACAAACATAGAATGAAAACCTCCACCAGCAATTTCAGAAACCCCGGAAGCGACAATTTGGGTGGGTGTGTTTCCATTTGATTTCGAATTAGTATCAGTAGTGGTTCCATCCCCCAGTTGTCCCCAATCATTTTTACCGAAAGCATGGAGAGATCCATCCGTTTTGAGGATAAAAGAGTGATTTTTTCCGCCGGAAATTTGAGCAACACCGGAACCGGGGGGGAGAATTTGGACTGGAATGTTTGACCTTCGAGCGCCAGCGATTACGATTCCGAGTTGTCCATACTGATTGTCTCCCATCCCATGCAAGGATCCATCGGTTTTTAAAATTAGGGAGTGATAACCTCCTGCAAAAATTTGAGCTACTCCAGAAGAATAAATTTCGGTTGGAATAGATTGGTTGGTAGTTGTGCCGTTGCCGAGCTGTCCGTAACTATTATATCCAAAACCATGCAAGGATCCATCGGTTTTTAAAATCAAGGAGTGATCGCGTCCTGCAGAAATTTGAGCAACACCGGAGTCGAGAATTTGCATAGGATTCCCCGTGGAGAGAAAGTTGCCCCTTCCGAGCTGTCCATAAGTATTATATCCAAAAGAATAAAGAGATCCATCTGATTTTAAAATCAAGGAGTGATAACCTCCTGCTGAAATTTGAGAAACTCCGGAGTCAAAAGTTCCTGAGGGCATTAATCCTCCGTTGGGATAATAAACAGTATCTATATCGACGGGGAAGTATCTGTTGTACGTGGTTTGATCGCCCAGCTGCTTATAATTATTCCGACCAAAAGATTGAAGCGACCCATCTTGTTTGAGAATGAGACAGTGGTAATCACCTGCAGAGACTTGAGAAACTCCTGCTCCCAAAATTTCGGTAGGGACCGCGCCGTTTGTGGTGGTTCCGTTCGCCAATTGTCCGAAACTATTGTCACCAAAGCCGTGAAGTGATCCGTCTGATTTAACAATCAAACTGTGCCCATCCCCACCTGCAATTACTCTATTGCCAAAAGAGCCTGCTGAGCCAGAAGAGCCAGAGCTGCCTGCTGAACCAGAACTACCTGCGGAACCAGAACTGCCTGCTGAACCAGAAGAGCCAGAGCTACCTGCTGAACCAGATGTGCCTGAGGAAATTAATAATTCATCAAAGAAAACTTTTGCGCCAGAAAGTATGTTTAATATGGCTCCCTGAACAAACATTTCGAAAGTTCCATTAGGTTTTACCATCATTCCTTTTGAGGGGGCAGTTTCTGTAGAATCAGAAGTCCGAGTAGACACAAGTGATTCGGGCTTAATAAAGTTGTCTCTATTGTGTTTTGTAATAACTGAAAATGCAGAACTCAAATCAGGAAGATAGACAGGTTTTGAGCTGTCAGGTTTAATTAATTTTCCTGAACTTTCCAGACCCTTGTAGTCGAAAATAGCTCCAGAAATTTCTATTTCTGCTTCGTCAGCTCCGGAAGTAGCTCGGTGAAGTTTAATAAAATAATTCTTACCGCACAACATCTTATTGTTGTCGGTAGATCCATCGTTAAGATCGTTAGCATAGCTAGGCTGATCACTTTTCCAAACTCCAGCGACATTGTTGTCACCCATCTGGAAAACTGAAGAAATAATTCCTGCGTTTGATTCGCCATCTGCGTAAGAAGTTAGGTCAAAGTCTTGGCACTCTTCATCATCGCAAGTTCCCATCCATATGAAAGAACTCTTAGCTCCTGATTGTATTTTTTTAATTTTGGCCATTTTATTATTTATTATGGCGATAGTCTTTCTCTATCGCTGTAGGTTACACCATTTGGGTTGGAACTAATATCGTAAGTATAAACAATGCCATCTGAGCCTTCAAGTGTAAGTGTCGATTCACCTGGGACAGCCACTTGATCATTACTATGCCGAAGTCTAATAGATTGATTTGAGAAGGGAAGCCATAGCCAATGGTCTATACTCCCAGGATTGGGATTAACGGTATTTGTGAAAAATGTATCACTAGAATTCCAAGAAACTTTTAAAGCAGGACTATTGTTTGTGGCTCCATTCCCATAAGACGAAATGTACAAGTTAGATAAAGCGGATATGGTTGCGTTTGCAGTCGTACCGCTAAAGGCCGAGCCGGCAACTTCATAATTGGCATCGTTACTTGAAGAACCTCCGCTTGATCCGCCAGACGAACCTCCACTTGATGTAGCTGTAAATGTAGCTAGTATCTCTGCATCTCCTCCGTTGACTGTAAACGTGGCAGTTGTAGCATTATCTGCATTAGCCAATGATCCTGGTCCACTTACTATCTCCCATTTATCAAATTGATAACCTGATCCTGGATTCCAGATCGGTTCGCCGAGGTTACCGAGCGTGAGGACAGTTCCGTCATTCAATAAATTTGGGCTTGGATTCGCTGTAGAGCTAGAATTTCCATCATGAGAATAACTTATGGTATATTGAGCCACAGCTTGATAAATAGCTTCAATTATAACATCATTAGCAGGCATAACAAAGGAGCCTCCTGTAGCTGGAACAGAATTAAAATATGTTTGACCTCCGCCAGAGTCAACTCTCCAATATACAAATTCATAACCTGAATTTGGGGTAGCAGATATAGATACATTATCGCTATACGAATAAGATCCCCCACCAGTTTGAGTTCCATTTGTGCCGTTAATGGTTAAGTTGTATGCGGGTGTAGTAGTCGCAAATTGTACCTGATCTATTAGAAATACGCCATTGCTACCAAATTCCCAGATTAAAAGTCTTACATATCGAGCCGTAAAAGGAGTAAACTCTATCTCAACAGTCTTTGGAGTATCGTCAACGGGAATTTTATTTAACGATAAAACATTACTAAGGCTAGTGGCATATGTATTGTATACTGACCCGGTATAACTTGTGATATTTTCACCTGCTGCAACTGAACTATTTGGCCAATTACCAGTTGCGCTAGAAGCATCAGTACCAACCATATCTCCGGTCCAATTTTGTCCATCGTCACTACTTTGAATAATAACTGATGCATCGCCTGTACTGTAAGAAAGATCGGTTAAAGTTAATCCAGTAACTTCAGTAGGTGTTCCAAAATCATATGTAAAGAATTCATCGACGAAACCTAAGAGAGTATCAGAGGTAAATTTTGTACCATCAGCACTTAGTAAGCTAGATGGATCTCCTCCGTATTTAGATGTAATTAATGGATTATCAGGTGTGCCACCGCCGATAGTTTGGACATTTATAGTTTTTACAACTAAAGTCTCTCCATCTCCATAGGTAATACTTCCTGTTTCTTTGTTTCCTGCTACGCCACTTCCGTCGATAACCACACCAACTTGATCGTCGTCAAGAGTAGTCGTTATGTCTCCTCCAGTATTATTTGTAGTCCCGCCATCAAGATTTCCAGTTCCTGTACCTGCAAATGCAGTTTTAAGATTGACATTTGTTGAACCACCGCCAGAGGTAGAAATTGAAACATTGCCGCTACCGTCAGGTGTTAAGCCTGCAGGAGTTCCTGTGCTGCTTGATCCGCCAGAAGAACCTCCGCTTGAGGTAACTTCAGTTCCAGTAACAATGACCCAACCTGGAGAAATTGTATAAGGGCTAGTAATTGGACCTGTAACGGCACCTTGTGGGCTAATTAAAAATCCATCACCAGTAAAAGAAACAGAACTATCTGAGCCAGAATTATTTATAAAAGAATCATTGCTTCCGCCGCCAGTTAAGTCAAGATGGCTGCTTAAGTCATCAGAAGTGCCTCCTCCTGGAAGAGATATTGGATTTGTAGTACCGTCCCAATGGAAATTATCATTTCCACCTCCACTTTTGACAAATAAAGTAGAGCCGTCAGGAATAGTGGCTGGAGATGTTACGATAGAAGTAGTACCATCTGGACCCACAATAACACCAGTACCAGTGAAAGATTTTGTTATGTTGGAGCCAGTATTATTAGTTGTTCCTGCATCAATATTACCAACTGATTGAGTTTTAAGTTCATCTTCTAAATCTACAGAACTTCCATTCGCTGTTTCGAAATTACCAGAGCCAGAATAACCTGCGGAATCTCCTCCAGAATTGCCAAGCGAGCTTTGGCCAGTTCCAGTCATACCCCCTTGGTAAACAAAAGTATCTCCAGGATTAATGGTAACAGAATCTCCAGATGCAAATTTATTAACAGATCCTCCTCCTGTTATTATAACCCCTGGACCAGTGGCATTAATAGTAATTGATTTGTCTGTATCATTATAAGAACCTGCTCCTGGATTGTTTATTTGATCTGTTATATCGCTGGCAGTTACATTAACACCTCCTGTTGGGTTGCCAGAGCCATCTGTACCTGCTGGGGTACTATAGCCTTCGCCGCCTTTTATGCCTGCAGAAGGTAATGCGGTCAAGCCAAGATAAATAGGGTCTCTAAAATTAGGAACACCATCTCCATCATCATCCCCAGTTGGGTCAATATAGTTGCCGTGATACCTTGGTACAACTCCGTTAGGCATATAAAGCGGATAATCTACTCCGTCAGGAGCGGTGAGAAGATCAACAGCATCATGCTCATGAGAGCTGCCTAGCGGAGAGGCTGCATCTGCAAGAGTTTTTGTTCTATATAAAGGATAATAACCATTCACACTTATAGCATCAACATCAGGCGATATATAAAAAGAATCATAATCAAGAAAAGTTCCTGCGTTATCTTTGTAAACTCTAAGTTGTTTAGTGTTAATATTAAATGCCATGTCTCCTTCGGGCTGAGCTCGAAGTGGGAACTGTGTTACTCTTTTAATGATTTTCATATCGATTATAATTTAAATGTTCTGTCTTGTATATTATACACTTGTTTTTTTATTCTGTAGATCTATCTATTCCAAAAATGTTTTTGTATTCGTATTGGTTTGATGATACGGTATTTGGTATAAAGTGATTTGCGCCATCTGAGCCAGCATCTCTAAATTCTCCACCAGTTGTTCCTAAGCCGAGCCTCCAGTAATTTCTTGGGGGTATAGATAAATTTCTTGCATCTCCTTGGTATCCTTTATGGATTGAAAGAGGATTATAGATTTCTGCAGCTATACTACTTATATCTTGATCCCAATACATAATATCTCCCAATAAAATAGCACGATTAATCCCGACATCTTTAGTATCTCGAGCGCCAATTGCTTTAAACCCACCTTTGGGATAAGTAAAAAAAGAAGAACCTTCGTCAGAAGCTACTAATTCACCGTTAAGATAGACATATCTCGAACCGCTAGTATGTGTTGGGTTTTTTACCCCATTCACTTTGACAAAAGTAAAGTTATTTAACTTATTTTTTTTATATTTAAGATTAAAACCAGTGTTCCTTGTAGTAACTATAGAGGGGTTCCACCAGCCGCCAACAGAAACGCCTGAGTCTGGCGAAGTATAAGCAACTTGACCTGCTGCGTTGTCGAAATCGCCATGAGCGGTAAATTCTAATGTTCCATATTCGCTCGATGAACTTCCGTGCGCTACTACAACATTCGTAAGCCCACCATCCCCATGATGAATTATCTCGTACCTTTCTTCAGATGATCCATCGTCATAAAACCAAAAAGAGTAGCAAGACGTTCCAGGGCCCGAAATGGGGAAAAAATCGTATGAACCATCTGTTAAATCTAATTTTTGCTGATTAAGCTTTAACATCGGAACATCACCCATTTTTGCAGTTAGGTCTTTGATTTTTCTAATTTCATTATTTGGGTTGATCCAAAGGGAAAGCTCATCTGGATTAAAACTTGAAGTTATTTCGCTGTATGGGCCTGCATTGTAAAAGAATTGCCAGTGAGTATCGAGAATAGCTGTTTCCCATATAGCTAGGTTTATAAGTTCCCCTTCAAAGCCCCATGTGGAATAGATGGGTGGTGTTCCGTCACTCCATCCAGCTCCATAATGAACTAAGTGATCTCCTGAACCTGGGAGAGTAGTAAAAGTATGTGTTGTTTCTACCACCCCATCTACAGAAAAACTCATTTTGTAGCTAGCGTTAATTGAAACCCCAATATGGTGCCACTGTCCGTCGTTAATAGGGTTAGATGCGACACCAGATTGGTGAATTTGTTGACCTGGGTTACCTATTAATATGTAGGGTGTTGTTGGGTCTTTAAATCCAATAGCAAAAGAAGTCTCGCCTCCTCCGACTTGACTGTCTGTAGCTATTATAAACTTATCTTTAGTTGTTTTTATCCAAGTAGAAAGGGAAAGTATACCGCCTCCAAAAGTGTAATCTGTTTCAACTCTAGTTTGTCCATCTAGTTTTTTGACTCCAAGATCAGTGCAAGTATAAAGCTTGTTGTACGGTAGGGTTTTTGTATCAAGTGGCACATCAGTCGAGAAGTTCGGACTGCCAATTAAATCAAGAGTGGATGAGCCTGTTGAATTGGCTGTATTGTTGCTCAACTTGAACCAATGGTCAGGTGAATTAGGAATTAAGCTTAAATCGTTTGGGTTTTTAGATGTATAAATGGAGGTAATGTTTGCTGACTGATCGCTATTCCATATAGCAACTTGATCAATTTTACCATTAAAGTACCTATTATTTATTATAGCTCTACCCAGATAGGCAGTTGTGCTAGCTGGAGAGTTCATGCCGTCAAAATCCTGCTCGAAATGTTTAACGGATGCCAGCTCTGTTCCGTCAACAAAAATTTTTAAAGCTGTATCCGAGGGATTAGTTTCTCCAGAATAAGTAACCATAATGTGGTACCATGTACCAAAACTTGGCAAAAAAGAGGCTTGAGCCTGAAGATATCCATTGTTCCAGGTTTGGTTTCTGTCATAAACGCTGAACCGTAAATTACCATTACCTTTGTTCAAACCTATGTCTGTTGTGCCAGTTGATTCATAATCTTTATAAAACAAAGGATCCATAGAAAAATTAGGGGCTCCGTCGAAAGAGCTAGTCCAATTTACCCACATTGATATGGTAAATGCCCCTGATAACTCTAGGTTGGAAATTGTAGCATACTGGTTTGAGCTGGCATCAAGATTGAGGCTATGTTTATTCGGTAGTACCGAACCTTTTGTTAATGGGTCAGGCTTTTCTAGAAAAAGCTCCCCTAGTATAGGGTCTTTGACATTATTAATGTCTGAACCAGTTTTAAATTTTACTCTGTGTTCAGTATTATTTAATAATTGTAAATTGCTAACACTTGAACTCATTTTAAATTGATGTAAGGTCTGGTAATTTATATATTACAGCATCGTTTTCGCCAGCAGTTTCTGTGCAAACATAAATAGCAGGACTGGCACCAGTCACCAACAACATCTCTCCGCAGATAGCATCGTTTTTAGCATTATCTATGTCTGATCCTGTACGAATCTTAATTCTGTATTCAGTATTATTTAAATATTGACCGCTATAATTGATTTCTTCTGGATTCATGTTATATTCCTTGTCCTATGAGTGGCGATT
>MDTB01034125.1_pt1 | contig 12217 bp, 13 predicted proteins | sample 811161 | NCBI WGS metagenome assembly MDTB01 (sample SAMN05326650, study PRJNA326480) | marine metagenome | isolation source: seawater | place: Mediterranean Sea | collected 2009 | reverse complement strand
TGCTAACTTCAAGTCATCTGATGCTATATATTTTTTTGTTCCTTGGAATCTCATTTGGACTAGGTTAGAGTTTATCAAAATTAATTTCAAATGTTATTAGCAGATAGTTGTTTCAATTTCACACATGATAGTTTCAAAAATGATTTAAATTCAGTAATTAATGATTCAATCTGTTCTGATGTTAAATATCTTTTTTGTCCTGCATCAAGAGAAATAGAGATTGAAGACATACTTAAAACATGCGAAAAATTACCAGAAAATATATTTGCTGGTGTTGGAATACATCCACATTACTCTTCTGAACTGAAACCTAGCACTTATGAAAATTTAAAGCGCTATGCCAATCATAATTCTGTTAAAGCAATCGGCGAGATAGGTTTAGATTATTTTAGAAACTTCCAAAGCCAGGGAGTCCAAAAGAAGTGTTTTGAGAATTTGTTGGAGCTTGCTATAGAAACAAAATTGCCAGCTTTTTTACACCATAGAGACGCTTTTTCTGACTTTTTCCCAATTTTGAGCAATGCCATAAATGACTTACCTCCAAGTATCGTTCATTGCTTTACTGGTACCAAAAAAGAACTAAAAAGTTTTCTTGATTTAGGACTTTATATAGGAATTACAGGATGGGTCTGTGATCCCAAAAGAGGCAGTGAAGTTAAAAGCTTGTTGAAATATATTCCTATAGACAGAATGTTAATTGAGACTGATGCTCCCTACCTGTTACCAAAAGACTTAAAACCAAAACCAAAGAATAATCGCAATCTTCCAAAGTATCTTAACCATATTTTATCTGTTATTGCTAAAGAAATAGATATTTCAGAAGATGAATTAGGAACTTTGACTACAAATAACTTTAAAGATTTATTTAAAGTTTAAATTTAAAAGCACAGGTAAAAAACGAAATGACATTACCATGCTTATATGAATTGCAATCGCTGAAAAAATACCAAACAGAACTGTAGGATTAAAATTAGAGAATATAAAGATTAAAAATCCTACGATTATTGTTAAGCCAGTAATTAATATAGCTCTACCAGTTGAATAGATTGTTTCTATTTCACTTCTTTCTTTTCCTTTTCTTCTCTCTTGTAGATATCTCCAGGCAAAATGTATCGAGTAATCAACAGACATACCAACTGAAATAGATGCAATTGTAATGGTCATGATATCTAATGGAATATTAAATATGCTCATTAAAGAAAGCACAACGCCAACAGAAAATGCTGGCACGATAATAATAAATAATGCATTCAAGAAAGACCTAAATAAAACTAATAACATTAAAAAAATTGCTGCGAAAACCAATGATAGCGTTTTTATCTGTGAACTGAATAAGCTCTGTAATAAATTGTTATATAAGACTCCTAAGCCACTTACGGTATAAGCTATATCACTGCTGGACAAAGATTCAGCAAGAAAATCATCCACATCTAAAAGAAGTTGATTTCGATTTATACCATCAAATGAGTCAATTGTTCTGATTGTTATTCTTGCACTTCTCTCATCATCTGAAATAAATTCACTTAGTAGATCTTTAGCTTTTTCACTCTCAATCAAAGAATTTTTTACAAACGCTAACTCTAAATCGCCAATTTCATTATTATCATTCAGTCTTTCAGCAAATTGAACTCCGTTTACTAGGCTTAAAGCTTTCCCTAAAGCATCAAATTTAGTTAGACCTTCTTGAATTTCTTCTAAAATATTCATGTTCTTTTCACGCCACCAATAAGTGACTGTTTCTGAACCTTCACTAAAAAAAAGATCATCTTCATCGATAAAAAATTCTTCTTCAGGCAGCTCTAAAATAATTTCTATTGGAGTTGTCCCTCCCAATTTATCATCTATCAAAGACATGCCCTGATATATCTCAGTATTCTCATTAAAGTAGTCGATAAATTTATTCTCAACTTTTAAGTTTGAGCTGAAATAAAAAAATAAAGGGAAACTAATTAGAAGAATTAGAAGATAAAACTTTCTAAAAAAACTTCTTCCTGTTAAGTAAATTTTGTTATAAAAAAAAGGGACTAAGCTCTTATTTTTATTTACTGTTATATTTCTGATGGCTAGAGCACTGGGAATGAATATAAATGATACAAAGAAATTTAAACAAACTCCGACAGCCATCATTTTTCCAAAATCAATTACAGGCTTAATTTCACTCAAAATAAGGGATAAGAAGCCTATAGCTGTTGTTAAAGCTGCATAGAAACATGGTGTAATAATCTTTGAAAACGATTCGGCATTGACAATGCCCTCTTCAATCCCTTCTTGAACTTTAACAAGAATATGCACTGATATAGCAATTGAAGCAATTAATAAAAGAGCCAGAAAATTTGAGGAAACTATACTTATTGGCCAATCAAATAAACCTAAAATTCCTATCGTAGATAACATAACTAAACCGGCATTTAACATAACCACTGATACTGACCAAAGGTCTCTAAAAAATAAAGTAAGCAATAGAAAAAATATAATTACAGATAGGGTGCCGAAAGTGTTCACATCAGCTTTAATAAAATCTATTGTGTCAACCACGATCATTGCTGGGCCAGCTAGATACATTTCAAATGTCTGATTGTTATCAATGATAGCTCTTATTTCAACCATAGCTTGTGAATAATCATCTCTATCATTTAAGTTAATCTGCATTGCTGTGACTTCGCCATCTTTGCTGATTACTAACTCCTTAAAAATTGGGCTTGTACTTAATTCTTGTTTTGCTTTATCTAAATCAAGGTCATCAATCAATAAATATTTATCGTTATCAGCAGATTTAATTAAAGATACCTTTGGCTGCTCAAATATCGGTGCATCTAAGATTGATATAACATCGCTAACTACCTCTAAAGCAAGCAATTTATCTTGAACAACTTTTAGTTCAGTTAATGATTTTTGAGAAAACATCTGTTCGTTTTTAATTGCTAAAACAACGTATTCCGAAGTCCCAAATTTATCGTTTATTTCATCATAAATTTGATATTCAGCATCACTATCAAGAACTAGAGTCTCAGATGAAGCATCAAATCTAAAATTATTTAGTCCTAGCAAAGAAGAACCTAAAAGAAGAAATAATCCAAATAAAAATGAGTACTTATGATTAATTATTTTTTGAAAGAAGTCTTGAGTCATTATTTAGCACACTCGGGAGAATTTGGATACTTGTTTGACTCTTCCCATTGATTGCTAGTTTTCGAGACTATAGATATTGCATGTATTTTCCCTACAAAGTCTCCCATAGCTCTATAAACCAGCTTATGTCTATTTATGAGAGATTGAGCAATAAAATCATCAGAAACAATAACTATTTTTACATGAGAGACTGAGCCATCATATCCGCCATGGTTTGGACTTTCATCTATGACATTAAGGTGAATGCATTGAATATTTTCTGATAATCTCTGCTCTATTTGTTCAATCATCTTTTGTTAGTCCTTGGGATTTATTTTTTCTGGATATTGGCAGATCACTTTCCCTAATTTCTTCATATTGAACGTACTCCTTAAAAAAGAATTTTATTCCAAGGTACCCAAATATGAATCCTCCTATATGCGCAAAATACGCTACGCCATCATAAGAGCCATTACCTGCAGAAATTAATTGCTCAAGCAACCAGAATCCAATGACTATGCTAGCTGGAACTTTTATAAATTGAATAAAAATAAATATCCAAAGAAAAACATTGATTTTAGCTTTGGGGTAAAGAACCCAATAAGCTCCCATAATTGCTGATATGCATCCGCTTGCACCTATCATGGGGACATCCATGCCTCCTGAAAAAAAAGATTGTAAAAGTGCTGCCGATAAGCCGCCAAGAGCGTAAAAAATTAAAAAATTGACTCGCCCTAAATAGGCTTCGATATTATCTCCATAAATATATAAAAACAGCATATTAAAAAATAAATGCCAAATATCTGCATGCAAGAATGCAGATGTAATAATAGTGTGTAAGTCATTAAAGTCTGTAAAAACGCTTGGTCTAACTCCGTAATCACTTATAAGCCTATTGTTTAATGCATCCCCAATAGAAAATTGATAAAGAAAAATAAGTACATTAATAGCAATTAATGTCCAAGTTAGAATTGGTGTTCTCGTTGTTGGGTTATCGTCTGAAAGTGGATAAAAAACAAACATTTTTATTTAATTGGTATGAGTGAATCTATAAATTGTTCTGCAACTGTATCCCATGTATATATTTTTGAAGATTCAAATGTTGATTTTCTATCAACTTCTAATGCTCTTTGAACAGCTGCGCTAAGATTTTTATCATCAAGAGATCCATTTATGCCGTCTATTACGATGTCTTTAGGGCCGGTTACATTAAAGCCAGCAATTGGTGTCCCACATGCAAGAGCTTCAATCAAAACAATTCCAAATGTGTCGGTTTTGGAAGGGAATACAAAGCATGCTGCATCTCGATAAAAATCTGCTAGCTCATTGCCAACCTTGAATCCTACAAATTCTACATCTGGGTATCTTTTCTGATATGACTTTAAGCTAGGACCTCCACCAACAACAACTTTAGGCAAATCAGATTCCATCTTTAAGAAATCTTCTATATTCTTCTCAACTGCAACTCTTCCAACATAAAGCAAATATTTTTTTTTACTTCCCTCTTGGGCTGGGTAAAAAATTTTTTCATCAAAACCTCGAGACCATAAAAAAAGGTCTGTAAAACCATCAGATGTTAGATCGTCCATATGGCTTTTGGTATTAACAAGAGTCTTTGCTGCAGAATTATGGAACCATTTCAATAGTCCCTTTGTGGCATCAAGACCTATACCAAATCTTTCATATACATACTCTGGAAATTTTGTATGGATGCATGATGTATAAGGTATTTTATGTTCTAAACAGTAATGTCTTGCAGTCAGGCCTAATGGTCCTTCAACAGAGATATGAAAGTAGTCTGGTGCAAGTTTTTGTATTTTCTTTTTTAAGTCCCAAAAATTCCATGCTACTGATATTTCTGGATAATTTGGTAAGGGGAATGTATGAAACAGGCCGGGATGTATAACATCTACATGAAAACCTTTTTGTTCTAATTTTTCTACTACTGTGGTCATAGTCGTAACTACTCCATTAACTTGTGGTTTCCATGCATCAGTAATTATCAGAATTTTTTTCATAAGTCTTTAACCTTCATGATAGTGTTGTCATTATTCATTTTTATAAGCTGTATAGATCCATTTGTCAGCTCAACTATAGCAGAACAAGATTCAATCCAATCACCTGTGTTTAAATAAAAATGGTTTTTAAATTTTTTAATTTCTGGCCTGTGATTATGCCCACATATCAAGCCTGCATATCCCCCCTTTTGACATTCATTTTTAACTTTTCTATGAAATCCACTAGCTCCATCTACAAGTCTTTTTGTTAATGCTTTAAGGCGTTTTGAAAGTGGTCGATTTAAATAAATTAGCCCATCATAAATTAAACCTCCAAACTTAGATATCCATTTTGCATTAGTAGTTACAGAATCGTATTGATCGCCATGAATAAGCAAAATTTTGCCATGTTTTTTTGATATAAAATCGTATTTCTCGCAATGATTTAATCTGTCTAGCTGATTAATTATGGTGTGATAAGGCTCTCCTCTGTTATAAAGCTCTTCTAATATTCTGTCCTCTCGTAGAGGATCATCATGATTACCGGAAATATATGTCACTTCTGTGCCTTGTTCCTTAAGTTCAATTATTCTATTTAATATCTTCATATGACTATCAGGCCAATAAAAATTATCTTCCATTGCCCAAAAATCGATAATATCGCCAACTAGATATAGCTCTTTACATTTAAGATTGCCAAGAAATGTATCCAGCTTGTCGCTTTGGCAGCCACTAAACCCTAAATGTATATCTGATAAAAAAACAGATTTATATTGATTATTTTGAAGCATGTATCATTATTTTAGTCTATGTCTCTTAAACAAAAAGAAGAAATTACTATTTGGGCCTTTAAAGATGGAAAAAAAGGTCATGAAAAGCAAATAGAAGCCCTTATTTCTGAACTTGCGAAGCATAAAACTATTAAATTGTATAATTTCACCGAATATCAAGAGCATGACATAATGCCTGATATTATCTTAGGAGCTGGCAATAGCTCACACAAACATATATTAAAGGCTAAAAAAAATTGTCCAGATGCAAAAACAATTGTTCTAATGAAGCCTTCTTTAAGGCCTGTTCAATGGTTTGATATAGCAATAGTGCCAGATATGGATAAGTTTTACTTATACATGCCTAAAAATGTCATATTAACTAAAGGCGTATTATCAAAATATTCAGATCAAGAGACAGACAAAAAGACCGGTTTGATGGTGATAGGCGGAAAAAGCAGGCATTTTCATTTTCGAGAAAAGGTTGTCCAGCAACAAATAGAATGGCTGCTTAATGATAAATTTGATGATTATCAATGGAAAATAACAACGTCACCCAGATCCCCAAATATGCCTACTCCAAAACATAAAGGTAATGCGGAATTGTTTAATTGGAAGGAAACGCCTGAGGATTGGCTGTCAAATGAAATACAAAAAAATGAGATAACATTTATTACCCCTGAAAGTGTTTCGATGCTTTATGAAGCGCTTTCAACCAAAACAAAGGCTTATGTCTTTCATCACGAAAAACATGCAAGTGAACATGGGGAAAGCTCTACAAAGGTTAACAAAAACATTGATAAATTAAAAAAAGATGGCTCTTTGGGCTATATAGATACAAAACGCTTTTTTTTATCGCGTTCAGTTAAAGATATAGATTTAGTTCATCCTCAAAAAAATATTCATCTAAAAGAAGTGAAAAGAGTAGTTGAAGAATTATTAGAAAGATTATGAAAATCTTGCATTTATTTTCTAGCAAAGTATTTGCTGGATTAGAAAGACACATACAAGAGCTTTCCTATGAACAATCAAAAAAGCATGAAGTAATAGTTATAGGCCCTCAAAGTCTAAAAAATAATTTTCGCTGTGAATATAAAGTTTTAAATACTAATCAGTGGAGGCACTCGCCCATTCTGTCTTGTCAAACTAGAACATTAATTGATTCCATAGCTCCTGATATATTGCATACTCATGCAAACAAGATGACTAGCATTGTAAATAAATTTAAAGGTTCATACCTTCATGTTTCGACAATTCATGGAACTAAGAAAAATATTTCTCCTTTTGAAAAAACAGACTTTATATTTGGAGCAAGTCAAAAATCACTGGAGAAAATATCGTCACAAAATTCTATTGTTTTAGAAAATTGGGTCGATGAAAGCAGATTTAGAAATTACGCAAAATCTAAAAGCGAATATTTTCTCTATTTAGGAAGATTTGAGTCCGTTAAAAATCCTAAAAGACTAATTAATGCTTGGAAAAATATTAATCATAAATTAGTGATGGTTGGCGATGGTTCGCTAAAGAAAGAGATGCAGAATTTAATTGTAGATCTTAATTTGTCTGATCAAATATCTTTAGTATCTGAAACAAATGATGTTAGTGTCCTGCTCTCAAAAGCAAAAGCTTTAATAATACCTTCTGATAGAGAAGGTTCACCAAAAGTTTTATTTGAATCACTTTTCTGTAGTGTGCCAGTCCTATCAACTAAATGTGGCATTATGAGTGAAATACTTCCCCCCACTTCCCTCGCTGAAATTGATGATGAGAGCTTTAAAGATTTGCTATCTAAATGGGTAGATAATGTTCATAGCCTAGAGACAGCACAAGAAGATTGTTTTAAGAAAGTCAAAAGAGAGAATCTGCTTTCTATTCAAACTGAAAAAGTCATTAGAATATATCAAGATTTATTTTCTAGAGCTTCACGATAAAATGAAACAGTTTTTGAATGCATCAATTCTGAAGTTAAAAATACATTTGATGGCTTATCATCTGAAATAGATAAATTCTCAACAGTTTCAACTAAAGATTTAAAATTACCGAATTCAACTTTTCCTAGTGGAAAGAACATGTCTAAAACTTCACCAACACCACCTCTATCCCAACCAATGATTTTTTTATTCATCATTGCTGCTTCAAGAATCGTGCGCCCAAAAGGTTCAGGTGTGGTAGAAAGATTCATAACTAAATCAGATAAATAATAAATTTCTCTAATATCATCCTTTGCATTATAGAAAAAAACTCTATTTTTAATGTTGTAATTCTCAACAAGTTTCTCTAGCTGCTTAAAATATTTTTTCTTAGCATTTTTATAAGGGCCAACGATTAATCCTGAAAAATTATCAGGCAATTCAGAGATCAATTTAATAAAAGATTCTTGTCCTTTCCACGATGAAAGTCTGCCAGGAAAAGCAAGAATTTTTTTGTCTAGTAAACTAGGCATTTTTTTGTAGAAATTATCTACATATCCCTGTTTTGGTTCAAAATTAGGCGAGAAATAAGATTCATCTGAACCTCTGTAAATTAGCATTGGTGGCTTTTTCAAATGTTTTTCATAATTTTCATAAATATATGTTTCAACTGTCTTAGATATAGCAATAACCCTATCAAAACTAGCCATTATTCTGCTATAAAAGGGGGTGCTATATAACCCATGAAAGGTTGAAAAAATTAAAGGCCTAGGATTCTTAATAAATAGTTTGGATAACTGCAAAACCCAAGCTGGAATTCTTGATCTTATATGTATTATATCTGGAGATATTTCATTAATTACATCAGCAAGTTTTTTTGCCTGAAAAAGAGTAAATAAGCTTTTCTCTGCTATCTGTAAATGTATATGCTTGCCCCCATCATCTATTAAATTTTTTACCTGTCTGCCGCCATTAGATATTACATATGATTCATGACCCTTTCCTATCAAGTATTTATTGAAGTCTAAGACTCCTCTTTCAACGCCTCCTGTATTCAATGTGGGTAGAATTTGAATTATTCTAAGTTTACGCATCTAATGAATTCACTCTTATTCTACCGTATCTTGTTTCTTCAAAATTCACACTAATATCTTTTAAGGCTTGGCTTGCCAATTCAATCATCTTTGAAGAATTACCACAGATTATTATTAATGGTAATTGTTCTTGATTATTTAGTATAAAATCTTCGACCATAACTTTTACTTCATGATGTCTTACACCATGAAGATCTAGGTTTAATAGATTCTGTTCAAGAAATGTTTTCAATCTTTATATATTTTTACTAGCTGTTCGCCCTTAGAATTCTTATAGGCTCTTGCCATAGCCGGAGTATTAAATGTCATTGCTGCGTTCCCTTCAGAGTCTAATGCTATGACTCCTCCGTCTGCTCCAATCGATTTAAGTTTTTCAATGACTGTCTCAGCTGCTTCATTAACATTTTTAGACTGATATTTAATTAAGTCACATATTTCATTTGCCACATTAAATCTAATAAAGTACTCGCCATGTCCTGTTGCAGATACGCCACAAACATTGTTTTCAGCCCATGTCCCTGCTCCAATGATTGGAGAGTCTCCAATTCTACCAGGCATCTTATTAGTCATTCCTCCTGTAGAGGTTCCAGCAGTAATATTGCCTTCCATATCGAGCGCCACTACTCCAACTGTTCCCATTTTATTTTTTTCTTTTTTTATTCTTTTAGCATCATCTAATCTATCTTTTTGATAGAAATAACTGGGGTAAACAATATCTAAGCCTGCATCTTTAGCTACCCTCTCAGCTCCTTTTGATGAAAACATTACATGTTCAGTGTTCTCCATGACATAACGTGCTAGTGAAATAGGATTTTTAACATTTGTTACTGATGCTACAGCTCCAGCATTATTGTTAAGTCCATGCATAATAGAAGCGTCAAGTTCCTGCCTAAGTTCAGATGTATAAACTGCACCTTTGCCTGCATTAAACAGAGGGTCATTTTCGAGATAAATGATTGCTTGCTCAACTGCGTCTAAGCTTGAGCCGCCGTTAATAATAATCTCATATCCTATGTTCATTGAGTCTTCTAGACCTTTCATAATGCCTTCAACTTGTCCCTCTGGCATATTTTCAAACCAGCCTGCGCCACCATGCACAACTATTGCCACTGGCTTAGAATTAGAAAATAAAAATGTTGAAAAAAGTAAAATTAATGTGATAAAAAGTTTCTGCATTTCCTTTTCATAATGAATTATTTGGATGCTGATGTAAAATACTATTGTGATGTTTTCGACTCCTGATTTGTCTGATCAAAATGACGATACAAAAGTCATTGAGCTTTCTTTTAATCATTATGGAAGTATTAAATCTTTTTATGGACAAATTGAAACAGCGGTTTGTCCTGATGACAATTCTTGTATAAAAGAAATATTAGAGGAAGATGGCAATAATAGATTACTTTTTGTTGATGGATCTAACTCAATGAAGTGTGCTCTTCTCGGTGATATGCTGGCTACCAAGGCAATAGATAATAATTGGTCTGGTATAGTCATAAATGGTTGTGTAAGAGATGTTGAAATACTATCAAGCCTATCTATAGGGATTATGGCTTTAGCAAGTTCGCCAAAAAGAAGTGAGAAAAAAGGGCAAGGAAGCAGATCAGAGACATTAAATTTTGGTAACACTTTAATAAATCAGAATGATTGGGCTTATTGTGACCAAAATGGCATCTTGATTTCAACTAAAGAGCTTAAATTTTAAAAATAAGTAGCGTAAATAAATACGAGCATCACAATAATAAATATCGATCCTGCATTGAATAGTTTTGAAGTTCTGAAATCTTCATTTGAAAATTGAAAAACTTTTTGATTGGTCTTTGAGCCAGAAAATAAATAACTAAATATAAATGCTACTCCAAATGAAACTAGCATTTGATGCATAAAAGGTTCTATTAGTGCTTCTTCTACATTGAGGACATACATCTTCATGGCTACACCTGAAATAAGAGCAGCGATTGAACCAATTAAAACAGATCTTGAGTTAGAAGTTCTAACAAAAATTGCAGACAAAAATACGAATAAAATTACAGGACTAAATAGTCCCATATATTCTTGAACATATTGAAAAGCTGAAGGTAAGCTTCCAAGAAATATTGGAGCCACAATAATAGAAACCACTAGCCCTGCTAAGCCTGCTGCTCTACCAATATTTACTAAACTTGGATCATTAATATCTTGATCTTTTCTATAGATGTCCATAGTAAAAATTGTGCTAACACTATTTGATAATGATGCTAAAGAAGAAACAATTGCAGCAATCAGCGCAGCAAATGCAAGACCTAACATTCCATTTGGTAATAATGACAACATGGAAGGGTAAGCGTTAGTTCTGTCGCCCCCTAAAGAAGTAAAGTTGGGGCTACCTTCAAGTGCTACAGCTATTAAACCAGGCAAAACAACAACTATTGGCATAAAAATTTTAAGCACTCCTGCGAACATCAACCCATTCTGAGCTTCATTTAAGCTTTTTGCACCAAGGGCTCTTTGAGTAATATATTGGTTAGTGCCCCAGTAATAAAAATGCCCAATCCAAAGACCGCCAATTAATACCCAAATGCCAGGGAGCTTTACATAATTTGCATAGGCTTCTGGGTCTTCTGCCTTTGGTGCATAAGATAAAATAGCATCAAACTTTTCTGGGAATTCACTTTGAAGCATCATGAAACCTTCAATGACTCCATTTCCATCAGAAACGGCATTTAAGCCAAGGTACGAAACATATAGACCAGAAAAAACTAATAAGGCAACTTGAATAATATCTGTCATTGCCACAGATTTAAGTCCTCCATACAAAGAATAAGCAAGCGATAGTCCACCTAATAAAATCATCGACAGGATAAGATCTAGGCCTGTGAGATTATTTATGGCTTTAGCCCCCATCCAGAGAACGACCGGCAAAATTACCATTATGTACATAATGAGCATCAAGATTGCCAGCATTGTGCTGACTCTTTTATCGAAACGTTGTAACAATAACTGAGGCATAGTAAAAACTTGCTGCTTTAAATAGACTGGCAATAAAAACTTACCTATGACAATTAACGCTACTGCTGCAGTCCATTCATATGTTGCAATTGCTATACCAAATGCATAAGCATCTCCATTCATGCCTATAAGTTGGTCTGAGGAAATATTTGCAGCTATAAGAGAAGCCCCTATAGCCCACCAAGGTAATGATCTTCCTGCTAAAAAATAGTCCTCTGCTGTTTTCTTTTCGCCCTTTTTTGTCATGGAAACATAAGTGGCTATGGCAATTAAACTTACAGCATATAAACCTACAATTAGGTAATCCAAACTATTCATATAATTAATGTATACCTATAATTGATAAAGGCAAC
>MDTB01168445.1_pt1 | contig 12218 bp, 10 predicted proteins | sample 811161 | NCBI WGS metagenome assembly MDTB01 (sample SAMN05326650, study PRJNA326480) | marine metagenome | isolation source: seawater | place: Mediterranean Sea | collected 2009 | reverse complement strand
AAGAGCAAGTGCTATTTCACCTTCTGGTTTTAAAAATTTTACAGTTATCGATAACAACGGTTTGCCGCCACTTAGCTTTGGCAAAATTGACTCTACCATAGCTTGAAAAATCAATGGAATACCTGCCATTACATAGACATTGGATAAATAAAAACCCGGTGCTTTTGATATTGGGTTATCAATTAACTTCGCACCTTCAGGTATGCGTGCCATTCTTAATCTTGCCTGATTAAGAGACGACTCACCATTTATATAATTTGTGGCAAGTATTTTTTTTGCGTCTTCTCTTACGCTAATACTTACATTAAAAGCAGCAGCAATACTTTCGGCAGTGATATCGTCATGAGTTGGACCCAGACCGCCGCTTGTAAAAACATAGTCATATTTATCCCTAAACTCTTTTATAGCGCAAATAATCTCTTGTCTTTTATCGGGAATAACTCGAACTTCGCACAGGTTTACGCCCATATTCGAAAGTTTTTTAGCTAAAAATTGCGTGTTTGTGTCAAGTGTCCGACCTGACAATATTTCGTCACCGATAATAATAATTGCCGCCAGTGGTTGTAAGTTACTTTTTTTTCTTGGGTTCATTGTTTTTACACTCCTGACTTAACGTGAAAAATTAGTCTTACTTAATTTTACCTGCTGAACATACTATTTACAAAAAGCAAAAAGCAACTATAGATGGCATTATGGTTATAAAACAAATTGTATTTCAACTGATCACACTATGAATCCCATTAGAGTTAATACTGATGGCATAAGAATTCATACCAGCGAAGAATTTGATCGCATGCGAAAGTCATGTATTTTAGCGGCGAAAACTTTAGATATGATTGGTAAATATGTTGTTCCAGGTGTTTCAACTAATGAACTGGACAGAATTTGTCATGACTTCATAGTAACTAACAACGCTGTTCCAGCTACTCTTGGTTATAGAGGTTTCCCAAAATCTTCCTGTATTTCAATTAACCATGTTGTGTGCCATGGAATACCAAGCGACCGGTTGCTAAAAGAAGGAGATATCTTGAATATTGATGTCACCTGTATCTTAGACGGATGGTATGGTGACACAAGTAGAATGTATGTGGCAGGAAAACTGAATCGTAAAGCTGCTAGACTTATCGATGTCACTCACGAAAGTTTAATTAAAGGAATAAGTGTTGTAAAACCAGGAAATACCTTTGGAGATATCGGAGCAGCAATTCAAAAATTTGTTGAGTCTCACAAAATGTCAGTTGTAAAAGACTTTTGCGGGCACGGTCTAGGCGAAGTCTTTCACTCGGCACCTAATGTACTTCACTACGGGGCCGCTGGAACTGGACCAATATTGGAAGCTGGAATGTTTTTCACAATTGAGCCAATGGTCAACCTTGGAAAGGCTGATACCAAAATTTTGGCAGACAACTGGACTGCAGTAACCAAAGATAAATCACTCTCTGCTCAATTTGAACATTCTATTGGAGTAACAGAAAATGGATGTGAAATATTCACACTATCTCCAAAAAACATATTTCACCCGAGGGCCACTATAAAAAACTTTGTTACTTAGCCCGCGGTCTGTTCAATATTTCCCATGACAAAATTTGTATTTTTTTCCAGACCCACAAGGGCAAAGAGCGTTTCGGCTAACTCTACCCCAATTGGTTCTATCTGATATCGTCTCTGATTTGTTTGCAATTGTATCGCTACCAACCACATTATTTTCTTGAGCACTATTAGCATCAGTACTATTCACAACCTGAACAAACGACATATATTTTGTCACTTGACCTCTTAATTTCTGAAGCAAACTATCGAATAATGCAAAAGCTTCCGATTTATATTCATTTAGAGGATCCTTTTGGGCATAGCCTCTAAAACTAACTACAGTTCTCAGATGCTCTAAAATCAGCAAATGGTCTTGCCATCCTTTATCAATAGTTTGAAGTACAACCTGTTTTTCCACAGTTCTCATAACATCAGATCCAAAAAGTGCTGCTTTTTGGGCCATATGCCGATCAGAGGCTTCAACTATGCGTAAAGTAAACAGTTCACTATCCATTCCGTCCTCTGAAAGCCAGCTTAAAACTGGCAAAGTCAAGGCTAGCTCCTCTTTGACAGCTCTATCCAGCTCTGTCGCGTTCCAATTATCGGAATGGGACTCTTTTGGCATATAACTTAAAACAATATCGTCAATCACATCATGGCGCATTTCCTTTACAATATCGGATAAATCCTCCGACTCCATAATTTCTTTCCGTTGCGAAAAAATAGCTTTACGTTGCTCATTCATAACGTCGTCGTACTTTAGTAGGTTCTTTCTTATATCAAAGTTTCGTGCTTCTACTTTACTTTGAGCTCGCTCAAGAGCTTTATTAACCCATGGATGAGCGATGCTTTCACCTTCCTTCATTCCAAGTTTCGACAGCATAGAGTCTAATCGATCTGACCCAAAGATCCTCATTAAATCATCTTCTAAACTAAGAAAAAATATCGTCTTACCCGGATCACCTTGTCTTCCAGACCGACCACGTAGTTGGTTATCAATACGTCTACTCTCATGACGCTCTGTTGCCAACACGAAGAGCCCTCCAGCATCAATAGCTTTTTTCTTGTTCTCCTTGATAACAGCTTCAATTTCTTCTCTGATAACTCTTGGATCAGCAGTATCGTCAGCTTGTTTCAACGCGCCAGTGACCTTTAGTTCAACGTTACCGCCCAACTGAATATCTGTTCCTCTGCCTGCCATATTGGTTGCAATTGTTACAGCGCCCGGTATCCCTGCATCAGCAATGATTTGCGCCTCTTGCTCATGGTAACGTGCGTTTAGCACTTTATGAGGTATTTTATTTCCTTTTAAAATATTTGATATTTTTTCTGATTTTTCTATTGATGTAGTCCCTACCAGTATAGGTTGACCACTATTATATGCTTTCCTGATGGCTATAGAAACCGCTTTATATTTTTCGTCAGTTGAGCGGAAAACCTGGTCATCCTCATCTTTCCTAACTACGGGTTTATTTGTTGGGATTTCTATAACGTTTAAGTTATATATTTCTAAGAATTCATCTTGTTCCGTTAAGGCTGTTCCTGTCATACCAGCTAATTTATCGTATAGTCTAAAATAATTCTGAAATGTCACTGAAGCTAAAGTTTTGTTCTCTGACTGAATTGATACGCGCTCCTTTGCCTCAATACCCTGGTGCAATCCATTAGAAAGTCTTCTTCCAGTCATCATACGTCCAGTAAACTCATCAATGAGAACGATTTGATCATTTTTAACTATATAGTCTTTATCTTTAAAAAATAGCTTATGTGCTATCAATGCCTGACTAATATGGTGTACAAAAGTGGCGCTTTCTGGATCGTAAAGGGTCGCATTTTCATCCAATATGTTTTCTGTCTTTAGTTTTTCTTCCATAAACTCGTTGCCTGAATCAGTTAAAGCAGCCGATCGACTTTTCTCATCAACTTCATAGTGTTCTGGCTCCAACGATGGTATCAGCTTATCAATAATCATGTATAATTCAGAGCGATCCTCAGTGGGGCCCGAAATGATCAGAGGCGTCCTAGCTTCATCAATCAAGATGCTGTCTACTTCATCTACTATTGCAAAATTCGGATGTCTTTGACTCAAATCTTCGAGGTTTGATTTCATATTATCTCTTAAATAATCAAAACCAAGTTCATTATTTGTAGCGTAGGTGACATCTGCTCCATATGCAGCCTTCTTCAACTCTTCCTCCATGTCTGGATAAACGGCTTCCACACTAAGACCCAGGAATCGATAAATATTTCCCATCCATTCGGCATCTCTTTTAGCTAAATAATCATTAACAGTAACTATATGAACACCTTTTGCACTAAGAGCATTCAGATACACCGGTAAAGTTGCAGTGAGCGTTTTTCCTTCACCTGTTTTCATCTCTGCAATATATCCTCTATGTAGGAAAATACCGCCCATCAACTGCACGTCGAAAGGTCTCAAGCCAATCGTCCTGATAGATGTTTCTCTAACAACTGCAAACGCCTCTGGTAATAATGAGTCTAGAGTCTCGCCTTTGTTGAGCCTATTTTTGAATTCTTCGGTTTTTGCAGAAAGGTTTCCATCAGATAAACTCGAAATACTGGTCTCCAGAGAATTTATCTTTTCGACAATTGACTGAATAGATTTTATTTGTCGACCATTCTTTGTTCCAAAAACTTTTTTTGTAAGACTAGTAAAACCTAACATAATTTGGACATCCCCGTATTATCATAAAAGATCTTAAACTAACTCACCTAAATCTAAAAGTTACCTTATAGCACTGTTAATATCTAAAAATCTGCGCTAAAATCATACTTAGGCCATAAACAGTTTCTTAACTCTTTGAAGTAACCTTTAATTCGTTCATACACAAGTAGGAATAAACATCAATAGATCATTATTACGTGCAATAATAATCCCAACATCTGCTCACTAAGCAAGCCACCTGAGGATACAATATGAAAAAAATATTTAAGATTAGCCTTACCATTTTGACGATTTGGATTTTAGCTAACTCTCAAATGAAAGCAACAGATAATGCACTGGATACGATTTTAGCTAAAGTTAACGGAAAAAATATAACTCTCGCACACATAATCACCGCAGTATCCGTTTTGCCGCCAGAGTATAATAATCTAGACAATGACTATCTATTAAATGGTCTTTTGGATCAGATAATAAAAGAAGAAATAATGTCTCAAAGTTTGCCAGAAAATAGATTGACCATTAACATACAATTGGAAAATGAAGTACGGTCACTTAGGGCTAAATATGCGCTGGAGTCACAAATAGGTGATTTCCCATCTGAACAACAGATTCGCAGCGCTTACGAGAAAGTCCGCTCCTCACACAACAGTGGTGAGGAATTTAATGCCTCACACATTCTTGTTGAAACAGAACAAAAAGCCAAGGAACTGGTATCTCTTCTATCAGCAGGAGCAGATTTCTCGACTTTAGCAAAAAAGGAATCTATCGGACCTTCTGGCTCAAATGGAGGCAATTTAGGATGGTTTGGACTGGGACAAATGGTTCCAGAGTTTGAAGCAGCAGTCATAGTACTTGAACCTGGGAAAATAAGTCAGCCTGTGCAAACACAGTTCGGATGGCATGTAATAGCATTGAATGACCGCAGGATACAGTCTCTGCCATCTTTGGAAAAACTGCGTCCCGAAATAATTCAAAATCTGAAACAAAGCCGCATCGAAGAGATTGTTGAATTAGCTTTACAAAATGCCGAAATAAAGAGGCTTAACGAAAAAATTGATCCTGCACTAATACGCAGTATTGGTTTACTAGAGAAATAAAAATAATGGCCTCTGATAATTATGACTTTTAAATTTAACAACAAAAAAGGTTTTCCCTTTATGCCGTCAATAGAAGGTGTTGAACTGTCATCTGTTAACGCAAATATAGGAAAATCAAAAAAATTAGACTTGTTGCTCATAAAAGTTTCTCCAGGCTCAAAAATTTGCGGACTCCTAACAAAATCAAAAACCTGTTCAGCAGCCGTGAAGTGGTGCCGAAAAAATCTTAAAAGAGATCAAAAAAATAGTAAGCCTTTGGGTATTATTGTAAATTCTGGGAATGCAAACGTGTTTACTGGAGCGACAGGAAAAAAAGTAATCAAAAAAACGGTTATCGCTGTCAGGAATGCCATAAAATCAACTTCGGAAAATATTTTTGTAGCATCCACTGGTGTTATTGGGGAACCCCTAGATTACTCTAAAATTACCCGCAAGATAGATAGTCTTGTTACTGGACTGAGCAAAAGAAAGTATCACTCAGCTGCTAAAGCTATAATGACAACTGACACATATCCTAAAGGAGCATCTGGTCAATATACCTATATGAATGAAAGCATTAAAATTAATGGTATAGCGAAAGGCTCTGGTATGATAGAGCCAGATATGGCTACCATGCTAGTTTTTATTTTTTCAGATATCTCAATTGATAAACCGATACTACAAAAAATTATAAAAGAATGTAACAAAAGCTCGTTTAATTCAATTACAGTTGACAGCGACACGTCAACTTCTGATAGCCTATTATGTATTGGTACTGGATCAGCTAAAATGGCACCAATAAAGAGCTATACCGATCCCAGAGCAGTTAAATTCCGGGAAGTATTGGAAGAGGTTATGATGCAATTGGCTTATCTTGTAGTGCGGGACGGAGAAGGTGCAACAAAATTTATAGAAGTCAAAGTTACTGGCGCAAAAAGCAAGAAAAGTGCTTTTATTATTGGTAAATCAATAGCAAATTCTCCTCTGGTAAAAACAGCATTTGCCGGCGAAGATCCAAATTGGGGACGAGTTGTCATGGCTGGTGGAAAATCTGGTGAAGAAATTAAGCCTAATAAAATTTCAATCTATTTTGGAGATTACCTGATAGCTGAACAGGGGTCTGTTTCCAAATCTTACTCGGAGATTGCCGTGAAAAAATATATGAAGAATGATTCTATTTTTTTAAAAGTTGATGTCGGCCTTGGCTCGGGGGAAGCCTCTGTCTACACCTGCGATTTGACACAAGATTATGTGGCAATAAACGCCGATTATCGATCATGAAAATCGTTCTAGTATCAGCAGTAGCATTAGTGGATTTGGACGGGCGTGTGCTATTATCGCAACGACCTAAGCACAAACAAATGCCTGGCTTGTGGGAATTCCCAGGTGGAAAAGTCGAAAATAATGAGAGCCCTGAGTTAGCCCTAATCAGAGAAATAAAAGAGGAAATTGGAATAGATATACGGAGTAGCTGCCTAGCCCCTTTAACTTTCGCAAGCCATGCTTATGAAGATTTTCATCTTTTAATGCCACTTTTTTGTTTGTCGTAAATGGGAGGGCATACCTTTCCCAAAAGAAGACCAACTTCTTAAATGGATGTTTCCTAAAGATATGAAAGATTTGAAAATGCCAGCTGCCGATAGCCCTCTTATATCTATTCTTAGGGATTGGATATGAAAATAAAACCTTTTGTATATAATCCTCCTGTTTTACCATTAGATATCATACACATTGACTCAAGCCTAGTTGTAATAAACAAACCATCTGGATTGCTGACGGTTCCAGGCCGGTCTCCTGATCTTTCAGATAGCCTTTTGAGTAGAGTTAAAGCACAAATATTTGGCACTCTTCTTGTTCACCGTCTCGATTTAGACACATCTGGCGTCATAGTATTTGCCCGGACAGCCTCTGCTCAGACTAGCCTTGGAAAACAATTTGAAGCACGTAAAGTAAAAAAAAAATATTTAGCGAGGGTGACAGGTCACATAAATAATCAGACCGGAACAATTAATCTCCCAATTGTAGTAGATTGGCCGAATAGGCCCCGACAAAAAATTTGTTTTGAGGAAGGGAGAGCAGCTATTACAAACTATAAAGTTTTAAAATATGAAAAAAATAATTTTTCATTAGTCGAACTTTATCCAGTTACTGGACGTAGTCATCAGCTAAGATTACACATGAAGAGCATCGGGCACCCAATATATGGAGATCCACTTTACTCAAATAATAAAAATCTTCAGGATTGCGACTTTTTAAATCTACACTCATCTGAGATAGCATTTATGCACCCTAAAACAAACCATCCGTGTAACTTCGTTAGTCCAACTCCATCGTATTTTTAATTAGTACCTTCAATCACAAACAATAGAGTAAAGTCTTACTACAGAAAACCGCTTTGATTGAGTTTTAGTATACAACGTTTTACAGCACCCGCATGATCTTCATGAAATCGTACCATCCTGTCTTTTTGACACTTTTTCAATTTCGGATTTTTAATAAAACTTATCCAAAGCTCTGAAAGTTCCTCAAACGTTTCAACCTTATGTACGATTTTACTCTGCAAGGCCTCTTTTACGGGGTATTCAATGCCCCAGACACTTGGGCCAACTACTACTGGCTTCCGTAGGGCCAATGGTTCTATTATGTTGTGAGCACCCAAGTCATTGAATGAATTGCCAATAAATACAAAATCAGCTATTTGAAAATAAAAATTTATCTCTCCAAGTGAGTTTCCAAAAAGACCATCAATGTTTTTCATATCTAGTTGTGGAGTGGTATTTAAAACGAGTTTAGAATCCAGAACTTCAGTACGATTTACAAAAATTAGACCTGATGCACTTATCTTACTCCTTATCTTTTGAAAATCCTTCTTGTGCCGCGGCACATAAACGAAAAACGGTTTAGGTTTTCCTAAAGACTTTGACCGTTCAATTAGCGTTTGCATTACCCGGATTAAGCCTTCGTCCTCACCAGGACCAGTACTTCCAAAACAAAAAGCCACCCTACTACACTCCGTTAATTTTAATGCTTTCAAAAAATTGTTTGCCTCCTCTATGTGATCACTTTTAATTTCTTGCTCAAAACGCAGTTCGCCCATTACATCTACACGTGTTATGGATCGAGCTCTAAACCTTTCCGCATGCAAATCAGATTTTGCTAAGATAAGATCAAAGCAATCAAGTAGCGAGCGTCTAAAACCCAACTTTTTGTCTCTCAGAAAACTCTTTTCTACATATTGGGCTTGTGCCAATACAATGGGAACGTCATGTCTAACGCATGAGGTGATCATCACAGGCCACAACTCATATTCAAGAATTAATCCCAATTTAGGTCGATACCGGCTAAAGAACCAGTGAAACACCCAATCATATTCTAACGGTAAATAAATCACCAAAACATTATCATTTTTTATTTCTTCTGAAAAATGTCTTTTGGCCTCGTCCCGTCCTGCCGGCGTAATCGTAGTGATTATAAGATACTCTGATTTTTCTAGAAAGTATTGAATGAGCGGTATAGCTGCTCTTAGCTCCCCAAGACTAACTGCATGGATCCAAATTGATTCTTTTTTAAATGCTGGGGTGAATCCAAAGCGCTCTACTACGTTTCTTCTATAATTTGGTTCATTAAAAGACTTTTTTAGAAAATATAAATATATGACCGGGATCAAAACTATCCACAAAAACTTGTATAAAGGTAGTAGAATTCTTAACAACGAATTATTAAATTTTTTAGTGCTCAAAATTTTGCCGTATATCAGTTATCAAATTGAAACTTGCAGATATGCCTCTTTCAAAATTTTAAACAACCATTAATTGGATTGTTATACAACAAAAAAAATAAGATAATATTTTAAAAATATTTAAATGTATGTTTTATGGTTTTGACTTATCTTTCAACCAATAGGTTTTGAAATGAAATGGATATCAGTAATACCAATAAGAGCGGGCTCTAAAGGCATCAAAAATAAAAATATTCGACCTATATTTGGAAAACCTCTCTACGAATATACAATTGATGCCGCAATCGCAGCCGGAGCACACAAAGTGTTTATTTCAACTAACATCAAAGAAGTTTTGCTAAAGCAATTTGAAAATAACATAATCACAGTAAAACGCGCCGAAATCTTGTGCCGAGATAATACTCCAATGTCTGACGTGATACTTGACTTCCTAGAGCTAGGTCAGGGAGCAAATATCAAAGATGATCAGATAATTGTATTAATGCAAGCTACTTCGCCACTTCGCAAAACAGAGGACCTAATTAAAGCATTAAAACAATTTTCAACCTCAAAAAAATTTGATCTAATGATGTCAGTAACACAAACACCAAATAACCCCTTAAAATATGGCTTGATTCAAGATGGAATTTTTGAAAATATTTCTAACCCCGAGTTCTGCTTTGCCAATCGACAGTGCCTGCCAGAATTGTTTCGGCCTACCGGATCATTTTACATTTTCACAGCTGGGTGGTATAGAAAAAATCGCAGTTTTACTACCTCTTTAACAGGCGCTTATAAAATACCAAAGAATCAATCCTTAGATATTGATTCTCCAGAAGATCTTAAGAAATTTAAAAAAATCCTAATTGCGAAAAAAAGGAAAAAAAATTGAAAATCGCAAATTTAGAAGTTTCATATGATTTACCTCCGCTGATAATTGCAGAGATTGGAATCAATCACGGTGGTAACCTCGCTACGGCTAAACGTATGGTCCACGCAGCATTTTCTGCGGGTTGCTGTGTTATAAAGCATCAAACCCATTTCGTAGAGGACGAAATGACTGAAGCAGCAAAATCTATTTTACCTCCTAACGCTGATATCTCCATTTGGGAAGTTATTGAAAACTGTGCTTTGTCCAAAGATGAAGAAATTAAATTAAAGAATTTTACAGAGAGTCTCGGAATGATCTATCTATCAACTCCTTTTTCGAGAAAGGCGGCAGACTTTCTAGCTGAAATTGGCATACCAGCATTTAAAATAGGATCAGGAGAGTCTGATAACCTCCCTCTAATTAAGCACATAGCCGCGATAGGTAAACCAATAATTCTGTCGACGGGCATGCAAACCATAGAGTCAATTAAGAAATCAGTTAAAATTCTGCGCGATTCATATGTAGAGTTCGCCCTACTTGAGTGTACAAATCTTTACCCCTCACCTCCTGAGATAGTGTCATTGAAAGGAATTAATGACCTAAAGAAAGCCTTCCCAAGCTCTTTGGTTGGATTTTCTGATCATAGTATTGGACCTGAAATGGCTCTAGCGGCTGTAGCTTTAGGTGCATGTATAATTGAAAGGCACTTCACGGATACACGATATCGAGAGGGTCCAGATATATCTTGTTCCATGGATCCAGTTGAATTGAAATTCTTAATCGATAAAAGCCGAGAAATTTTTATTGCTCGGAACAATCCCAAAATGCGAACAGATCCTGAAAATCAAGTATATAAATTTGCTCGTGCATCAGTGGTCGCAGATAAAACCTTGTCCGTAGGGACCAAACTGACAGAAAAGGATATTTGGGTGCGAAGACCTGGTTCGGGCCCTATTGCAGCAAGTGATTACTACAAAATACTCGGGAAGACACTCATCAATAAAAAAGAACGAAATGAATATATTGATTGGTCAGATTTTAAATAGTACTTTCCTGATATGAAAAAACTAGTCTTTATTACTGGTACACGAGCTGATTACGGAAAACTGGAACCCTTAGCAGTAGAAGCCTTGGCAGCTGGCAATGATGTTCACTTTTTTGTAACCGGAATGCATCTAATTGAGCGCTACGGACTTACTACAATTGAAGTGGCTAGAAATAAAGCATTTAAAAGATGTGAGTTTCATAATCAGTATGAGGGCGATACACAAGATAAAGTTTTGTCGAATACTATTAATGGCTTTTCAGAGTACGTTAAACGAATAGATCCAGATTTAGTGATAATCCATGGAGATCGTGTTGAAGCCCTTGCTGCGTCGCTGGTTTGTTCAGTAAACTATTTTCGAAGTGTTCATATTGAAGGCGGAGAAATATCAGGAACTATCGACGAAGTTTATCGTCATTGTAATACAAAATTGTGTTCTGCCCATTTTGTCAGCTCAAAAAATGCTAAAAACCGTGTTATAAGGCTGGGGGAGCCCCCGGAAAGAGTATTTATTTTAGGTTCACCTGAACTCGACACGCATAGTAAGCCAACTGGCATTACATTGAATAAGGTTTGCGAAAGATATGAAATACCCTGGACAGAATATGGTGTTGCTATATTCCACCCAGTTACCTCTGAACTCTCTAATATTGGAGACCAAGCAGAAAAATTCTTTCATTCGCTATCGACAAGTATGAGAAATTTTGTGACCATTGCACCAAACAATGACCCGGGAAGTAGCTATATATTTGACGTAATTGATAGTCTACCAAGAAAGAGGTTTAGATTAATACCTTCAATGCGATTTTTATACTTCTCAGAACTTCTTCGAAACTCCAAGGTGCTAGTTGGTAATAGCTCTGCCGGTGTCCGTGAAGCTCCTTATTTTGGTCTTCCAAGTTTGGACATTGGAACGCGTCAAAACAAAAGAAACAAATCGGCCTCGATATCGAGTGCTCAGGCATTTGAGAATGATAAAATACAAAATTTCTTAAGATGCGAATGGGGAAAACGATACAAAACGGATACTTCTCTTGGTGTAGGTAACGCGTCCGCAAACTTCAGAAAAATCCTATCCCAACCCATGCTTTGGAAGTTGTCCCTGCAAAAGGTGTTTTTTGACTCTATATGAAAAACAAAATCAATAATATTGACTGAAATACTAGCCTTTATTATAAATAGGCAACAAAATATTTGTTTATTATAGTGTATTAAAATTTAAGATTGAAATATTTAACAGAAATTAAAATATTTTTAATCCAGGTATTTGTTTATTATAATTATAAGAAGTT
>MDTB01177111.1_pt1 | contig 12220 bp, 12 predicted proteins | sample 811161 | NCBI WGS metagenome assembly MDTB01 (sample SAMN05326650, study PRJNA326480) | marine metagenome | isolation source: seawater | place: Mediterranean Sea | collected 2009 | reverse complement strand
GATGATACTCTGGCACATCTAGTCGGCATGCTGGCGCAGGATAATACCAGCATACTCAATTGTGATAGCAGTAGCATTACATGTTGCACTGACAAAGTAGAGTGCGACCGCCATCTTAGCGCTGCAGGACTTACGGTAGTTCCCAGTTTGAGCGTCGATCAACTGCAAAGTGTGCACCAGGCAGTGGTCGTCAAGCGGCGCAAGAGCGTGGGTTGTGAGGGTATGCGCAAGTTCGCCTCAGGCGCGGCAGCACTCACGCATCTTGAAAATGCACAGTGTGATCTGACAGATTGGTATGTGCAACCATACATCGCCGGCGCGCATAAGAGTTTGAGTCTGATATGTCTGGACGGGCAGACAAAAATACTCAGCTGTAATACACAAACAATAAACTTCAATTATCCCATTATGTTAACGTCATGTATCACTAACGGCGCAGAGATAACACGACCTATGGAGAGGCTGGCAAATGATGTCGCACAGGCATTACCTGGATTGAGAACCTATGTCGGCGTGGATTTTATTGAGACTGAGGATTGTCTGTATGTGATTGATGTTAACCCGCGACTGACCTCTTCTTATGCCGGCTTAAGTGAGTGTTTGAGTGATAATCCGGCACAGTTATGCATCAACACCCATATCAATAATGTTTTGCCTGACCGTATTGAGCGTCTGGCAAAATCAGTCGAGGTGAACATTGCCTGAGCCTACTCACATCTCAGGCTGGGACATTGGTGGAGCACATATAAAATTAGCTTACCTTGATGCAGATAGTCTGGTGGTGCAACAAGTGAGCTGCCCCTTATGGCAAGGCATCGCTCAATTAACGGCTGTATTACCCACTCTGCTGAAGCAACTACCAGCGCAAATAGATACTCACCATATCACCATGACTGGCGAGTTAGTGGATTGCTTCAGTGATCGTCAGCAAGGCGTGCGAGCAATTATTGAGGCTTGTGAGCACACTGCTGCAGGCAAAATTAAGATATTCTCGGTGGAGGGCTTAATATCATCCCAACAGGCATACGCGCAGCCACACTTGGTCGCTTCTATGAACTGGCTGGCCAGTGCTAGAGCACTTGCTGAAAAACATGAGCATGCTGTGTTGGTCGATATTGGCAGCACCACCACAGACATCCTTGGGATACGCAACCATCAGCTGCAAAACAGTGCCTACACAGATTTTGAGCGTTTGCTGAGTGGGGCACTCGTATATACGGGTGTCGTTCGCAGCTGCGTGAATACACTGGCGCAATCTGTTGAGTTTAAATCTCACCGCGTCCCCCTGATTGCTGAGAATTTTGCAGTCACTGCCGATATCTATAGGATACTCAATAAGCTGCCTGCCCATGCAGATTTGGGGGCTAGCATGGATGGACAGGCCAAAAATGAACAGGCTAGTCTGGTTCGCTTAGCGCGTATGCTAGGATTAGATTATGTCAGTTCAGACTATCCTGACTGGTATGCTGTCGCAGCGTATCTCATGCACAAACAAAAACAAAAGATTGAACAACAGTTGCAGTCATATGAGCAGGATCAGCAGATACAAATGCTAGTTGCAGCAGGGGTAGGGCGCTTCCTGGTGGAGGAAATCGCCAGTGATATGCATGTAAAAGTGCACAGCTTCTGTCAGACGATTGTCAATTCAGATATTGATTGCCCACCCCATGCAGATGATTGTGCGCCAGCAGTGGCGCTACTTTTTCAAGCGGATTAAAGTGACTAAGCACAACACATTTACGTATCACGATGTTCCTTATTATGAGGATGTCTCAGGTGTATTTGCACATTTCTCAGATTTACCCTGGGCAATATTTTTAGATAGTGGAAGACCTGTCAGCCAATTAGGCCGCTACGATATTTTTAGTGCTTATCCGGAAAAGACGTTTCTGTGTAAAGATAAAAAAACACTCATAGAGACAGCGGGTCATCAACAAGTGGTGCGAGAAGATCCGTTTAACCTGCTGAAAAAAGAGCTAGAGAATACGCATGCGAGTGATTCTTCGCTGCCGTTCACAGGTGGTGCGTTGGGTTTTTTTTCGTATGACTTAGGTAGACAGATTGAACGCATTGCTAATATAGCTGCTGATGATATAGCCACGCCAGATTTGGCTGTGGGTATTTATCGTTGGGCATATATTGCTGATCACATCGAGAAAAAAGCGCTGTTGGTCGGTGATATGGCAGATCAACGGGTGCGTCTGTACTGGGATGAAATATGCAGTAAAGTGCAGGCGCCCCAGCAAAGTCAGATGAGGGATAGCTACCGTGCGGTTCAGCCGATACAGTCGAACATGAGTGAGGCGGACTACAAGGATAAGTTTAGCCAAGTAAAACGCTACATCGCGGCTGGAGATTGTTATCAAATTAATCTTGCCCAACGATTTCAGGTTCAGGTCAGCGGTGATCGGTGGCAGGGGTATCAACAACTCAGAACTATAAACCCGTCACCTTACAGCGCATTCATGAACACTCCTGAGCACACCGTCCTAAGTGTTTCGCCTGAACGATTTATCAAAATCGAGCAGGGTATCGCCGAAACAAAACCGATCAAAGGGACGCGTCCAAGATCAGCAGATAAACATCTCGATCAACGACTGTGTGATGAGCTTTTGAATAGTGAAAAAGATCGTGCAGAGAATGTCATGATTGTTGATTTGTTGAGGAATGATCTGAGTAAATCATGTCGTCAGAATAGCGTTAGAGTCAGTAAGCTATTTGCTATCGAGTCATTTCCCACAGTCCATCACCTGGTAAGTACCATCACCGGCGAGCTGCCAACTAGCATCACTGCCATTCAATTACTCAGAGAATGCTTCCCTGGGGGCTCCATTACCGGTGCACCTAAAATACGCGCGATGGAAATTATCGAGGAGTTGGAGCCACATCGACGAGGTTTATATTGTGGTTCGATTGGTTACATCGGATTTAATGGTAGGATGGACACAAATATCGCAATCAGGACATTGGTGCAGAAAAATGATCAGGCTTATTTTTATGCAGGCGGAGGTCTGGTGTGGGATTCGCAAGCGGATGCAGAATATCAGGAAACCTATGACAAGGCCTCAGCCATGTTCCAACTGTTTGAGCAATAAATGCTCGTGATAAAACTCGGTGGTAGTTTATACCACTCCAATTATCTAGCTGCCTGGATGTCAAATCTGGCGGCTGTTCAGCTCACTAAGATCGTGCTGGTGCCCGGTGGTGGCCCTTTTGCTGATCAAGTGCGAACAGCCGAACACACTTACCCGTTGCAAGACACACATAGCCATGCCATGGCATTAATGGCGATGCAGCAGTTTGCCTGGTTGCTGGCCAGTCTGAGTGATATTTTCCAGCCGGTCAGTGCGATAGATGCCATCCACAATTATCAGGGTAGGCATATTATCTGGCTACCGTACGATACTATCATGCAGCAGTGCGACTATCCGCAAAACTGGCAGACGACTTCAGATTCATTGGCCTGCTGGCTGGCGCAAAAACTAGACGCTGAAAAGCTAGTGCTAATCAAATCACAAGCAGTCCAACAGCATGAATTTGATCTGCGCCAACATAGTGGATTGTTAGATGATTATTTTCCCCAGGCCAGCACGAATTATCGCGGTCAGATTAGTCTTTATCATGCCAGTCAAAGTGAACTGGTGTGTGAGCAGATCAGTGATGAATGATGCAAATACAGGCCAGCATCCGTTTGCCCGGCTGGATCCGAGCTTTATACTCGATGCGGTAGAGAGTGCAGGTTATCAAACAGATGGTCGGGTCACTGCACTCAACAGCTATGAGAATAGAGTCTATCAAATCGGAATCGAGGATAGCGCGCCATTAATAGCAAAATTTTATCGTCCACAGCGTTGGTCTGATGCGCAGATCATAGAAGAGCATCAATTTGCCCAACAATTAAGTGAGGCTGAACTGCCAGTTATTCCTGCCCTGAAAAACAACCACCATGAGAGTCTGATTCATTACAGAGATTTTCGTTTTTCTGTCTATATACGCAAGGGTGGGCGTGCCCCAGAGTTGGATAATCTTGATAATCTGCTCATCCTAGGTCGTTTTATGGGCCGTATGCACAGCATCGGTCGCAGCCATAGTTTTAGCCATCGTCCAGCAATAGACAGTCAAACGTTCGGTCATGCCAGTGTTCATTTTGTCTTAGAAAACTTTATGCCTAAAGATTTACGGACCGCCTATGAAACACTCACCCATGATCTATTGAGCACGATTGATCAACAACTAGAGGCCTTTGGCCCGTTGAATATGATCCGAGTACACGGTGACTGCCATATAGGAAATATCCTGTGGCGGGATGATATACCTAATTTTATCGACTTTGATGACGCCAGAATGGCACCCGCAGTGCAAGATATTTGGATGCTGTTATCTGGGGCGAAACACGAACAACAACAGCAGTTACTCGAAATACTTGAGGGCTATAATGAATTTGCTGAGTTTGATATTGATGAATTACAACTGATAGAAATTCTGAGAACTCTGCGGATGCTATATTTTTCAGCATGGTTAGCACGGCGTTGGGACGACCCAGCTTTTCCAATGGGTTTCCCTTGGTTCAACACTGTGCGCTATTGGGAGGAACATATCCTCAGCCTGCGGGAGCAGTTGTTTGCATTATCTGAGCCAGCGCTGAGCATAGATACTTTCAACGCATAGTTAAGTACGACGTAATGACTAGCAATACTTATTGTCCGCAGTGCCGTTACTCGCTAGCACGCCGGCCTGATTGTATAAATAGCTACCACAGCGTAGATCAGTGCCTGTGGGTGTAGCGGTAATTAAATACTGCTGCGGGCGTGCGCTGGCAGTGCAATCCGGAGTGCAACTTATTGTCAGTATATAGTGCTGCGCATCCTTGGACATGTCATGCGCATCTGTGAGCTGCTCCATGCCAGCATAATAACCATAATCAGAATAATAGCGTTGTTGCTTCGCGCTCAATAACATGATGGCATTTTTAGCCTCTGCACGATGTCCTTTCAGAACTTGTTCTTGATAATTTGGATAGCCAATAGCTGCGAGTATTGCAATGATTAATATCACTAGCATCAATTCTATTAAGGTAAAACCTGCAAGCTTATCTCTCGGCAGCATCGTATTATTCTCCATTATTAAGCATAAAGTGGGCCGGGATATCGTCCTTAGATAGCTGCCATAGAGAAATGGTTTGGCTATTTGAGTCGCTAGTAATACCGAAAAGCATATCTCGTCTAATATTTTTCAGGCTGGCCTGCTGGTGATTAAGTAGTGTGATATTAACCACCTGGTTGAGCGCATAACTTCTGTCACTGATCACCAGCATGTCCTGATCGATATGTTGCACCACGCCAGCCCAGCTAAAATCCTCTGGAGAGTCCGTTGCCAGAGCATTGGCAACGAGTTGCAGACTGAATAAAGTTATTAGTAAAGTTCTTGCCATGCCAAACGTCCCTTAGGTTTTATGGATATTTCCGTGATTGTTTCTGTGCTCAAGCCTTTTAGCTCAGAACTGCCACTGCCGGTGCCAGTAATAAACACTCTGTTGCTGCCACCGAGGAAACCCAGCCCGGCAGGCAGGCCTTGTTTGAATGCTACTCCGGCAACATGGTCGTCATGAATACGATCATTGCTATTAATCACACCATCAGCATTGATATCGATAGCGCCATGGCGTGATTCTCCACCTGTCTTGGTATCCAAAACCATAAGCCAACCGTTGCCGCCACTGTTAGCACATTCGTTATCATCGGGTATGCTGGTAGTAAAGAATATTTGGTTGAGTCTCACCTCAGGATTAACCAGTAAACGTTCACCCGCTGCAGGCAGATCGAAGTACCATCCCATATCGCCAACAGCAGGATTATGCTGGTCATAATTAACTGGGTGACTGGTCATGATTCGGTACTCTGTCTGCGGGGTCGGCTTGAGCGTTTGCTGGACTAATTGGCTTTGTCTGATATTGCCTACACCTGCATCCCAAATGCCGTATAGCGATTGTTGCTTGTCGTCAGCAGGATCGGCAATGGTGAGCATTTGCCCGCTACCAAACATCACTAAAACATTGGGTTGATTATCTGCAGTGGAGATTTCGCTGCGTGTGATGGCACTCTTAACAGTGATCGGCTGATGATCAGGTGCTGTGAATAAGGGTTGTGCCGTCGCTCCATCATGATAGCCAACCGCCCAATCATCTGAGTTCTCTGAGCTCAAGTTAAATGCCCATAAGCGACCATGCAAATCACCACCATAGACACGATCAATCACATAATCTCCATCCAGATCGATAGTGGTGATTTCGCCCAAACCCGTCTTATCGACAGCAGTGCCATGACCTGTGTCAATAAACATAAAATCTTCACTCGACCAGTCACCATCTAAGCCCTGTTCGATAAATAGGATAAGTAAACCCGCTTTGCCAGAATCACTGTTGTAGCCATTACCGAATAGTAGGGCCCATTGATTATTATTGAGCAGCGCTATCCTGGGCGTGCTGTAGGAATAACCCATGTGTGGACTGTCTGCATGTGAGAATTCCCAAAGTACCGTCTCTCTAGCGGAAGTGTACGAATCTTGAAAACTGGCTTGAGTAACATCGAGAGCAAAAACACCGCGACCACCCGCACCATAACCACCCGCAAGCAGTGTGCGCCAAGCAGGACTATCGCTACTTGCAGCACTACTTATGAAGACATCTTTGGCGGCTAAACTGTGATTGTTATAGTATCTGTGGGTATAAGCAGGGTCTGTCAAATAATGTAAGCCGGTGACTGACGAGTCACTGCTAAATAACTCAGCGGGAATGTAAGCAAGCACTTCTTTGCCATTTTGACTGCTATCAAAGCCGTGCACGATGCCATCATTGGCGCCAAGATAAACAATACCGTTTCTATCTTTATGTCGATGTACAAAATCAGAATAGCGTTGTGTTGCGCTGCCAAATGGTGCCTGATCAGGGTATTGCTGAGCCGGAGCGCCAACAAAAGTAGGGCTGGAATGAATGATATCACCTAAAATAGAGGCTCTGCTCCTGAAGTCATGGTGACTATTTTTAGCTTCATGCTGACGGTCGCCTTGCAGATATTTGAGCCGAGCTCGGCCTTTAGAATCATGTGAGATAGACCCATTGGGATTGGTCTTGAGGTCATTTTTTTGGTCTGGGGTGATAAAGTACCATGCAAACGGCACACCCTTATTTGTTTCCTTATTCAGCGTGAAGATGACACGCTGACTGTAATCAAAATCATCTCCATCAAGATAGTCCGAAGCCCGCCATGCTGGGGTGCTATCGATGTCTCCATCACTATTGATATTGTATGCCAGTAGATCGCCCGTCCAGTTTTCACTATTGAATTCAGTTAAATAAAGCTGCGTATTCGCGCGCAGATCATTGGAATTAAAGGTGACTGAGGTTGAGGTGCCAATCCTTGTTTCAATAGCAGCCAAGGTATTATTCAATGATTGGATCAGCTCGGCAGGCTTACTTGCATTATGGAAGCTCCCGCGTCCATTCCAGGCGGCATGGCGCATATCATCAACCCGCTCTCGGGTATAATTATAGATAGGATCGGGCCAGTTAAAGGGGGCAGTTTTGCTGGTCGGATTACTATCTAATGTGCCACTTACCCCGAATGCCACAGCAAATATATTCAGATGCTGGCTGCGATTTTCATCTATATCTTGAATGGGCTGCACTACATCAGGCAGGCTGGGTGCAAGATCAGTTTCATAGTAATGCATGGCCACATCGGCCAGAGTATGCCAGTGCTGGTCAGCATAAGAGCCGCCATCCCAGGGTGAATTATTATTCCCATCTTGATTGCCTACCCGGCTGAGAGGACCATTCCAATAGCCATCTGAAAATAATATCGAGAAGTTCTGCTGGCATTGACCTCCCTGGTCTGCACTCAGAATTGGGCTGCCCTCAGTGAAACCTAAGTCGGCATGACCATAATTGCTACCAGCCTGATCAAAATACATACCTGTATTCGCCAGTAATAATCTCAAAGGCGTATTGTACTTGGATGATATTTGACTGACCGCAGCTAGCAGATTTTTCTTATTCTCATCATCAGTCATATCGCGAACAGGCTGGCCCACATCATTATTGTTCTGCATGGTTGCCATCCCCATACGATGATTAGAGCTCCAGATCAGTTCACTGATAGCGCGTTTAACAAGATATTCTCTTTTGCGGTAATAGCTATACCAGTTGGCATAGTTTTGCTGCGAGTTGGGGTAGCCAGCATCATCTGGATCAAGCGTCACTGGCAGGCTGCTGACAGCCACGCTGTTAGCTGAGGTATCAGTTGACACATCGCCACATTCGTCGGTCGCTGGCTGGTTTGGTGCACGCATGTCCGAGCTACCGGGTCCATCATATTCACCATCACTATCTAAATCACGCCATATGAAATACACATGGTCGCTAATATCTTGGTAATAAGTGTAAGAGTAAGGGTTATATAAAGCGGTTGCGAGCGTTCTATCCGTGTACGGGCGTTGGTAAGCGTCATAGCCTTTCCAGGGGGTATAACTGACGTTCGGATTATAGGCCAGCACGTTATACCCATGACAAGTCAGACGTCGGTACTCTCGGCGATTAGCTGCCTCTATGGTTGAGGATCGGCTGTAGCGATAGTTTTCTGGGGGGTTGTATACAGTTGGCAAAGATACATTGCCTGGGTTATACGTGCCCTTATTAAGTAAGCTTTCCCACGCCATGCTACCTGAATCATCTATGCCAAAAAAAATATTAGCTGGCACTGTTGAGCCAAGAAATAATGGCTGATGGGCAAGGTTCCCGGGTGCTGAATAGCAAATATTGAGACTGCTGATATATAAGATACAGGCCATAGCTGTCTTAAAAATAGTAGCCATTAAAAAATCTCTCTTTCGTAAAAGGCCTGCAGGATTTTTACTGTGTTGTTTGACTGACCAGTACCATGAGCAGTGATGCGAAATATTTCCCGATAACATTGAGCCGTGTTTTCTGCATTGCTGTCAGTGTCGAATGGTTTATTAGGATTACAGATCTTTTGCTTTCCCAGATGCTTGATGATGAACTTGGGCGCTGCGCTGAGGGTAGTGTCACCGAGTGGGCTGGCGACGGAATAGTTGTTGGCGTTCTGCCATATGCTTTGATCGAGATAATCAGGTTCCAGCCTGTCGGGATCATTACCCTGCATCAGTAAGCCATTATGGTTAGTCAATTGCTGACCATCTGACATATTGTCAATTAACTGGGCTGCCTGACGTAATGCACTCTCAGCCGCTTGATGAGCTCTCTCACTATCACGGTAGTTACCAGACATCTTCTCAGACAGAACCGAGCTGCGCATTGAGTTAAGTACAATGACACTCAGGGTAGCGAGCATTACCAAGGTAAATACTAAAACAATACCTGCTTGTTGTTTGGCGGGTCTCATCAGTCAGTACACGCGATTACGCAAAGTGATAGTTGAAGATATGGGAGTGTAACTGTAGAAAAGACCATTACTGGCGGGTGCTATCTGCTCAATGTCTACTCTGATATCATCTAAATCAAAGCCCACTGCCTGCGTGTTACGCGCCTGGTCTGATCGCACCAACAAACTCACCTTCACACTGACTACCTTAGTCCAATCATCGACCGCCTGAGCACTTACATAACGATCAGCATGAAAATCAGCAGGAACCGTCAAATCCTCTCCATAGTGCAGTTGTAAACTTTCTACATGGGTGGCAACGCATTGCCATGGATCGTTATTCAATGCTCGCATCAGACAGGGAAGTGCTGCTGTAGTGCTGCTACCGTCATGATCATAGTGAGGTTCAATGGTGAATGTTTGGCTCACAATCTGGCCGTGAAAAAGCATGCTTTGTGCTGCTCTAAAGCTATATCCAATTGTGCTATCAAGATTGTGATAAGGCGTATGAAAGTCTGGATGAGGCGTTACCCCATGTGCCAGCCTGGCTGTATGCGGAGTTGTCGAGTTATCAATGCTTTGATTGACATTATTAGTGATCTGAAATATTTGTGCATTGACACAATCCGATATCATAGCCAGATCATTCGCCTTGATCGTAGTATCGTTGGCATGCTGTAAGTTAATGATGATATCGTCACTATGACCTGCACTTAGGCTCACTTGTAGCGGATAGGTTCTGTTACTGACCAGGCTGCTGATGGTGAGTGTGTCTGGATGATGAGGAAAACTTGGGGTCGCTGTATGATCCCCCTCACGACCTTTAATTCCTTCAAGCTGAGCCAGGCCGTGGACATTATTCAGCACAGCATGACTGGGCCAGGACACGTTGCCCTCAGTATCAGCCTCCAGTGAAGGTATGCAGCCCCAATAATCAGCAGAGCGAATGGCTTTGGTTAATAACTGCATCGCATAGCGGCCGTTCTCTTGCGCGCGCGCGCGACTCTCGCCATCCAAGTATAAGAATTTACTTTGACTGAATGATTGCACTACCAGAATTGAGATAATACTACTGAGCACTAGCGCAAGCAGCGTCTCAATCAGGCTGATGCCATGACATGCTGTACTATGACTGACTCTGTTCATGGTATGAAACTCAGTGTTTGGCGTTGCGGTTTGAATTTATCTTCAGCTTCACTGTGTTCCAACCAGTCAATATAGATGGTCCACTGATCCAATAGACCGTCACAATTTATGTTACTGCCAGGTGCTGACGGACGTGCCACTGTCGGTGTTGAGTCACGGCAAACTTGAATATGAATATCATTATTGATACTGCCGCTGGTATTAATTGCTGGAATAGATTGATCGATCGCAAATAACCATTGACGCAGATCATGTTGTGCCAATTCATAGCTTGAGCCGCAGGCATTAGACTCATCACAGCCCGTGACTGCGGCTGGCAGACCGTCTGATTGAGATGAGTAAACATATTTGTCTGCATTGACAGCAGGTAAATTCGCCCGCATACGCTCAATTAGATTACTTGCAGCGGTAGTGATCTCAGTACGCTGAGAGGAATAGCGCGAATTCTGATGCGCTTCCAGTTGCAATTTAGCGAGTCCCAGCATACCTATTGCAAATAGGATCAGTGCCACCAGCACTTCAATCAGGGTAAATCCCAGCTGCGTTTTCATCTCCATCATAGTCATCAGTCAGCAGATCTACAGAGAGAGTGATGGTTATCTTTTTGTTGCCATGCCTGACCACTGCCATTGAGATAAACAACATTTCTGGAGGACGGAGCAGTTAAATTATCGGAGCATAAATAAAAGGCCTGAGTGACATGCCTAAGTGCGTTGTGCGCCTCACCCAGAGGATTAAACACGATCCGCTGTGAGTAATGATTATTCTCAAGTTGAATGTAGACATCTGCGGGTAACTGCCGCTCGTGTAGGATGATTTCCTGTTGCCCAGCTTGATTGATACTTTCAACTAAGTTGTCATGATCGAAGTCAGACCATACGAGCCAGCCGTCTTGCCATGTGCCATGGTCATTACAATCTGAGCCTTGTGGGTTACTCTGACATATAATCACTTCAGCGTTAGCAGAAATCGCGCTATTGCGTGCTAATGTGATACTACTAAAGAACCGATTAGCCGAGGCACTCAGCCGATTTTCAAGTTCTATTGCGTGCATGGATGGGCCGGCAACAGCCATTAGTATTGCTGCCAGAGATAGCGCTGTCACAAGCTCAATAATGGAAAAGCCCAGCTGGTCCCTATACATCGTGTCCCCGATAATTTCACCGTTAGAGTGCCATGCTAATAATAGCTACCAGTGAGGTGTGCAGTTACGCGTCGATGCGCTGTTTTTTTCAGACAAATGGCGCATTATCTTCGCCGGCATGGGCATCACTTGCGGCTTGGGCGGGTCGTGCTGCTCGCCTGGCATCATAATTTATATCAATGTCTTGATATTTGGATTCAGCAACTCACGACACAGCGATATCTGGACAATGGGGTGGTTGTCTAGCTTAAGCATGATCGGTCGGGAGTGGCTGAAAACTTACCTCGGCGAATATAATCACAAACTGCGGATATGGGAGTGTGCCGGCAGCCATCCGCTCTTGGCACCTCAACAGGCGACAATGATGCACTAATTGATGTTCTATATATGTATCAACTGTTGCATTTATACTGGGTGTCTGACTGTTGTCAATGTTGACAGTATTCATCAGTACTCAATTGCTGATAAAATAAACACCTTGAGTGAAATGATAGGTTTATGACTCTGCAGTAATAATCTTTTGGTACGTGTTAGG
>MDTB01130509.1_pt1 | contig 12220 bp, 12 predicted proteins | sample 811161 | NCBI WGS metagenome assembly MDTB01 (sample SAMN05326650, study PRJNA326480) | marine metagenome | isolation source: seawater | place: Mediterranean Sea | collected 2009 | reverse complement strand
TCACTTCCTGAGGAAGTTCAGCTTCAAATATTGGCTAAAATCAAGGGTTTAGAGCATGTTAAGATGAAAAGAGCAGGTTATGCCATAGAGTATGATTTTGTTGATCCTCGAGAGCTTAAAATTACCTTGGAGACAAAGAAAATTAAATCTTTATTTTTAGCTGGTCAAATCAACGGAACAACCGGATATGAAGAAGCTGCTGCACAAGGATTAATAGCCGGTACTAATGCTGCTTTAAAAGTTAAGAAAGAACAAGAATTTATATTAAACAGATCTAACTCTTATATAGGAGTTATGATTGATGATTTAATTACAAAGGGTGTTTCAGAGCCTTATAGGATGTTTACATCCAGGGCTGAATATAGGTTAACATTAAGGGCTGATAATGCTGATCAAAGACTTACTGAGCTTGGCATAAAAATTAATTTGATTCAAAAATTAAGAAAAAATATTTTTTTAGAAAAACAAAAAAAATTAATTCAATTAACTGAGTCGCTAGACTCAAATTTTTTATCTCCAAACGAAGCAAAGAAACATTCTATTAAAATTGCAATGGATGGAGTCAAAAGATCAGTTCTAGATGTTATAGGCCAGAGAAATGTAAATATGGCTAAAATAAGGCAGATATTTCCTCATATACCAGAGTTTGGGAGCTCATTAGATAAGCAAGTTGAAATCAACGCACATTATAAGGGTTACCTAAATAGGCAATCTAAAGACATAGAAGCTTTCAAGAAAGATGAGTCCATTACTATACCTCAAGATATAAATTATGATTCTTTAAGCGGTCTTTCAAATGAAATTAAGTCTAAATTAAAAAAAATTAGACCTGATACTCTTGGTCAAGCTCTTAGAATAGATGGAGTTACACCAGCAGCTGCTATCATCATCCTCACCTATATAAAGAGATCAAAAATTAGAGCTACGGGTTAATGAATGACAATATTGCACAAGAAATACTAAGAAATGAACTTGGTTTTTCTGATAATTCTATAAGAAATATGGCCAAATTCCATGATTATTTAATCCAATATAATAAGAATTATAATTTGATATCAAAAAGCACTGAAAAAAGCATATGGATAAGACATATCCTTGATTCCGCTCAATTAATTAAATTTTTAGACCCTCTGAAACAAAAAAAAATTGCTGATTTTGGATCCGGGGCTGGATTTCCTGGATTAATAATAGCTTTTTATAATGAAAATAGGGGGTTTCACGTGAAATTATACGAGAAATCTAAAGTAAAAAGGCAATTCTTATTGAAAATAAAGGAAAAATTAGACTTAAAAAACGTTGATATTGCAAGAGATGTATACCATGAGGAAATCAAGGAAGACATCATAATTTGTAGAGCCTTTAAGAAATTAGAGGAAATTATAAGGATTTCACGTGAAAAAATTAAAAAACCACATAAATTGCTAATACTTAAAGGGAAAAATGCACAGACCGCAATTAATAAAGTATCATTGGGTAATAATTATAGTTATAAACTAGAGAGCAGTATTACTGAACATGATTCTAAAATAATAATAGTTAATGCAAAATAAAATTGAAAAAAAATCTACTATAGCAGTGATCAACCAAAAAGGCGGAGTTGGTAAAACAACTACTGTCATAAATTTAGCATCATCATTGTCCATTTTGGGTCAAAATAATCTTATTATAGATTTAGACCCTCAAGGCAATGCGACTACAGGATTAGGAAAATCCAACAACGATGAAGAAGATAATATCTACAATTTACTAATAAAAAAAATCGAAATAGAGCAAGCAATAAAAAAAACAAACATCAAAAATTTAGACATAATAGGATCAAATGTAAATTTGTCTGGGCTTGAAGTGGAGACAGCGAATGATTCTGATAGAGCTTTTGTTTTAAAACAAATTTTAGATAAAAAAAATAATTTAATGTCAAAATATGACAACATATTCATTGACTGTCCTCCTTCACTAAGCCTTCTTACTATAATGGCTCTAGTAGCCTCAGATGAATTACTAGTACCTCTCCAAACAGAATTTTTTGCTCTAGAGGGAATAACTCAATTAGTAAAAACCATAGATCGTATAAAAGTTAATTTAAATCCAGATTTAAAGGTTCGGGGAATATTGCTAACTATGTTTGATAAAAGAAACAAATTGTCTGCACAAGTAGATAAAGAAGCACGAAGCTATTTCAAAGATAAAGTATACAAAACTGTTATACCTAGAAATGTAAGATTATCAGAAGCACCTTCTCACGGAATGCCATGTGTTGTTTATGATAAAACTTGTTTAGGAAGTAAATCCTATTTTAAACTAGCTGATGAATTTGTAGTACAGAAAAATCAAAATGTTGAGAGTGCAGCATGAGCACAACAAAAAAAAAGGGTCTTGGTAGAGGATTAAAAGCTCTTTTTGGAGATCAAAAACCTGATCTTGAAAAAAAAGGAAAAAAAGAAAATAATAGGGTCCTGGCAAGCATTGGAGACCTAAGTCCTAATAAATTTCAACCTAGGGTTAATTTTGATAAGGAAAAATTGGAGGAATTGTCTAATTCTATCAAAAAAAATGGCATTATTCAGCCTATAGCTGTCAGGGAAGATAAAGTAGATCCCGGCAGATATGAGATAGTCGCAGGTGAAAGAAGGTGGTTAGCAGCTCAAAAAGCTGGTTTGCATGAGGTGCCCATTATAATTCTTGATTTAGACGACAACGAGTCTCTTGAGGTAGCTATTGTTGAAAATATTCAACGAGATGATCTAAATGTTATTGAAGAAGCAAAAGGTTACCAAAGACTATCCGAAGAATTTGGTTATGATCATGAAAAAATAGCTAAGTTTATGTCAAAAAGCCGAAGTCATATTAGTAATACATTGCGACTACTAACTTTGCCGCAAGACGTTATTAGTTTGATAGAAGAAGGAAATTTAACCGCAGGGCAAGCAAGACCTTTAATTGGCTTGCCTAGTGCAACAAACATTGCCGAAGAAATAGTAGCTAAAAATTTAAGTGCGAGAAGTGTTGAGCTTTTAGTAAGAAATAAAAAAGGTCCGCAAAAATCTGGTCAGATAAAACTTGATGCAAATATATTAAGTGAGCAAAATAAGATACAAGAAAATTTGGGTTTAAATGTCAACATTCAAAACAAAAAGAATAATTCTGGAAAAATAACAATTTTATATAAGAATTTAGAGCAATTTGAGTTTGTGTCAAAATTACTTAAGCGGAATTAGCTTTAGAGCATAAATCTATTATTAAATTTTTTATTAGTAAATCTTTTCTTATTGCTGAGTTAGATTTTACTTCCAATTCTACATCATATGTTTTTTTTAATGCATAGTTTATTTTATTTTTATTCCATTTTTTTGATTGCTGAATTAGCATGGGTTTATCTTTCCAGAAGACAGGCGGTTTAAGACTTGATACTATTGATTCTATGTTTGGGTTGTCTGGTTTCATACTTTCAATTTCATTTAGTCTAACTATTCTTTGATTGATAGTATTTAAATAATAAATATTGCTCTCTAAATCAAAAACTGTATCTGCTAGTAGCCTATTAGTGTTGATTTTATTACCATTTAGAGCTTCATCTTTTAGCAAATTGAAATCTTCATTTGTTCTATTGTTTAATAATAACCCTATCTTATTTGGATCTATCTTTTTATCTGTAAAGTAACAAATAATTTTATCAATTTCATTATTAACCTTAACTCTGTCCAGACCAGTGCTTTGAATTATTTGATTAATTATTTGGCTCGTAAGCCCAAGGTAACCATTTAATTTCTTGGTAATTATTTTTCTAATGGCAATATCGTTATCTTGATAACAGGCAACAATTCCTATTGTTTTAGATTTTTCGAAATGATTTCTTAATTTTGATTTTTTATCAAGTATATCAGCAAAAATGATAATTTTTTCTTCTTCAATAAGTTCTTCTATCTCATCAATAATACCAAAAATGCTGTCGCTTGCTTGATTAATAAATATTATTTTTTTTTCATTAAATAAAGATTTATTAGTTACCTCGTTTAATAAAGTATTTTTATTTTTAATTATTTCTTCTTGAGATAGATAAAGTGTTTCTTGACTTTTTGTTTTATTCCTTAACTTTTCTTTAAATTCCTTTTTTAAGCCGTGATTTTCTCCATAGAATAGTATTATTTTATGATTATCTATTAAATCTAAGTTTTCCTCTAAATTATAGCTTTTAAATATCATTAATTAAATTATTTAAACTATTTTGAATTTTATCAGATAGATCTTCAGTAAGAGATTCTATTAATTTTTTTTCATTAGTTAATGTTGTAGAATAAGTTTTGTCTACAGAGTATTCACCTTCTACAGTTTCTTTTATGTTCACAGTTTTACCGGTTTTTAATAAATTGATTTTTAATTTAGAAATTATTTTAACTTGATATTTTACTATTTCATTTTTGATATTTTTTTCTTTTATTTTTTTAGTTTTATTTGTATTTAAATTTATATTTAATTCATTTACATTTTCTTTTTTTGAATTTATTAAAAGATTATTTCTTATTTTGTAATTTATTCTTATATCGCCAGACGTTACTATGTTTTTGATATTATAATTATTGAGATTTGATTTATCTACAACTTTGAAGCCACAACTTGTTGTAACTATTATTATAAAAAAAAGTACAAAATTAGTAAGTTTTATTTTAATGCTCATTCCTTAATAATGTAGTTTATAATTTTGTTTTTAACAAAGATTGTTTTAATTATATTTTTATCTTTGATGTATTTTTTAGCTTTTTGTGATCTAGATGCTAATTTATCTACATCTTTTTCAGACGTATTTTTTTTTATCTTAATTACATCCCTTGTTTTGCCGTTAATTTGAACTACTAGATTAATTGAAATATTTTCTAACAATTTTTTATTAAAACTTGGCCAAATATCTGAATTTTTGCATCTTAAATTTACCAAACATTCATGAGCTAGATGAGGCACAAAGGGTATCATTAATTTCATGATTTTAGTTATACTGGTAACTAAATTTTCATTTTTAATATTTAATTTTATTGCTTCGTTGAGATACTTATAAATTTCGTAGAATTGAGCAATAGCAACATTAAATTGAAAATTATCAATACTTTTATCAATTTTGTTTACATATAAATCAATTTTCATATTTAATTGTTTTTCATTTTCTTTATCTGACTTCCTTTCTTTTCTCTTAAGTATTTCTTGATTTAAATTCCATATTTTTTGGAGAAATTTGTTGGAGGAAGCTACACCTGTGTCTGACCATTGAATATCTTTTTCTGGAGGGCTATCAGATAAAATAAACCATCTTACTGCATCGGCTCCGAATTGATTAATCATAACCTCTGGGTCAATTGTATTTTTTTTTGATTTAGACATAGATTCTGCAGGACCAACAATAACCTTAGATTTATCTAATTTTTTAATTGCTGTATTATTTGAGGTTTTTTCTATTTCATCAGGATACAACCAATTAGATTTTTGATCTCTATATGTTTCATGACACACCATTCCTTGTGTAAATAATTTTTTAAATGGTTCTGAACATTCAATTTTGTCATTTGATTGTTTAATAGCTTTCATAAAAAAACGTGAATATAATAAATGCAAAATTGCGTGTTCTATACCTCCAATATATTGATCCACCGGCATCCAATAATTCACCTTTTTAAAGTCAAAGGGAGAATTTTTTTCTTTGGGAGAACAAAATCTTAGAAAATACCATGAGGAGTCAACGAAGGTATCTAGCGTATCAGTTTCTCTGATGGCTTTTTTTCCAGTTTTTTTATCAATAGTTTTTTTCCAATTAGGGTGATTTTCTAACGGATTCCCGGATGAGCTTAAATCTATATTTTCTGGGAGTTTAATCGGAAGCTCACTTTTTTCAACAGGAACAACCGATCCATCTTCTAAATAGATCATAGGTATTGGACACCCCCAATATCTTTGTCTTGAAATGCCCCAATCTTTTAATCTAAATAAAGTTTTCTTTTTTCCTATGTTTTTCTCTTCAATTTTATCAATTATTAATTTTTTTGCAGATTCAATATCTAAACCATTTAGAAACTCTGAATTAATTATTTTCCCTTGTCCAGTAAAAGCAGAGTCCATCTTCTTTTTTTCATTATCTTTATCCGCAACAACCCTAATAATCGGCAATTCATATTTTATAGCAAAATCAAAATCTCGTTGATCATGAGCTGGACAGCCAAAAATTGCACCATTACCATAATCCATTAAAACGAAATTAGCTAAATATACTGGGATTTTTTTATCTTTTTGAAATGGATGTTCAGCAAATAAATTTGTTTTATAACCTACCTTTTCAGCATTAGCCAAAGCTTCCTCAGTAGTTCCAATTTTTGAACATTCATTTTTAAATTCTTTGAATTTAGGATCTTTTTCGAAACTTTTAGCAATCTCATGATCTACAGATAGAGCAATAAAAGTTGCTCCAAAAATAGTATCAGGCCTTGTGGTAAAAATTCTTAATTTTTTGCTTATATTAATTATTTGAAAATCTATCTCACACCCAACTGATTTTCCTATCCAGTTTTTCTGCATAAGTTTTACTTTTTCAGGCCAACCATTAAGGTTTTTTAAATCATTTAATAACTCGTTAGAAAATTTAGAAATATTAAAAAACCACTGAGACAATTTTTTTCTTTCCACTATAGCGTTGGATCTCCAGCCTTTTCCATTTATTACTTGCTCGTTAGCTAGAACTGTTTTTTCAACTGGATCCCAGTTTACATAAGTTTCTTTTTTTGATACGAGACCTTGATTATAAAAGTCAATGAATAATTCTTGTTGATGTTTGTAATAACTCTCATCACAGGTAGATATTTCTAGATCCCAATCAATAGAAAGACCTAATAATTTAAGCTGTTGTTTCATTACACTAATGTTTTCTTTGGTCCAATTTTTAGGATTAAGATTGTTTGATCTTGCAGCGTTTTCTGCAGGCAGCCCAAAAGCATCCCAGCCCATTGGGTGCAAAACATTATATCCATTCATGTATTTGTAACGGGCAATAACATCTCCAATTGTATAGTTTCTCACATGTCCCATATGTATTTTTCCTGAAGGGTAAGGAAACATTTCTAAACAATAAAATTTTTTACCATCTTTATTTTCAAGTTTCATTGATGCAAATTTATTTTGCCATTTCTTTTCAATAATTTGAAAATTTACTCTTTCCATAAGAGGACTAATTTTTCTTTTGAGATGTTTTCTCTAGTAAGGCAGCCTTTTCTAAAATTGTAGCTCTTAGTTCATTACTAATTTTAGAATTTTCAAGCAAGGTAGTACGACAACTTTGACCTTGAGAACATTTTTTTTTATGAATTATAACTTTAATACTATTACTTCTGATTTCTGGAGATAGGAAACGAATCGTAATTTTAATTGAATCATCATCATTGTTATTATCCGTGTACCAATCAGAAATTATCATTCCCCCTGAGTAGTCCACCGTTGTTAATGGTAGAAAATCTAATACTTCGAGAGATGCTCGCCATAAAGGATTTGAAGAACTAAATTCAAAACTACCACCTTTTTTATTTAAAATATTTTTTAAGGATATCCCTCCACCTTGTTCAATGTTTTTTCTTGCTCTTTCAGACCCTTTTAACGATGATTGTCTCGTATCTACTTTTTTAGGTTTTAAAGCTTCACAAGAAGAAAGAAAGAATGAAAAAATTATCAAAATTACGAATTTATTTCTCATAAGAGACTAATATTTATGCGAAAGGTGATAAAAATACACTAAAAATGTATATCTTATTAATTAAGGAAAAAACCCCTATTTTGTTAGGAAAAAACGTGTTGTAAATATGCAACAACATTAAAATAAAACGACGATAAACAGCAGGTTTTGTTAAATTTAACAAGAAAAATGATAATTTCCACCTGTTTTAATTATTAAAACTAAACAACAAAGGAAAAATGATGAAAACAATAATGAAAATGGTTCTTGGAACATTGGCTTCATTATCAATGATTTTTTCTGTTAACGCAGGTGAGTTAGGCGTAAGTGGTTCAGCAAAAGCAACTTATGTGATAGTTAACGGAGCAAACTTCGATAATGGTATCGGTGTAACAAACGAACTAAATTTTACTGCTTCAGGTGAAATGGACAATGGATATGCTTGGTCATACAGCATGGAACTTGATCCAGATGCTACTGATGGTAGTGCACTAAACGATGACACTCAAATCTCTATTAAATTGAATGATTTAGGAACAGTTAAAGTTTGTGTATCTGAATGTGCAAACGGTAAAGAATATGCATTCGATCAATCAGCATATGTAGCAATGACAGACACAGGTTTAGACGAAGGTATAGTATACCCAATTTCTGAATCTAGTTATGCATCACTACAATATCATACGCCAGAACTTCCATTTGGTACAACTGCTTCTATAGCTTACGGACAAACTCCTAGAACTATGGGTGCAAGTGGTAACTCAAAAGGTGGAGCAACAACTCCAGGCGCAAATACAGCTGGTAATTCGATCGAAGCTTACAGTGTAGTAACTAAACCAGTTGATGGTTTAACAGTAAGCGCGCATTACTATTCAGTTAAAGATTACGATGATGGTTCAACTATAGAAGACCAACTAGCAGAAGGTGGTTCTTACGGTATTACATATGCTGCAGGAAACTTAACTGTTGGTTATGGTAAATCTTACAATGCTCCAGAAGACACTAGTACAACTAGAACTGATGGTGCTACGCAAGTAGAATATCATGATAACACTGGTTATTCTATAGGTTACGCTGTGAATGATGAGCTTTCAGTTTCATACTCTAACGAGTCAAGTGAAGCTAGCTATCAAACAAGTGCAACAACTTCTTACGATATTGAAGTAGACACAATCCAAGCAGCTTATGCTTTAGGTGGTGCTACTCTATCAATCGCTAGAGGTGACTACGAAAATATTTCTCACATTAATGGGAGAGATGGATCTGATACGATTATAGCGTTATCATTTGCATTCTAATTTAAGTAGTATATAAAATTAAAAGGGGCGATTTTTCGCCCCTTTTTTTTTGCAAGATTAAAACAAATAATTCAAAATCTTAGCTGATTTCTTTTTAACTTCAGATGATAAAGCTATAGAGCTACATCTAACAATGTTAAGTTTATTCAAATTTGTCAGTCTTATTCCACCTAAAGGTATCAAGTTTTCCCGTCTAGAAAGTTTAAATAAATTGAATCTAATTATGCCCATAAATCCTTTTTTATTTGCATAAGATGTTTTAAACAATCTTGAAAAAATTATATCAGAACATCCTTGCTTAGCTTTAGTTTGAATTTCTTTTATATTATGAGCAGAACCGATTATCTTAAAATTAAGCTTTTTTAAATACCCAATTCTAAGATCTTTATTGTAAGAGGACACATAAATTCCGTCTGCTTTTACTATTTTTGCTAACTTTGTATTATTAGAAACGTAAAAATCATTTTTTTTTTTCTTACAATTCTTTCTGAAAATAGATATTTTATTGATATTTTCTGGTATATTTTGATTTCTATAAATTATATTAAATTTATCTGAAAACTTAATATTATCTAAGTTAATATCTTTAGTATTTTTTATAATAAAAAAGTATTTATTTTTAAAGACAAACATATGGACATCATAATTCAAAGGTTCAATAAAATAAAATCTAATATTTCTAAAATAGATATTAATAAATCTATTAAAATAGTTGCTGTAACAAAAACTTTTACTTTAGACACAATAAGACCTCTAATAGATTACGGTCATGATCATTTTGGAGAAAATAAAGTTCAGGAAGCAGACACTAAGTGGCAAGAGATTAAAAAAGAAAAAAAAAATCTTAAATTACACATGATTGGCAAACTTCAAAGTAATAAAGCAAAAAAGGCGGTTGAAATATTTGACTATATTCATTCTCTCGACTCTCAAAAATTGGCAGATATTTTATCGAAATTTCAAAATGAGATGAATAAATCAATAAATTATTTTATACAGGTTAACATTGGAAATGAAACTCAAAAATCTGGCATCCCATATAACGAAGTAGATTCATTTTACAATTATTGCACAAAAGAAAAAAAAATGAATATTATAGGCTTAATGATTATTCCTCCAAACGATGATAATACCGATCAATATTTTAAAAGTATTTCTGAGTTGAATTCATCTTTAGCTTTAAAAGAATTAAGTATGGGAATGTCTTCAGATTACATGAACGCTTTAAAATTTAAGGCTACTTTTTTAAGAATTGGCAGTGCAATTTTTGGTCAAAGAACTTAACTAATATTAACTCTAGTAGATTTTTTAATATTTTTTATAATCATTTTTAAACTTTTTTTATTTATCGCAATACATCCTAAAGTATTTTTATAATTTTTTTTTGCTACGTGTATAAATATAGCACTGCCTTTCCCTTTACGTATTGGATTTAAATTATAATTAAGCACTAAAATGATATCGTAAGTATTGTCTCTTTTATAAAGTTTTTCAGCACTGTATTTAAATGGAAATGTTATTAGTTTATTGTAATGTCTTGATTTTGGATCATCACACCAACCCATTTTTTTTTGAATGCTAGTATTTTTAATTGTTGAGTTAAAATTCTTTATTCTATCTTTTCGATACAATATTCTTACAATTTTGAATCTACCCCTAGGTGTTTTTCGGTCACCTTCCTTTTTTTTAGTTCCAATTCCTCTTTTGCCAATAGCACATTTTATCTTATAATGATTAAAAAAAAGTTTTTTATTTTTTATATATATATGCATAAAATTAATGTAGTAGCCTTTGGTTCTAAAAACTTTAACATTTCATTAGAAGAACTTAAAGATCATTTAAACTTTGAATTAACTACAATAGATCAAAATGTAGAATCTAAGTCGTTTGAAAATTACGATATTTTATTTTGTCATGAAGAATTTTTTAAGATTAGTTCATCTTTAAACTTATTAAAAAATTCAAATAAAATTAAGATTTTAGCTTTTAGCTCTTCTGATTTAAATTTTGATACTTTTACTGATAAGATTTCTTTGCCTACTACTGTAAAAGATATCAATTTTACAATTGAGAATTCTATAGCTAAAAAAAAATTTTTAACGAATTCATCAATTAAGATAAAAGGTTATATATTAGATAAAAATGAAAAAAAGTTAGTTAATAATAGAAAGTTTGTTTTATTAACTGAAAAAGAAATTCAATTACTTGAGTTATTTCTCAATAATACCAAACCAATTAATAGAAATAAAATCTTAAATCAGGTTTGGAGATATTCAAAAGAAGCAGATACCCATACTGTTGAAACCCATATTTACAGATTAAGAAAAAAGGTTAAGTCAGAATTCGAAGACGAAAACTTTATCCTAAATGAAAAGGATGGTTATACATTATGAAAAAAAGAAATAAAATTGCCTTAGATTTATTTTCAAAAAAGTACAGAAAACGGGTTATTAAACCTAAAAAAGGCAAGGGAAGTTTTAAAAGAAGAAAAAAATAAATTAGTTTAAGTTGCCTTTAAAAAATCTAATCATAAATTAAGCCTTGCCCCAATTGTCTGAATAATTTTTGAGGACATTTCAGTACCTTTTTCTAGGCTTTCTTTTAATGTTTTACCGTTAATATATCCATGAAGAAAACCACCGGCAAATAGGTCACCTGCTCCAGTTAAATCTAAAATCTTAAGATTTTTTTTAGCTGAACACTCTACAACTTCACTATTTTTAATTGCTAAAGCTCCTTTTTCTCCTCGAGTAATTACTACTAGTTTATTAATTTTTTGAGAAAACTCAATTACATCTTCAAATTTTTTAGCACCAATTAAAGACATGATTTCTTGTTCATTTGCAAAAGTAATATGTAATTTTTTTTTAACTAAATCTAAAAAATGTAATTTATGTCTTTCTACACAAAATAAATCTGACAAAGACATTGCTACTTTATTAGAATTTTGAATTGCTTTTTCAAAAGCCTTTCTAGGTTCCCCTTCATCCCAAAGATATCCTTCTAGAAACAAGAGCTTACTGTTTTTTACTGAATTAATATCTATATCATTTTCATTAATTTTGCCTGCTGTTCCAAGGAATGTGCACATAGTTCTTTCTGAGTCCGGGGTAATTAAAATCAAGCAAGTACCAGTGGGAATTGTTTCTTTTTTTTTGGAATAAAAGTATTTAACTTTTTCTTTCTTTAGTCCTTCTTCGTACTTGGCACCAAGCTCATCATCACT
>MDTB01128884.1_pt1 | contig 12220 bp, 6 predicted proteins | sample 811161 | NCBI WGS metagenome assembly MDTB01 (sample SAMN05326650, study PRJNA326480) | marine metagenome | isolation source: seawater | place: Mediterranean Sea | collected 2009 | reverse complement strand
AGTTTAAAGCTCACCATTTTACCTATAGCGTGTTGAATTATTGCCGTAATCTGGCAAATGGGTTTGCTGTCGAGTTTGGGTTTTGGACTCGACCCTATGTCTATATTGGTGCCGTTTTTAGTATTTGCGATTGGTGTAAGCCACGGCGTGCAGATGATCAACGCCATTGGTAAAAAAGTAGGTGAGGGCAAAAGTACCCGCATTTGTTGTCAATCAAGCTTTAGAGCATTACTTGTACCTGGTGGTATTGCGCTGCTTTCAGACACGGTGGGCTTTTTAACCCTGCTGACTATTGATATAGGTATTATTCGTGAACTTGCAATCACAGCAAGTTTAGGTGTTGCGGTTATTATATTTACTAATTTAATTTTATTGCCTGTGTGGGCCTCGTATATGAATTTTGCCAACACTGTGCATATACAATCAGGCGATGCGCAAAAGCCAAATATGCTAGATGCGATACGCGATTTATTAGTAAAAGCCACAGACCCTAAAACCGCAAAAATGATTATTGGTTTTACCCTGGTGTTATTTGCCTTAGGTTACTGGCAAGCAGATAAAATGCGAATTGGTGATTTACATGCAGGTGCGCCTTCGCTGCATCAAGATGCTCGCTACAATCAAGATACTTTTTTAATATCGGACAAATACACCATTTCGTCGGATATTTTAAAAGTGATTGTTGAGGCTTACCCAGCGGCGTGTACAGAGCACGATGTGATGGCGCGCATTAGCCGTTTTCAGTACAAGGTAGAAAACGTGCCAGGCGTACAATCGGCGGTTAGTTTAAGCTCTGTGGCGCAGTCGGTTAACGCAGGTTACAACGAAGGTAACTTAAAATGGCAAAGCTTACCGCGTAACTCAGCCAGCTTAGTGCAATCAACAGCCCGTGTAGAAACAAGCACAGGATTACTCAATGGCGATTGCTCAGTCATGCCGGTGATTATATTTTTAGATGATCACAAAGCAAATACAATCGATACCGTTATTCAACGTGTTAAGCAATTTGCACAAGAAGAAGGCACAGACAAGTTAGCCTTTAAGTTAGCGTCTGGGCCTGTAGGGGTGATGGCGGCAACAAACGAGTCTGTTTCTGCGGCGCAAATTCCGATGATGCTTTACGTTTACGGCGCAGTTATTATTTTGTGTTTGTTAAGCTTTAAGAGTGTGAAGGCGACAATCGCAGTGGTATTACCTCTGTATATTGTATCAACTCTTGCACAAGCACTTATGGTGCAATTAGAAATTGGCTTAACGGTATCTACTTTACCTGTCATAGCCTTAGGTGTAGGTATTGGTGTGGATTACGGTATTTATATACTTTCTTCGATGATGGGCCAACTTAAGCAAAACGTACCGCTGAGCGTGGCGTACCGTAATGCCCTTGTTGAGCGTGGCAGTGCTGTATTGTTTACCGGTATCACCCTTGCGATAGGTGTTAGTACGTGGATATTCTCTGATCTTAAGTTTCAAGTAGATATGGGAATACTGCTTACCTTCATGTTTTTAGTAAATATGTTAGGTGCGGTACTGCTATTACCCGCAATTGGTAGTCTGCTGTGGACCGACCAGAAAAAATAAAGTGAATAATTGTGCTCCTAAATGACCTGTAATGGTCATTTATATCTATATTTTGTGAATAGATGACCAAATAGCTGAAATGCTTAAAATGTTTTCATCGAAAAGGCTGTTTATTAGCGCTAAAAGGGTTAGAATTTAACTGACTCCACGCTAATAAATGGCTGTACAAATATTCTGCTTAACTAAAAGCAGTAATAGATTAAGGAACATACAATGACACGAAATGAAGGCCAAGCCTCGGTTATCCTAGATAATGTCTGTAAGCTTATCCAGAAAAAAGTTCACGCTGATAATGTGTTACTCGTTGAGAAATTCGCCAAAGCCTTGTACAGCAATATGTCTAAAGAGGATTTGGCAAATCGCAATGATAGTGACCTATACGGTGCTGCACTCAGCCTTTGGAATGCACTAGAAAAAAACACCACGGACGACGCAGTAATTCGCGTTTTCAACCCTGAAGTAGCAAAAGATGGCTGGCAGTCATCACATACAATTGTAGAAATTATTGCTAAAGATATGCCATTTTTAGTCGATTCTGTTCGTATGGCTATGACCCGTGAAAATATAGCTTCTCACTTATTACTTCACTGCCCACTAAAAATTCAGCGTGACGATAACGCTAAAATTTCTGGTTTATCAAATTTAAAAGCAGAGCAAGAATCGAGCTCTACTAAAACAGTGTTCTTTATTGAGATTGACCGCCAAACCGATGCATCTGTTATTGCGTCTTTCAAAAAAGAGCTCGAATCAGTATTGGTTGATGTTTCTATTGCGGTAGATGATTGGCAGCCAATTCGCGAAAAATTAGTCTCTGTTACTAAAGAAGTACCAAAACGTAAGCACAATAAAAATAAGAACGAAGTATCTGAAGCCGTAGAGTTTTTAGATTGGCTGGCTAAAGATAACTTTACTTTAATGGGCTATCGCGAGTACGAGCTTACCCCTGTACAAGGTGATTACCAGTTAAAAGGTAAAATGGACACCAGTCTCGGCCTGATGAAAAATTCAACCGATGAGCACACACGTTTATTATCTGAATTACCAGAATTTGCTCGCCAAGAAGCCCTCAGCAGTAACTTATTAGTATTAACAAAAACGAACTCTGTATCGCGTGTTCATCGCCCAGCCTACATAGATTACGTTGGTATTAAACGCTTTGATGATGAAGGCAATGTGGTTGGTGAAGACCGTTTTATCGGCCTATTTTCATCAAGCTTTTACAATAACAGCGCAGCAGATGTGCCTGTTCTAAAAACTAAAATTAACCGCATCATGGATATGTGTGACTTTGCTAAAGGCACCCATGCATACAAAGCGGTACTTAATATTTTAGAAACGTACCCACGTGATGAATTAGTTCAAGCTCGCGAGAGCGAGTTACTCGAAGTAGCAATGGGTGTTTTACAAATTCAAGAGCGCGACATGTGTCGCTTGTTTGTTCGTAAAGACGCCTACGGACGTTTCTTCTCTTGTATGGTGTACGTCCCGCGTGAGCGATATAACACAGCGCTGCGTCGAGAAACACAAGACATTTTAGCTAACGCCTTTAATTCTGACGAAAAAGTCGAATTTACTACCTATTTCTCTGAGTCAACACTGGCGCGTACACATTACACCGTTCGTGTGACCGATAACAATATCGAATATAACGTGAAAGACATCGAAAACAACCTAGTAGAAGCTGCTCGTACATGGGAAGATAAATTACAATCTGCACTGTTAGAGTCAGCAGGGGAAGCCCGCGGTAATGAGCTAAATCGTAAATATTGCAACGCGTTTGCACGCTCTTACAAAGATGAAGTACTACCGAGTGCTGCGGTTGTAGATATTGAAAAACTAGAATTGTTAAACGACGAGAACAAGCTAGAAATGCTGTTCTACCGTCCGCAAGAAGAAGCTAACAGCAATATTGTACGCCTAAGCTTGTTCCATAAAGATGAGCCAATTCACTTATCTGATGTTATGCCAATGCTAGAAAACTTTGGTTTACGCGTTGTAGGTGAAACGCCTTATTCTGTTAAAACAAGTGATGGTCGTATCAATTGGATCATGGACTTCTCTATGCTGATTGACAGCAAAGGAATGGCCGACTTTGATAAGATTTCTGCTCGTTTTCGCGCTGCATTAACTAATGTATGGGGCAACCGCCTTGAAAACGACGGCTTTAACCGCTTAGTATTAATGGGTGGTTTAACAGGTCGTGAAGCTTCTATATTACGTGCCTATGCAAAATACATGCGCCAAATTGGGGTTACCTTCTCGCAGACCTACATTGAAAGCACGTTTGCAAACTACCCGCATATTGCTGCGCAAATAGTTAACTTATTTGCTAAAAAATTCTCAGTAAAAAGCCCTGCAAGCCCTAAAACACTTGAAAAATTAAGTGCACAAATTTACTTAGAGCTTGAAAACGTAGCGAACCTTGATGATGACCGTATTATACGTTTATACGTAGATATGATTGTCGCAACACTGCGTACTAACTACTTCCAAAAAGATGAAACAGGTCAGTTTAAATCTTACGTGTCGTTTAAAGTACAGCCTAGCTTAATTCCTGATATGCCGCTTCCGCTGCCAGCATTTGAGATTTTTGTATACTCTCCGCGTGTAGAAGGTGTGCATTTACGTGGTGGTAAAGTTGCTCGTGGTGGCCTTCGTTGGTCAGACCGTCGTGAAGATTTCCGTACTGAGGTACTGGGCTTAGTAAAAGCGCAACAAGTTAAAAACACCGTAATTGTTCCGGTAGGTTCTAAAGGTGGTTTTGTATGTAAGCAGCTACCGAGTGAACGCGAAGCCTTTATTAAAGAAGGTCAAGAGTGTTACAAGATTTTCATTCGTGGTTTATTAGACATTACCGATAATATTGAGCGTGGTGAAATTGTACCGCCAGCTAATGTAACGCGTCACGATGAAGACGACCCATACCTAGTAGTTGCAGCCGATAAAGGTACAGCTACCTTCTCTGATATTGCTAACGGTATTGCTAACGAATACAACTTCTGGCTAGGTGATGCGTTTGCATCAGGTGGTTCAGTAGGTTATGACCATAAGAAAATGGGCATAACAGCAAAAGGTGCGTGGGAGTCTGTTAAACGTCATTTCCGTGAAATGGATATTGACTGTCAAACTACCGATTTCACTGTGGTTGCTATTGGTGATATGGCCGGCGACGTGTTTGGTAACGGCATGTTATTGTCTAAGCACATTCGCTTACAAGTCGCGTTTAACCATATGCACATATTTGTAGACCCTACACCAGATGCAGCGACCTCTTACCCAGAGCGTGAGCGCTTGTTTAACCTGCCTCGTTCATCATGGGAAGATTACAATAAAGATCTGATTTCAGCGGGCGGTGGGATTTTCTCGCGCGCAGCTAAATCGATTTCTTTAAGCCCAGAAATGAAAAAAATGCTTGGCACTAAAAAAGCAAGCATGACACCGAATGAGTTAATCAAAGCCTCATTAATGATGGAATTTGATTTACTATGGAACGGTGGTATTGGTACTTACATTAAAAACAGCCACGAAACAGACGCTGATGTAGGGGATCGTGCAAACGATGCGCTGCGCATAAACGGTAAAGACCTAGGCGCTAAAATATTAGGTGAGGGGGGTAACTTAGGTGCAACCCAATTAGGGCGTATCGAATTTGCTGCCAAAGGCGGGCGTGTAAATACCGACTTTATTGATAACGTAGGCGGTGTTGCGTGTTCAGATAACGAAGTAAATATTAAAATTTTACTTAACGGCTTAGTTTCAGAAGGGGATTTAACACGTAAACAACGTGATGAGTTACTTTACTCTATGACCGACGAAGTATCTGAGCTTGTACTTAAAGATTGTTACCGTCAAACACATACATTGTCGATTACTCAGTCTAAAGGTGCATCAACTCTTAAAGAGAAGATCCGCTTTATTCATGCCCTTGAAAAAGAAGGCAAGCTAAACCGTGCAATCGAGTTTTTACCAACTGATGAAGAGTTGGCAGAGCGCGCTGCAGCAGGTAAAGACCTAACACGTCCAGAGCTTTCAGTATTAGTTTCGTACGCTAAAATGGTGCTTAAAGAGTCGTTAGTAACAGATGAAATTACTGAAAACCCTTACTACCGTCAGCTACTAGTTAAGTCTTTCCCGCGTCCACTGCGTGAAAAATTTAACGACGCGATGGATAACCACCCACTGCGAAAAGAAATCATTGCAACAAAACTGGCGAACAATATCGTTAATGACATGGGCTTAAACTTCATGGTACGCATGAACGAAGAGACCGGTGCTAACGAAGCTGAGATCGCAATGTGCTACTCAATTGCGAGTGAGATTTTTGAAATGCGTGAAACCTGGTCATCAATCAGCGCGCTAGATAATAAAATCCCAGCAGCAGTTCAAACCGAAATGCTGTACCAATTACGTCGTACTGTTCGTCGTGCAACACGCTGGTTCTTACGTCATCGTAATAAGTCACAAACAATTGAACAAGCTATCGAGTTCTTTGCACCAACGTTTAAAGATTTAAGCGAAAACTTAAATACGTACATGCAAGACAAAGAACACGAATGTTTAACTGGCAAAGCAAATGAGCTAGTTGAAAAAGGTGTACCTAAGCAAATTGCTAAGCGTATTATTGACCTTTCTAGCCTGTTCTCTGTAATGGATATTGCTGAAATAGCGCATAATTCAGGCCGCAGTGTGGCGATGGTATCTAATACCTACTTTAAACTTGGCTCGCGTATGGGCTTACACTGGTTCTTAGATCAAATTACTAACCAGCCTGTTTCTAACCATTGGCAAGCACTTGCCCGTGCGTCGTATCGTGAAGAGCTTGATTGGCAACAACGTACGCTTTCTCATGTTGTGCTAAACAGCTTTGAAGGTGACGAAAACGATGTTGATAATCAAATCGATCAGTGGATGGCCAGCCAAGATCTGCTGCTACAGCGTTGGAAGCAAATGTTAGCTGAATTTAAAACCTCGCAAAGTCACGACTTTGCTAAGTTCTCAGTTGCACTGCGCGAATTAATGTTGTTAAGCCATAACTGTGATACATCAGGAAAATAATTTAGCTTTAATTGGTTATTTATTCAGTAAATAATCAGTTAATTGTTAAAATTGTTATACAATACCTCAGCCTAGTCTGAGGTATTTTTTTGTCTGTAATTTAAAAAGGAACAATTCATGTTTTACGATTTAGCCCGCCGTTTTATGTTCACCCGAGATGCTGAATGGGCACATGAGTTTGCGCTTAATAATTTACGCCGTTTTGCACACACCCCTTTAAAAGCAGCTTGGTCACAACAACTACAAAACAAACCCGTTAATTTTTTAGGCCTTGAGTTTAAAAACCCTGTGGGTTTGGCTGCAGGTTTAGATAAAAACGCAGAGTGTATTGATGCCTTTAGCCAAATGGGCTTTGGTTTTGTAGAAGTTGGCACGGTTACCCCGCGCCCGCAAGCAGGTAATGATAAGCCGCGCATTTTTAGATTACCGCAGTCAAATGCCATTATTAACCGAATGGGCTTTAATAATAAAGGGGTCGATAATTTAGTTAATAACGTAAAAAATGCCAAGTACACCGGTATTTTAGGTATTAATATTGGTAAAAATAAAGATACCCCAAATGAACAAGGTAAAGACGACTACATTCATTGTATGCGTAAAGTGTTCGAGCATGCTTCGTATATTACGGTCAATATTTCATCTCCAAATACCCCAGGGCTGCGCGATTTACAATATGGTGCCGCGTTAGATGATTTACTGCAAAGTTTAAAGAATGAACAGCTTGATTTAATTGCCAAGCATAATAAGCAAGTACCTATGCTGGTTAAAATAGCGCCAGATCTTGATCAAATCCAAATTGAGCAGGTTAGCGAGTCACTATTAACTAATCAAATTGATGGCGTAATTGCAACAAATACTACGCTTGAACGTAGTGCAGTAATGGGCCAGCAATACGCCGATGAGGCGGGTGGTTTATCTGGCAGCCCAGTAAGAGAGCGCTCTACACACGTTGTTAGCGAACTCAAACGTTTAACACAAGGTAAATTACCAATTATTGGTGTAGGTGGTATTGATGATGCGCAATCTGCTCAAGAAAAGCTAAATGCAGGCGCAAATTTAGTGCAGGTTTATACTGGGTTCATCTACAAAGGACCACAATTGGTAAAATCGATCGTTGATTCCTTATAAGGATCAGTTATGTAAGCTTTTGATCGTTCAATAAATGTTCTAAACAAATGTTTTAAAAATGGTCAAAAGCCGTTATAATCTAATATTAATGTCTTAATTAAAAATAAATTTTTAAACAAGGAGGAGGCAAATGTTACAAGCAACAAAACAATGGCAGTGGATTGCATGTGCAAATAAAAACCGCTTACTACTTGATTTAAATGACGATATGCAACTATGCACACCGTATAAGTTAAGACAACTCACCGACTGTGTATTTGAAAACCCGCGTTTTAGCTTAGAAGATGCTGCTTTTTATGAAAAGGTATATAACTACTTAGATGGTTTTGAGCTGTATAAGCCTGCACAAATTTGCCAAATTGCGCTCAATGCCACCGCTGTAAAATTTCATTTAAAACCGGTACTGGCTAAAAGTTGGTTTTTTGAAGAGTACACTGGCACCCAGCCAAGTACAGAAGCCATCGTTAAACTTACCTCAAAAGCACAAACCGGTGAGTTTTTAATTGTTGAACATTGCCCTGATGCTTCAATTTGCCTAAACCTTAACGAAACATTCAAACTTGATGATAATTTGTCCCTTGAACAGTTTGAAGTTATCCGCGTTTTAAACAATCGTGTTCACCCGCTATTACTTGAGCAATATCACACTAAATCAGCTTAGCAAATTTACAAATCGAGCTGCGTTTATCAAGTGTTTGTCAGCCAACCTATGTTATAATCCTGCGCAATTAGCTATTAAGGGTTATTACTTTGCAATTTATCGCACTTACTTCTATCGGAATCGAAAATTTACTTGTTGATGAACTAACAGAATTAGGCGCCGTCGTGTCTAAACAAACTGTGGGTTCTGTTCGCTTTGAGGCAGATTCAACATTGGCGCAAAAGGTTTGTCTATCAACTCGTTACGCAACACGTGTGCTGATGCTTATTGAAGAAAAAGAAGGCGTTAATGATAAAGATAGCCTGTATAAATTTGCTCGTTTTCAGCCATGGCAAGAATGGTTTGGCCCTACCCAAACATTTGCCGTTGATTTTAATGGTACCAACGACTCTTTAAAAAATACCCAGTTTTCAGGCTTGGTAATTAAAGATGCAATTGTTGACTACTTTAACGATTTATACGAACAGCGCCCAAATGTAGATAAGCAAGATGCCAATGTGCGTGTTGTGGCGCGTTTAAATCGCCATGGTGTGGCTTTGTACATTGATTACTCGGGTCCTCGTTTGTCTGAGCGCGGTTATCGTCAAGGCCAAGGTAAAGCCCCAATTAAAGAGCACTTAGCGGCCGCGATTATTAAACGCAGTGGTTGGCTTGAAAATGTAAATCAACCTTTATTTGACCCATGTTGTGGTGCTGGCACTATTTTAATAGAAGCGGCGGGCATGGCGCGTAACGAAGCACCTGGTTTATTTAGAGAAGGGTTTGCTTTTGAGCGTTTACCTAGTTTTAGAGCGGCCAAATTTAAACAACTACGTGAAGAATTAATTGCACAAATTACCGATCCTAAATTGTGGTTAATTGGCCACGATTACGATGCGCAAGTTCTTGATAAAGCCATTGCCAATGCCGAGCGTGCAGAGCTGGGTAATGTTATTAAGTTTAAGCAAAGTGATGCTACTAAGCTTACCTCTGTTGCTAAATTACCCGGGGTGGTTATTTCTAACTTACCGTACGGCGAACGTATTGGCTCTATGGCTGAGCTCGTAAATTTACACCGCAGCATGGGCGTGGGTTTTAAAAAGCACTTTAATCATTGGAAGCTTGCGTTACTAGGCATGGATGAAAGCCTATTTAAGCTGTTAAAACTGGTCAAACAAAAGCGTTATAAATTTAAAAACGGCCCATTAGATGTAGAGCTAAATTTATATCAGTTAGATGATAAACAGGTAAGCCTGACAAGCGATGACAAACCGGCTCTTAATTTTGAAGGCTCAATGTCGTTTGCTAATCGTTTGAAAAAGAACAAACTAGGCCTAAAAAATTGGCTTAAACAAAACGAAGTACAAGCTTATCGCGTATACGATGCTGATATTCCTGAGTACAACGTAGCGGTTGATATTTACGGTGACTCTGCTGTTATTTTTGAATACGCAGCACCTAAAGAAATTGACGAAAAAACATCAGAAAAGCGTCTTCAAGATGTGATTAGCTTAACTGCACAGCAGCTAAGCATAGCGCCTGAAAACATTGCCGTTAAAGTGCGTAAAAAACAAAAAGGGGAAGAGCAGTACACCCCAATGGCTAAACAAAACCGTACTATGGTGGTGGAAGAATTTGGCGCTAAGTTTAAAGTAAACTTGTTTGATTACCTCGATACAGGGCTGTTTTTAGATCATCGTTTAGCGCGTCGTTATATTCAGCAAAATGCAAAAGACAAACGCTTTTTAAACTTATTTGCTTACACCGGTACAGCCTCTGTGCACGCGGCATTAGGTGGTGCAAAAGCAATTACCACCGTTGATTTATCAAAAACCTACCTTAAGTGGGGCCAAGATAACTTTGCGCTAAATGATATTAGCAATACCCGCTACCGTTTTGAGCAAGCTGATTGTTTAAAATGGCTAGAATACGCACAAGGCCAATACGATTTAATCTTTTTAGACCCGCCTACGTTTTCTAATTCTAAACGAATGAAAGACGCGTTTGATGTGCAAACCGATCATATAAAATTACTTACTTGGGTTAAAAAAATCTTGAGTCCGTCGGGTACATTAATTTTTTCTAATAACAAAGGTGGTTTTGTAATGGATGAAGTAGGTTTGATGGGCTTAGGGTTAAAAGCTGAAAATATTTCAGAAAAAACGTTATCACCTGATTTCAAACGTAATAAAAAAATACACAACAGTTGGTTAATTACCCATGGCTAATTATGTTTTATACCACACCGATGGCTGTCATTTATGTGAGCAAGCCGAGCAGGTTTTATTATCGGTTTTGGATAAAAATAGTGAGCTTAAATTAATTGATATACTCACTGATGAGCAGCTAATAGCGCGTTTTCAGTTAAGTATTCCTGTATTTGAGAGCAAAAGCGGCCACCATTTGTATTGGCCGTTTGATGCACAAACAGTGCATGAATTTTTAGCGCAAGAATAAAAGAGCAGTATTTATGGATTTAATTAGAATACAAAAAGCGCAGTTAGCTTATGGTACGCACCCATTACTTGATGATGCTGATGCAGTGATAGAAAGCGGTGAACGCGTCTGTATTGTAGGGCGAAATGGGGCGGGTAAATCTACACTTTTAAAAGTACTAGATGGCCAAGTTATTTTAGATGATGGTGAAATTAACCAGCTTGGCGGGATCAAAATATCTCGCTTAGAGCAAGATCCTCCTAAAGGAGCAAACGGCTCAGTATTCGATTATGTAGCGCAGGGTATGCCTGATATTGCTAATTTGCTAATTGATTATCATCATGTAAGCACACAGTTACAAACTGATTGTACCGACAAACTGCTAAATAAGCTTGAGCGTTTATCTAACGATTTAGAAGCGTGTGACGGTTGGCGTTTTGATTCGCGTATTCAATTAGTACTAACGCGTTTAGAGCTTAGCCCAGATGCTAAGTTAGAATCGCTCTCAGGTGGTTGGTTGCGTAAAGTTGCTTTAGCACGTGCTCTTGTGAGTGAGCCTGACTTATTGTTACTTGATGAGCCAACAAACCATTTAGACGTAGACAGTGTTAAATGGCTAGAGCAGTTTTTAAAAGAATTTAAAGGCGGTATTGTATTTATATCGCATGACCGTGCGTTTATCCGTGCTGTTGCAACGCGTATTTTAGATTTAGACCGCGGTAAACTTATCTCTTACCCTGGCGATTACGCAACCTACCTTGAACAAAAAGCACATGACTTAAAAGTAGAAGAATCACAAAATGCACTTTTTGATAAGCGTTTAGCAGAGGAAGAAGCCTGGATACGCCAAGGGGTTAAAGCCCGTCGTACCCGCAACGAAGGCCGTGTACGTGAACTTAAACAGTTACGTGTTGAGCGCAAAGCCCGTGTAGAGCAAGTAGGTAAAACCGATTTTAATATTGAAACGGCAGATAGATCCGGCAAGCTAGTGTTTGAGGCAAAACACCTTAGTCATGCATTTAAAGATAAAGTGATTGCTAATGATTTTTCTACTCTTGTTATGCGCGGTGACCGCATTGGCTTAGTAGGCCCAAATGGTATTGGTAAAACTACCTTACTTAAACTGCTGTTTGGTGATTTAGAAGCCGATAGCGGCCATGTTAAACAAGGCGTTAATTTAGAATTTGCTTACTTTGACCAATATAGGCAAAAGCTTGATGAAGAGGCCACTGTTCAAGATAACGTTGCCGAGGGTAAACAAGAGGTAATGATGGGCGGGCGTTCTCGTCATGTACTTGGTTATCTGCAAGACTTTTTGTTTCCACCTGCACGTGCGCGTACACCTGTAAAAGCACTCTCTGGTGGTGAGAAAAACAGGCT
>MDTB01212006.1_pt1 | contig 12221 bp, 10 predicted proteins | sample 811161 | NCBI WGS metagenome assembly MDTB01 (sample SAMN05326650, study PRJNA326480) | marine metagenome | isolation source: seawater | place: Mediterranean Sea | collected 2009 | reverse complement strand
CCTAAATTTAAAATAACATCTGCACCACAAAGATCGGCTGTATAAATAATAGTTGGGTGGGCACCGACACCTTCTTTAGGAGGACTGCATGCAATAATACTTTTAACACCTGCTACTTTTGCAGTGGTCACGCTCATGACAGCAGATGCGATATGTGCATATCTACCTCCAGGGATGTAGCATCCTGCAGTATTCACAGGTACTAATTTTTGACCCGCATATAAACCATCAGAAAGCTCTACTTCAAAGTCTTTTCCATAGTTTTTTAATTGTGCTTCTGCAAATTTTTTAACCCTTTCAAATGAAAATTGAATATCGTCTTTAGTTTTCTGGTCTAAAGTTTTTCTAATTTCCTCAATTCTATCTTTTGATACAACAATATCTCCATCATATTTATCAAATTTTTTGGTTAAATCGATACAACCTTGTTCTTTTGTAGTTTCTATATTTTTAAGTAAATCTTGGACTATTCCGGTTGTCTTGGTGTCGTCAGTGGAAGAAGTTTTTGGTGATTTTTTTAAATAAGTAATGGTCATTATTACATTTTTATAATTAACAAATTGTTTAAGACAAATTTTGTTTTATTGCAAATAAACATTTAATCTAGAGCAACAACGGCTGCAGCAATTGAAGCTAATCTAGCAGGCGCTTCATCGGAACGACTTGTTATTACCACTGGCACTTTTCCTCCTACTACTACTCCAGCGGCGCACGCACCACTAAAATAAATCAACATTTTAACCAATGCATTACCTGCTTCAACGTTAGGCACTAATAGAACATCAGCAATTCCTGCAACATTATTTTTAATACCTTTAATAGTTGCAGACTTTTTTGATATACTATTGTCAAATGCTAAAGGTCCAAATACATCAGCATTTAAATCCTCTTTTTTTGCAAGTTTAGTTATTTCCTCTGCTTCTTTGGAACTTGGCACACTATCTAAAACTTCTTCAGTAGCCGACATTACTGCAATCTTGGGTCTTTCAATCCCAATTCTATTTGAAAAATTAATAACATTCTTTAAAATATGCATTTTTGTCTTCACGTTTGGTAAAACATTTAATGCACCGTCTGTTATTATCAGAGGCTTGTCTTCTTTATCTAATGTCATATGCCATATGTGGCTTAGTCTAGTTCTACCTAATAAATTGTATTCTCTTTTAAGAACTTCTTTCATTAATATATCAGTATGGATATGACCTTTAACTATAATTCTAATTTTATCTTCACTTGCAAGTTTTGCAGCAATTGCGGCTGTATTATTTTCAACAGGTTCATTTATTATTTCATATTTTGAAATATCCCATTTTAAATTACTTGCACACTTAATGATTTCCTTTTCATCACCAATGAATATTGGTTCAATTAAATTCTCTATGACTGCGTCTTGAACGGATTGCATAGGCAAGGGTTTACCCGCATTAACAATACCTGCTTTTACACCCTTTTTTTTATGAGCTGAATTTAATAAGTTGTTAGGAACAATTATTTCTTTATTTGATAACATCTCTAAAATATACAACTATATTGTTAAATTTAAAAACTTTAAAAGAGTATTTATGAAAATTAAAAAAGAAAAAATAATATTTGGTGTATCTTTTTTATTTTCAATTTTTTTAGGATATTTTATATGGGGAATAATAGAGCTCGAATTTGTAGATAGGGGTATAATTGGAGAGTATTCAAAAAAGAATCATCATGCTTTAAATGATATTCTGCGGTACCTCTCTTTTCTGCTATTTCCTACATTAACGTTACTTTTTTATAAGTATTATAAAAATCAAAGTTTTTTATCAGATATAAAAATTTTCTTCTGCACAAATGAAGAAAGTGTTTTAGAAAAAAGTTTTAAATTAAATCTATTCTTTGTTTTTCTAATACTCTTACTTTTAGCGAGTTTTTTATCTGTTAATTTTTCGATACCTTTGATTGACAGTTATCATGAGGGACAGCGAATGAGCTCAGCGTATAAAAATTTTCTTGATGGCTCTATGTGGTCTGGATCTTATATTACAGTTGGTATATTTTATGAAACATTGTCGTCATCTATTTTTTGGAAATTCTTTGATCACGTAAGTATAGGAATTGCAAGATATGCGGATACCTTTTATATTTTTATTTTTAAATTACTTTCAATTCTTTTTATTTATTTTTTAACAAAATTAACAAATCTTGATCAAAATAAAAAAATTATTTTTTTTTTAATTAATTCTTTCTTTTTTGTCTCTTTTTTGAATTATGAGGTTGCCGATGTTGGATCAATATCTTTTAGGGAAATTCCAATAATACTATTATTAATTTTGTTTATATTTTTAATTTCAAGAAAAAATTCATTAATACCAATTATTTTTATCTCAGTTTTGACATTGCTATCTATGTTCTGGAGTATTGATCGAGGTTTAATCTTTAATATTCTTACGCTATTAATCCTTTTTTACTTATTCTTATCAAAACGATATTTACATGGTTTTTTACTTTTACTATCTATAGCGATAACTTGGACATCTTTCTTCTTAGTCTCAAAAAATGAATTTCAATATTTCATACAAAATACTTATTTAATTTATAAAGAAATGTCTTATGTGCATGGAATAATTCATCCGACACCTTTTAGCAATGAACCCAACTCTTCGCGAGCAACAAAAACAATTTTATTAATTTTGATTTGTTTATTAATTTCGGTAAATATAATCTTTAAGAAAGAATATCCTATAAATTTTAAAAGAGTTATATTTTTTTTAACTTTAGTTTCAGTAGGAAGCTATCTATATGCACTTGGAAGATCAGATGGCCCTCATATTAAAAACTCTTTTGGATTTCCATTAATAACAGTGTTAATTTTTCTAACATACTTGTTTCTAAAAAATACAAAGGTTAATTCGAAATTTAATTATAATGTTTTTAGTTCTATTTTAATTTTGTTTATAATCGCAATTTCTGAAATAAAACCTTCTAATATTTTTTCAATAAAAGAAAGGTTAAATGAATATTTTTACTTTGAAGATAAAATTTATTTAAATGAAAATGAGAAAGAATTAATAAATTTTCTCAATTCAAAAGTTGAGTCTTTTGAGTGCATTCAATTATTTAGTAATGATGCGGCTTTGTACTACCTTCTTAGAAAAAAAAGCTGTACTAAATTTTATTTTGTTTGGAGTGCTTCATCTACATTTAATCAAGCTAGATTTATAGATGAGTTAAAAAAAGTAAATTTAATAATTGATGGTGGTCCAAAAAATGATTGGGATTTCCCTTTAAAAGAAAAACTATATTTGGTAGATGAGTACATTGCTACTAATTTTAAGAAAATGGAAAGTTATCAAAGTTGGAATATTTTAATTAGAAATTAATTTTATCCAAGGCTTTGCATAAACTTATTATTTTTTTATGATCTAAATGTGGATAATTTCCAATGTACAATCCATAAAAATGCATATGTTCTGTATTTTTCAATGTTTCATATCTTTTTCTAGAAATATATGATTTTAAATAAGGTTGTCTTAATTGATTTCCACCTCCTACACTTCCAACTCTATATTCTACCGAATTTTTTTTTAATACAGAAAGAACCTTGTGAAATAATTTCTTATTTCTATTTTTTAGGATTAGTTGAAAGGCATAATTACTAGATCCTTTTAAATCAAAGTCGGTAAAAAAAATATCTTTTCTTAAATGGTTTATGAATAATTTGTGGTTTATATTTCTTGCTTTAATTACCTTATTTAGTCTTTTAAGCTGTTGTAATCCAATAACAGCAGATAATTCATTATTTCTTAAATTAAAACCTTGGGTAAGAAATATAAAATCACTATTTAGATCTTTTAAATTTTTTTTTGTTTTATTTTTTAAAGTTTCATTCTGTGATTCTCTAAGTAAGCCGTGGCCTCTTTTCATTTTGACAATTGTATCTATTTGTTTTGAATTAGTGCAAACCATACCACCTTCTATGGTTGTCATGTGATGAGCGTAATAAAATGAAAAATTTGAAATATCTCCCAAAGTTCCTAATTTTTTATTATTGAGTTTTGCACCATGCGATTCACAAACGTCTTCGATTAAAAAAATTTTTCTTTTTTTTATAAATCTTAAAAAGTTTGAACTTATACCCGGAAAACCCATGGCATGAGTTAAAAAAATAGCTGCAGTTTTTCTGTTAATTTTATTTTTTACTTGCTCCTCATCTAAAGCTAGATTTTTTAATTTTATATCAACAAATATAGGTTTAAATCCAGCATTAAGAACTGAGACTATATCTGAATTCCATGTAAAAGCAGGAAGTATTACTTCAGTTTTATTTTTTTTTAGCTCCTTAAGCAAGTGAAGAGTAATTAAATTTGCTGATGAACCTGAGTTAACAAACGTACTATATTTAACCCCAAGCCATTTTGACCATTTTTTTTCAAATTCTTTAACCTTAATTCCACTTGTGAATTTATTTGTTGACTTTATAAATTTTAATAAGACTTCCTTATCTTCCTCAAGTATATTATTAGTCATTAACTGCCAACGAAATTTTTTCATTATTTGGACAATAGATTAATAATAATTTTAATCAAACGAAAAAGATTAAATACTTAAAACCAGCAATTGTAGTTTACTATAACTAATTAATTTTTTAATAACCATTCGATATCTCTTTGAATATTTTCTTTTATAGGAATGTTTTTTTTTAAATTTTTTTTATACTTGAAAAATTTACTCTCTCCTGGATACAAAATTTCTTTGACACCCTTTAATTTGGGTAGTTTTTTTATTGTTTTGATATTATCTTTCATTCTTCTGATAAAGTTTTTTTCGAATAAATTTGATTTGAAAGTTAAAAATAAATGTCCAACATTTTGTGGGCCTGAAAAATCGATGAAGGGGTCCTTTACCCCTCCAGCATGATTACTGCCAGTCAAAACACCACTTAAAATATCTACCATCCAAGCAAATCCTGATCCTCTGTAACCAGCAATTGGAAGTTGAACACCTTCTAATGCTTTTTTTGGATCAGTCGTTGGTTTACCAAATTTATCCAAGGCAAAACCTCTTGGTATTTTTGAATTATTTCTTTCAGCGAGTCTAATCTTGCCTCTATTAATCATTGATATAGATGTATCTAATATAAATGGAATTTTAGAGCCAGATGGAGAACCAAAACAGATAGGATTAGTTCCAAATAAACTTTTTGATGATCCATGAGGTGCTACTGCAGGAGGAGCGTTTGTATAAATCATTGTTAGCAGATTTTTTTTTTACTGCTTGCTCAGCGTAATGACTAGATAAACCATAATGACCACTATTTTTCACTGCAACTAAACCAATTCCAGTTTTTTGAGCATTTTTAATCGCAAGTTTAATTGCAATATCTGCTGCAACAAAACCAATACTATTATTAGCATCAATACTCGAAATTGATGAAGAAATTTTTTTAATTTTAATCTGTGGATTTGGATTGATTAATTTTTTTTTAATTCTATTACAATACATTTTAAGTCTTGCTAATCCGTGTCCATGTGCTCCTACTAATTCAGCATTAATAATTGCTTTTGCTGAAATTTCAGCATGTTCGGATTTAAGTTTTTATTTTTTAAAGATTTTTTTAACTACAATATGAAGTTTTTTATTTTTGGTGTTCAATTAATTCCTTAATAATTTTTTTTGTATTATATTTTTGTTCCCATTTTGGATAATGTTTTTTAAATTTAGTTGTATCAGAAATGTACCAAATATGATCACCAACTCTTGGAACTTTTAAAATTTTTCTTTTAATTTTAATGTTGCAGATATCCTCAACTAGGTTTAACGCTTCAATTATCGAACAATTTGAATATCTTCCGCCACCCATATTGTATATTTCTCCACTTCTAGGCTTTTTGTAAAATTGCCAAAAACAATTTACTAAATCGTGACTATGCAAATTGTCTCGAACTTGTTTCCCTTTATATCCAATCAGATTGTATTTTTTCTGACTTAAACTCGCTTTAACTAAGTAAGATAAAAATCCATGAAGTGTTGCTCCGCTGTGATTTGGACCTGTAATACAACCCCCTCTAAAGCATACTGTTTTTAAACCAACATTTTTTCCATATTCCTGGACTATTAAGTCTGCATAAGTTTTAGATACTCCAAAAAAACTATGAGTTGCGTTATCAATTGAAAAACTCTCTTTAATACCATTAAAATTCTTATCATTTTTTTTTAATTCCCATCTTGTATTCTTTTCATGAATATTAAGCCTATTAGGATTATCTCCATAAACTTTGTTAGTTGACATAAATATGAATGGAGCATTGGGAGAATATTTTTTCGTTAGCTCTAGAAGATTGAGAGTTCCAGTAGCATTAACATTAAAGTCTAAGAAAGGAAATTTTTTTCCATAATCATGAGAAGGTTGAGCAGCACAATGAATTACTACTGATATTCCTTTTGAGTATTTTTTGAAAATTTTTCTAATACCATCTGAATTTCGAATATCAATATTGTAGTTTTTAAAATTTTTGTTTCTTTTCAAAAGTTGAGATTTGAGCCAAGATGTAGAGCCATTATTTCCAAAAAAAAGTTTTCTTAAGTTGTTATCAATTCCAACCACATCAAAACCTTTATCATGAAAAAAATTGACAGCTTCTGATCCAACTAATCCTGTTGATCCTGTAATAATTGCTATAGACATTAGAAGTAATTATTAATTTTTGATTTATTATTCTTTAACCATACATAAGTATCTTTAACAACTTTATATATATTCCTTTTTGGTTTCCATCCATAAGTTTTCATAGCTTGATTATTATTAGTTATAAAATATGGAATATCATAAATTGATGTTTTTGAAACTTTAGTAAATTTAATTTTATTGTTTGTTATTTTTTCACATATTTTTGTTAGTTGTCTTAAAGAGGTATAACTTTTTTTCGAACCACCTACAGTAAACATCTTATTATTTATCTTATTAATATTATTGATTTGTAAAAATATTAATTCACACAAGTCATAAATATGTAAAACATCTCTAACTTGATTTCCAAAGCCCCCATAACCAATATATTTTAATTTATTCTTGTTATAATGACTCCATATCCATAAGCTAACGAACCCTTGATCTTGTTTACCAAATTGCAAAGGTCCAGATATAACTCCACATCTATTAATTATAAATTTTGTTCCAAATGCATATGAGAATTCTTCAACTAACATTTCAGAAGATAATTTACTTAAACCATATATAGTCTTTGGACCTTTAATATTATCTTTCTCTCCGAAAGATTTTTTTATTTTCAATTTTGATTTAATAATTCTTTTGTTAACAACATTATTAATCTCCTTAATGGGATAAACCCTACTACTTGAGAGAAATATAATTTTTGAATTGTCTTTTTTAATTTTTTTTAAAATATTTAATGTTCCAATGAAATTTGTGTTCACAACCCTGTCAATGTCTTTTTTTGAAATCTCTACCGCAGCTTCAGCACAGCAGTCGATAATCAAATCATATGAAGGTAATTTTTGTATTTTTTTAAAATTACAAATATCAAAATTAAAATTTTTAATTTTTTTTTTTTTTAATAACTCTAAATTATATCTGGAACCTTTTCTTGACAGATTGTCTAGAGTGTTTATTTTGAAACCTTTAGAGTAAAGAAATAAAGCTAAATTTGTTCCAACAAATCCACAACCGCCTGTAATTAAAATTTTCATTTTTTTTGTTTTTTATAATAGCTATATTCTAATACAATAAATTTCTTAAATACTGCGAAATTAATACTTATAAAATTAAATTCTAATTTCAAAAGATTCTGGAAAGATCTTTGAAAAAAAAATTTGGTTTGTTTTAATGTTAATTTAATAGTTTTGTAAATAGAGGGTTTTTTAATTTTATATCCAAAAGAATGATAACGCCAAACCCTATGGGATAAAGAGTCCAAATCATCATTTTGTAAATGCTTTGATAATGCATCAGAGCAATATTTTATAATTAAATGCTTTTGATTTTTAATTTTATTTGAATAGTCAATATCCTCTCCATTGGTTTGTAAACTTTCGTCATAGCCTTTGACAGTGTCCCATACGGATTTGTGCTGAATTGTATTGCATCCAAACAAAAATGGAGGATTTTCAAAAGATTTATCTCCCCAATTTTGACTATAGTATTTTGCTCTCCACGCATTAAATTTATTTTCAATTAGTTCTTCTATCATTTTTCCACCGCAAATAAGATTTTTAGATTGATCAAAATTTTTAATCATTACTTCAAGCCAGTTTTTTTCTAAAACTACGTCTGCATCTATAGAGGCTATTATTTCATGAGAGCTATTTTTAATTCCAAGATTTCTATTATAACCTAATCCTCTATTCTCGATATTATTGATGATATTCACATTTTTAAACTCTTTTACAATATCTAAAGTAAAATCTTTAGAATTATCATTGATCACAAGGATTTCATCAAACTTATAAGATTGGTTTTTTATTGAAGTTAGCGAATGCTCAATAGTTTTTTCAGCGTTAAAAGCTGGTATATAAATACTTACACTCTTTCTGCTCACAAATTTTAATTATTTTGCAAACTTTTTACCAAGCTTTGCCATTTTTTCCCACCATCTTTTTGTCTGTCATAATCAGCACTTATACTAGCGCCAGGATAATTCTTTAAGTCTTTATTATTCAATGTGTGAAGAGGAGTTCCCTCTATTTCTGCTGTACCAGATTCTTGAACAGTATTAAAATTTGTCTCATTAATAAATTTTTTAGTTTCCAACATTTGTTCTTTGGTTTCACCTGGTAAACCATAAGTAAAAGTTCCATGGACAGACATATCTAATTTTCTTAAATGATCTACTAATTCTTTGGTATAGTTTAAATCCAAATGCTTATTAACAATTTTATCAACAACATATTGACTTCCTGACTCAACACCAATTTTAACCCCTTTACATCCATTATCTTTCATAATTTTCCAGTTTTCTTTTTTACAAGTATCTGCTCTACACATTGCGAACCATGGAATATTATATTTACCTGCAACCTTACTTATTTCAATTGTGTGTTTGTTACCTATATTAAAAGTGTCGTCATCAAAATATATTGCCTCAAATTTATACTCACTTGTGAGCTGGTCTAAAAAACCTTTCATATAATCCGCCGAGTACTGTCTCACAGTTCTTTTGTTTTCACCATCTGGATCATTACCAGTCATTGCTGCTGGCCAAACACAAAATATACATTTAAACGGACACCCTCTACTTGTAAGAATATGTGCTTGAGGAGATAACTGATTCATTGGAATTGGATTGCCGTCAAAATACTTATCATAAATATTTTTATCATAGTATGGAAATGGGGAATTATTCATTTCTTCAAGAGTAAGAAGATCATGTTCAATAAGACCAGTCTCCCCATTTATTACTTTCATTACATTCTTTTCGAATTCTCCTTTAAGCACAGCGTGTATTACATCACTATCCCATTTTTGATCTGAAGTAGATATAGGTCCTGCGACAATTATTTTTAAGTGAGGATGTTTTTTTTTAATCTTTTTTATTAACTTATAATCATGATCCCATGATGGTGTAGCACTTTCAATTAAAAAAAATTTAATTTTTTTTTCAATTGTTTCTAAATACTTAAAAAAACTTTCATACGATTCTGATAATGCAATGCTATCTCTAAAAAAAACCTCTTTATTTCCCATCATCTTAGAGGCATAGGTAGTAGCATAGCCTAAAAAATATGGATAAGGTATATAATCTTTTGCTCGAGGGTTATCAGGTGTACATCTTCCAAGATATGTAAAAGGCCATCTTGAGCCAGATCTTACTCCTCTACGCCATCTTTTTTTTCTTAAAAAACCTCTGCTCTCCTTATTTTCCCACCATGGAGGATTGCTGAACAAAATTGACATAATATTGTCTAGTTATAGTTTATTTTGTAATCATTCAACTAAAGAATTATAAAATTAATATAAATGAGAGTATTTGACACCACAACATTTTTTGAAGAGAAATTAATGATGGACTTAAGGTTCAATATTCTTGATCCTTTTGTAGATAAATTTGTAGTTTGTGAAGCTAAATTTTCACATAGTGGAAGAGAAAAGAATATTAATTTTAATAAAAAGGATTATCCTAAATTTGAAGACAAAATTATCCACTTAGTTTTGGATAATGATCCGGTAGAAAAAGACATAAACTTACAAAAAGACCCACACTGGTTGAGACAAAGCAGCATAGATAGAATAGAAGCCCAAAGAAATTATATCTCTAAGGCTTTGGATGAAGCTGATCAAAATGATTATATCATTTATAGTGACAATGATGAAATTCCAAATTTATCCAAAGTGGACTTTAAAAAGAATAAAATAAAAATTCTGATTTTTAAGCAAAAATTGTTTTATTACAAATTCAACCTTGCATATCCAAGAGTAGATTGGTTTGGAACTAAAGCCTGTAAATTAAAAGACTTAAAAAATATTTCATGGTTAAGAAACATAAAAAATAAAAAATATAATATATTTAGATTAGACACCTTTTTCTCTGATTTGAAACATAGAAATTTGAAAATCATAGATGATGGTGGCTGGCATTTCACAAACTTAAAAACACCAGAGGAGCTTTTAAAAAAATATCTTAATGATGAAATGCATTCAGAATTTGAGTTAAATAACTCTAATCTTAAAGAGATAAAAAATAAAATTGAAAATAAATTTATTAATTATGATCATTTGATTGATACGAAATCATCGAACGAAAAAAAACAAAATAATAGATTTGATTTAACTAAAGTTAATTTAGATGTTTTACCAAATTACATTAAAGATAATTTAGAAAAATATAAATCTTGGATTGACTAATTAAACTATTATCACTTGCTAAAATGATAATAAAAACTATAAGAAATTGATGGTAAAAAAAAATACTATTATAGTTACTGGTGGAGCTGGTTTTGTAGGATCAAATTTAATTGAATTTCTGTTAGATAAAACAAAATATAATATAATTAGTATAGATAATTATTCCTCTGGATATAAAAAAAACCATCTTAAAAATTCCAAAGTAAAATATTTTAATGCAAATACTAAAGATATTAATAAAGTAATAAAGTATCCAAAAAAAATAAAAACAGTTTTTCATTTTGGTGAATTTGCTAGAATTTATCAAAGTTTTTTAAAAATGAATGAGTGTATAGACTCAAATTCAATTGGAACGAATTCAGTCTTTAATTTTTGTTTAAAAAATAAAATTAATTTGATTTATTCAGCTACGTCTGCATCCTTAGGAAACAAAGGACAAGATAAGAATCTTTCACCGTACTCATTTACAAAAGCAAAAAATTTGGAATTATTAGAAAATCTTAAGAAATGGTTCAACTTTAAATTTGAAGTGATATATTTTTATAATGTCTATGGACCAAAACAAATTTCTAAGGGAAAAATGTCGACTGTGATTGGAATTTTTGAGGAAGCTTATAAAAATAAAAAACCATTACCTGTAGTAAAACCTGGAAATCAATCAAGAAGATTTACTCATATAGATGATACTGTTCGTGTTTGTTACATAGCTTGGAAAAAAAATCTATCTAGGCATTACAGTATTTCAAGCAAACAAAGTCATTCAATAATCGAAGTTGCAAAAATGTTTAAATCCAAAATAAAGTATTTAAAAAAAAGACCAGGTGAAAGATATGCATCTGCGTTAACAAAAATGAATCTTTCTAATAAAGTCTACAGACACTTTGGTAAAATTAAACTCATTGATTATATAAAAAATCTAATAAAAAATTGATATAAATTATTAACCTTTGCCTCGCCAGGGTATTGTTTTGTTGATAATTTTCCTTAAGGTTATATCAAATAATAAGCCAAGCATTCCCATAATAAAAATTGTTATCCAAATCACTTCGTATTGAAAATATTTTTTGGCTACATTTTCCACAAAACCAATACCTGTGGTACCAGCTAAAAATTCTGCCGCTACTAGGGTTCCCCAACACATACCTACCGCTACTCTTATACCAGTGAGTATCTCTGGTAATGAGTTTGGGAAAATTACATGTATTAATATTTGTTTTTTAGATGCCCCCAATGAGTGAGCTGCATGAATTTTTGATAATTGAGTCCCTGATGCTCCTGCTCGTGCTGAAATTATCATTATCGATAAAGAAACCATAAATAGTAAGAATACTTTACCGGTATTATCAATTCCCAAAACAGAAATAATAAGTGGAGCCCATGCAAGAGGTGG
>MDTB01130082.1_pt1 | contig 12221 bp, 14 predicted proteins | sample 811161 | NCBI WGS metagenome assembly MDTB01 (sample SAMN05326650, study PRJNA326480) | marine metagenome | isolation source: seawater | place: Mediterranean Sea | collected 2009 | reverse complement strand
AGGGGACTCGTAGAAGACGAGTTTGATAGACAGCGGGTGTAAGCACCGAGGTTCGCCGAGGTGTTCAGCCCAGCTGCACTAACCCCCCGAGCATTCTTGACAATTTTTACATGACAATTTATTACATCCTGGCCTAAGGTGGGCCTCTGTCCAATAGGCTTCTCGATTCATCACATTCGAAGATGAGGTGTGCACGGCCACAGCGGAGGGGCAATACCCGGTCCCATCCCGAACCCGGAAGTCAAGCCCTCCTGCGTCGATTCCTGTACTGTGGTGCGAGAGCCCACGGGAACGTTCGTCGCTGTGCCACCCATCTTCATCCCCGCATCCTTTTTCCATTCCCAACGTTAGCAAGGATCAGAGGCGACATTGTATGGCTACTGTAACTGGTGATGTTCTCGGCCATTCTCAGGTCGGAGTCCACGTATCCATAATAGGGGACGTACTGTTCCATCCGCTATCCATCGACGAGGAATGCGAAGAGCTACTGAAGTCGACTTTCGATCTTGAGATGGTTCCCTTTTCGATAGGGGGTTCGACCCTACTTGGAAGCCTGATTCGCGGCAATAAGAATGGTATCGCTGTGGCCGACATAGCCACAGAGAAAGATCTCGATAGGCTGACATCCTTCGGCGAAGTGGTGATCATGGAATCCGGCGTGAATGCAGCTGGCAATCTGATCGCGTGCAACAACCACGGAGCAGTGGTGGGCATGACTATTCCGGGCCCAGGTTGCGATCTTATCTCCGAGATACTCGGGGTGCCTTCCGCACGGGTCCGGATATCCGGGCAAGACACCGTGGGATCAGCTTTAGTCGCTAACGACAAGGGCGTTCTAGCACACCCGGATATCTCAGAGACAGAGGCATCAGTGGTCTCGGAGGCATTGGGCGTCCCCCTGATGGTGGGTACGGTATGTTTCGGCTCGCCATACGTCGGCGCCGGGTGCATAACATCGAATGACTCCGTTCTCGCGGGAACTGGTACAACAGGCCCAGAGTTGAACCGTATAGAAGACGCCCTAGGCCTCATCTGATCATATGGCAGTGGGGGCGACGTGGTCGTCGGATTTGTCCCCGCTACTAGAAACCCTCGACCACACAGAATTCATGAGCCCATCATGGCAACCTGCGCAATACGAGAATCTCTTATACGCCTCTCTGAAAGAGTACGCTTTGTTCCCCGTACCTACTAGGAAACCCTCCGGGGATAGCCTGCTGACCTTGTCGGCGTCATTGGAACACCCCTCAACGTCGCACTTGACCATGGTGCTGAAATTACACTATGACACTTAATCGTGTGCTTCCTTCGAGACTGATGCTAACTCAAAGTTTGATTCGACAGATTGCCCCTCTTCTACGAAGATATCTGCGACTATGCCACTTACGGGGGAGGAAATTTCATTCTGCATTTTCATAGCTTCGAGTATGAGGAGCGTCTCTCCCTCTTCCACTCTATCGCCGACCTTTACATCGATTGAGACCACTTTACCAGGTATAGAAGAGACAATGCTACCGGAACTCTCATTCTGAGCAACGGGCCGCCCTCTCCTGCTGCGTACGGCCTTGGAAGGGCCGATACCCCCCTCAATCTTGACAGTATGAGTCTCTCCATCTATGGTTATTCTCAAATTGCTCCCGTCCCTTTCGACTCCTGCTTTTATCTTCTCGCCATCAATGATGAATATGCGCTCTTCCTTCATCTCTCATTCACCCCTGTGGACGCCCTTTGCCGATGTGCTTGCCCCCATCGATTCCCTTTCCTTCGATGAATGTCTTCTGTCCGGTCCTCTGATCGTTGCTCTTCGAGGAGCGCTGCTACTATGCACGCAACCAAACTTCTCGATTCCTTAGACATGATATACGCCTCAAAGAGGGAGATTGCCGTGCCTTCGAGGCGGCCTCTCCTCCGTCTTATCCATATTGGTCTTCAATGCTAGAATCAGTCGCTTTCGTGTTTCTGATGGCTCGATTATATCGTCTATGAAACCCAGAGCCGCAGCCTGGTAGGGATTAGCAAAGGCCTCCTCGTATTCCTCGATAAGACGACCTCGCTCCTCTTCTGGATTCCCCGCTGTGGCTATTCTGTTCCTGTGCAAGATTTGAACAGCACCACTGGCGCCCATCACCGCCAGCCGTGCAGTTGGCCAAGCGACATTGTAATCACCTCTGATGTGCTTTGATGACATGACGTCATAGGCGCCGCCGTAGGCTTTCCTGGTAATCACGGTAAGCTTGGGGACAGTAGCCTCAGCATAAGCATAGAGAAGTTTGGCGCCATGTCTGATTATCCCCCCCCACTCCTGATTGGCCCCGGGCAGGAATCCCGGAACATCTGTGAACGTCACTAGCGGGATTCCGAACGCATCACAGAATCTAACGAATCTGGCGGCCTTTACTGACGCATCGATATCTAAGCAACCAGCCAATACCTTTGGCTGATTAGCAACTACTCCTACGGACTCCCCTCCAAGTCTTGCGAATCCGACCACCATGTTCATTGCAAACTCGGGTTGTACCTCTAGGAAACTCCCCACATCGAAGACCTCCTCTATGACGTCAAGCATATCATATGGGATTGAGGGGTCTTCTGGGACTATGGAGTCAAGGGATACGCAAATCCTGTCTTCCGGATCGTTTGGACTGAGTTTCGGAGCACGTTCGAGGTTGTTTGAGGGGAGCCTCCCCACGAGATCCCTTACAATCTCCAGCGCATCTGAATCGTCTGATGCCACGAAGTGAGTTACCCCTGACTTCTTGGCATGTGTAGAAGCACCACCCAGATCGTCAAAACTCACATCTTCGTTTGTTACAGTTTTGATTACCTCTGGGCCAGTTATGAACATATGAGATGTGCCATCAACCATCACGACAAAGTCAGTTATGGCTGGAGAGTACACAGCACCTCCGGCACATGGCCCCATTATTACGGATATTTGGGGGACTACGCCACTCGCTCTCACATTCCTGAAGAATATCTCTGCATATGAGCCCAGGCTGGCAACGCCTTCCTGTATCCTTGCGCCGCCGCTGTCATTCAGGCCTATGACCGGCGTTCCTGTTTTCACCGCTAGATCTAGAATTTTACATATTTTCAGCCCATGCATCTCCCCTAGCGATCCACCGTAGACTGTAAAATCCTGAGCGAAACAATGCACTAGACGCCCGTCTATCGTACCATGGCCAGTAACGACGCCATCCCCTGGAATCACATTCTTGTCCATTCCAAAATCTCTGCACCTATGTTCGACGAGAGCATCTATCTCTACGAACGAACCTGGGTCCAGAAGATCTTCTATTCGCTCTCTCGCAGTCATCTTCCCCTTTGCATGCTGTGCATCGGTTCTAGCGGCTCCGCCGCCGGCTTTTGAGCGAGACTTCCTAGCCCTCAGATCTGCTATCCGCGAATCGCCGCCATCCATGTCCTACAACAAACCCAGACGGATATAGTGAATGAGCCTTGCTGAAAGGCATCTGGACAATTCGACATGCGGTTGGTTGAAATCGACGGCTTTCGCACGTCTAACCGAAGCGCATGAGAATAATCATCGCAAAAGCCGGTCTCGACGGTCACGATCGTGGTGCTAAAATCATCGCGAGGGCCCTGCGGGATGGCGGTCACGAGGTCATCTACACAGGTCTCAGGAGAACTCCCGAGCAGATAGTTTCCATAACGAGGGACGAGGATGCATCTGCAATTGGAATCTCGACTCTATCCGGGGCACATTCGCGGCTCCTGCCAATGATTTGCAAAACATTGGCAGATGCTGACATGGGGGACATCGTAGTTTTTGCAGGGGGCATAATTCCCGATCCTGACAGGGATGCGATCTACAGTGCAGGCGTGAGGGCGATATTCGGCCCTGGGACAAGTATGTCCGAACCAATCAGATTCCTAGAGGAAGTCCAATCAAGAAGAGAAGAGGGCAAGCCCACAGGAGTGGGGGAAGGAGGCGAATGGAGATGGCAATGAATTCCTCTAAGACACTCTTTGACTCAGCTATCGGGGGGGATAGAAGGGCACTTGCGAAGCTCCTCACGATTGCTGAGGAAGGGGGTATCATGCATGCGCATGAGAAAAAATCCTCATGGATCCTCGGTATCACCGGGCCGCCCGGTGCAGGAAAATCAACTCTCATCGACAGATTGGCCTCAATTTGGTCGGAGAAGGGGGAAAGCATCGCAATATTGGCCGTTGACCCGTCGTCACCCGTTTCAGGCGGAGCGCTTCTCGGGGATAGGGCGAGGATGGTATTCTCGGATCCCTCCAAGATATACTTCAGATCAGTCTCCTCGAGAGGCAGTTCAGGAGGCATCTCCAATGGGGTGCGGAGAATGGTCGAAGTGCTCCAGAGTCTCGGATGGGACAGGATTCTGATAGAAACTGTCGGAGCAGGGCAAGGCGAGTTCACTGTCGCCTCGGTGGCGGATCGCGTCATGCTCGTCGAGGGCCCAGATAGGGGCGATATCATACAAGCTGAGAAAGCAGGCATTCTAGAGATTGCAGATATCATAGCATGCAATAAATCCGACCTTCCAGGTTCTCAGGAGTCCGCCAATTCAATCAAAGAAGGTCTCTCCTTCTCCCAAGGTGCCCCTGAGGTTGTATCCGTATCGGCACTGAAGGGAAGCGGCCTGGATGATTTGATGGACAAACTCGATCAAATAATGCCAAATCCCGACCGGTTGCTGATGAGGTCTGCCATGCTGCTCGATTCTATTCTGGCCGATAGGATGAGGCGCAGGCCATCATACGAGGGAGCGATCCAGGCAATGGCCTCGAGGATGATCAAACCGGATGAGGCTGCGAACATGGTGGAGTTTGACGATGGAAGAGTATGATCCAAACATCGACCACGCGAGGCACTCGGTGGGTGGCGACTACGGCCATATATTTCGAAGAATCACTCATGTATCCATGGCTCTAATACCCCTTCTATACTATGTCTACGGCCAAGAAATATCTTCACGACTTAATCTGGATCCAGAGGAATTCGTGAGCCTCACGTGCGTGGCGATACTGCTCGTGGAAGCTATCAGACTCAAGTCTGGCATCGTTATCGTGGGGCAGAGGGAATACGAGGCCAGTCAGATATCCGCCTTGGCGTGGGGGACATTCGCAGTCTCCATCGCATTGCTCATGGCCCCGACGATGGGGAGGGAAGGGATACAAGCAGGAGTCTTTGGAATCCCTATCATACTCGGGCTATGTATCGTCGACCCAGTCATGGGCGAGGTCAAGAGGAGGACAAATGGCTTGCAAACGGCGATTCTGGTCGGTGGAGCAGCGTCATACGCAATATGGCTGGGTTGTACATTCTACCTAGATACACCTCTCTTGGCTGCTATTCTCCTCGCGCCTCTGACTGTGATCGGGGAGTTGCCCAGAACCAATGTTATTGACGACAACGCAACAATGGTGCTCATACCGCTCGCGGGAGTAATACTGCTCAATCCATTCCTGTAATATTGGTTAGGTTTACATCCGACATTGCAACCCATGGCCCGATGAGCGAGGACAATCGGGACGAGGGCCCAAAAAATCTGTCTCAGAACACCTACATCTTTGTCTGGATGGTGGCATCTCTGGCCTCTCTAGCGATCTTTGTCAGATTTTTCTGATCGAAACGAAATTCAGAATCTATCTCCAATCCTTCGCTGACTAGCAAAGACCTCTTAGTGAATATCCCCGAACCTGCGCTGTAATGCCCTATGTGGCCATTACTTCGAACCACCCTGTGGCAAGGTACGACCAGGGGCCAGGGGTTGGATGACAACGCTGAACCAACCGCTCTTGAGGAACCCGGAGAACCCGCAGCCAAGGCCAATTCGCCATATGTAATCAGGCTCCCACTCGGCACATTGTCGAGAAGAGCCTCGAATATGAGCCTCCTGAACGGCGTGATATTCCCCCATTCGATATCCTCGATCAAATCAGACCAGTCAAACCTATTCTCAAGGCCAAAGAGGGAACCCGCTCCAGTCTCCTCAATCGATATCCCAATTAGCCTACCACTGTCGAGGATTTTCGAAATTCTCCCAAGGGACGTTTCGACAACCAGTGTCTTGGTCTGCATCAATCAATCCTCTACTCGGGCATCATCCTCTTCGCCCTCATCTCCGAGATCTTCCATTCCGACTATCTCGTAGTTGGATGGGAACAGGGCTATTGCCACGCCTGCTATGATGCAGCCCAGACCGATATAGAATGATTGTTGGACAATCATGAGCTCGAGGCCTATTGCGAAAAGCAAGAGGCCCCCTAGGTTCGAGACCCATACGAGCGATTTGAAAGTCGATAGGCTAACCCCTGTCGAATTAGCGCTCCTCTTGGGTCCGAACTCGGCACCAAAACGAACTGGGTCCGCGGACTCCTTAGCCATGCCCCACAAGAGACGGCGTTCCATTTGAACGGTTTGAATGAAGATGCATATCATGGCGATTCATTCAAGCGGATGTGCTGGGGCCATTAGACGGGCCTGATATGCACGTCGCGATGATTTCAGCAGAATATCCTCCTCGATGGGGGGGAATGGGGAGTACGGTGCATCATCTATCCAGGCATCTTGTCGAATCAGGCAATAGAGTCACCATAATCACGCGGAATGGAGCCAAAGGAGACGATGAGAAAATCGAGAATATCGATGTGATTCGAGTTCCATGGGCGCGGATACCCATGTATTTCACTAGATCATACGCATATCATGCTCTGAAGGAGTTGGAGAAAGTCCACAAGGTAGACCCATTCGATGTGATCCACCTACATCTCCCGATGATAAGCCTGAACAAGAAACAAATCACATTGTGCAGGTCAATAGCGCCAGTCGTCGCCTCGCTTCACGGCTCATGGATGGGGGAGAGGGACGGACTGGTTACTGCTAGAAGGATGGGGGAACCAGCCGTCTTCCAAAATCCGAATGATCTGGCAATCCTACTAACTGCCAAGCACTACTCCAAATTTGAGAAAATCGCTGCCTCTATGGCCGATATCGCAGTATCCAACTCCGACGCAACTCGACAGGATTTCGAGCAAAGATACGGACTTGCAGACACCTGGAACTGCGTGACTATCCACTGGGGGGTGGATGACAAATTGTTCACCCCATACGATGAGAGCATCCCAGAGCATGTGGCGTCCAGGAAGACGCTGAGATCGAGATACGGCGTTTCCGAGGGCTCGCCCCTCATCCTAGCCGTGGGGAGGTTGGCTGCTCGGAAAGGGTACACCACGCTCCTCAGGGCATTTCCCCTGATACGGGAAAGCGAACCTGGTGCGAGGCTGCTCATCGTAGGCAGGGGGGGCATGAAATCGAAACTCATCTCCAAAGCTTCGAGAATGGGATTCGCGAATGCACTAGCTATAGAGAGCAGTCTTCCTTTCGATGAACTATCTGAGGTCTACCGTGCGAGCGACTTGACAGTCTTCCCCTCTTATTACGAGGGTCAGGGGCTTATCCCGCTCGAATCTATGTCCTCCGGCGTACCAATCGTTGCGACCAATGAGGGCCCCATCCCCGAGATGGTCGATGACAAAGTAGGGGCCCTATTCGAGATTGGCGACCATCTCTCCCTTGCTGAAGTGGTAGTCGGGGAGTTATCGAACAAAGAGAGCCTGGTTAGGAAGGGCGACAATGGCAGGAAGAAAACTCTTGATAAATTCACATTCAGGCAATCCTGTGAGAGATTCGAGTCAGTTTACCGTGCTGCCATAAGCGCGAGGCTCATCGATCGATCATGACAATCGCATCCGTCGGGCAACTTAGGACGCATAGCCCGCATCCTGTACAAGGCTCCCTGAGTATCTTCGCCTTCTTGTTTATATCGACGTTTATTATCGGGCTGCGCATTTTAACGTCGTAGAGATCAATTGCATCATCGTCGCAGACAATAGTGCATTGATCGCATCCAATGCACATCTCTTCCTTGACCCATGCAACATGCTCAGGCCCAATTTTCAGCTTCGCGCGTTCCCCGGCCCTTTGAGCAGTCATCATCGCTCTAATGCGATACTGCTCGATCGCGCGACGGGTTTCAAGATCGCTAATCCGCGTCATGGTTAGTATGCGCATTTAGGGCACACTCATGAACGCATGGTTGCGGCAAGGACCATGGGCGAGCAGATCTCCTGGTCAGGCATCTCGAAGGACTTGCTTGCGATATTGATGCCCGTATCCATCTGGGTCGGACTCGTTATGGCCTCCACGTTGGAGTCCGGGTGGTTTTCATTCTCCTGCTCGGGACTCGTTGGATTGTTCATCTGGCTGACTGCATTGGCCTATGGGGAGAAGCGGTTCGCGAATCTCACAGTCATAGGCGTTCTGATCGCTGCGTCACTCTCGCTGTTCTCAGGATTGATCGCGCTGAGCGGGTGAGGCTGCCTAATCAAGCACGCTTCGACTCGATCTGCCTTGCAAGGAAGGACACCACGTCGAGTATCTCGAAGTCATGCCTCGGATCACCCTCGAATTTCAAACACTCGAAGTGACTCACGCACTTCGGGCACGACGTAAGCATAATCTCAGCTCCAGTCGCCTTGACCTCGTCGAATCTCTGAAGCCGCAGGGACCTCGAATTCTCGTTGCAGGACATCATGCTGGAGACGCCGCAGCAGAGGCCGTCTTCTCCATGATGCTCCATCTCGACGAGACTGACCCCCTCCACCTTGCGAACAAGATCACGAGGCTCCTCGTAGATGTTCATCTGACGGCCTAGTCTGCATGGATCGTGATATGTCACGGTGACATCCTCTTCAACAGCCATCTGCACATCGAATCCTTGTTGCGTGATGAATTCCGTAGTGTGCATCACCTTCATCTCATCCAGCTCGTAGTCCATTGCGAATGTTCTGAAGCACTCGGCACAGGACGTCACCAGCGTTTCTATCCCGCTGGCCTTGAGTTTCTTCTGGTTGTATGCCTTCAGCTTCTCGAAGACTTCGCTCATGCCCTGCCATTTCTGGTCATGGCCACAGCACTTCAGGAAGTCCCTCCCCAGATATGAGACTCCAACATCCATCTCGTCGAAGATAGTGAATGCCGCTGTGGTGGTGTCCCCCAGATTCATCGATCCCTCGTTCACATGGCTGAAGACCATCTCTTGGTCGATGTAGTCGACGCAGCCGGGGTAATACCCGATTGTGGAATCCAACGGGTAGTCTTCCACGGGTATGAAGGACTCATCTGCATCCTCCTCGGCCTCAGCCGCGAGAACGGCCTGTAGGACGGTATGGGGTATCTCTGCCGCGGGTGGTCCACCCACAATCATGCTCCTTCGTATGTCCACGTATGAGTCATAGTCGACCAGCTGGGGGCAGGCATTGGTGCAGGCCGTGCAAGTGAGGCACGAATATAGCGGAACACCATCATCCTCGTTGTTCCATGTGTTGTAGATGATGTTCAGCTTGTCACCCGCGTTAAACAGCCTGACAGGGCACGCGTCATCACAAAGGTCGCACCCATAGCACTTGTTCATCTCCCACTCGTAACCCCGGGCCATGCTTCTCAGCGCCATGTAGACCAATGCCCCGAATCCAAGACAGGGTACGAATAGGGAGTAGATCAACTTAGCATCCAGGCTCTTTGGGTTCTTTTCGAAAGTTGGGTTCTCAACCATCATGGCTTCCAAGTCCCCGCTCCCCCAGTTGCCCTCTGAGCGCAGGATGGCGCTGCCGTCCCCGGTGAGCATGAGCGGTTGGTATGCGCTCAGAGTCATGCCGATGATGACCTCGACAGTATCATCAATGTCTGCAGAGGTGCTAATGAACGTCAAGGAGTACGACTCCCCACTGTCTAGCTTGAGGGTGGCAGTCTCGCATTCATCCTCTGAGAGCGACCATACCACGTTATTGGAGGAATCCATGAGGACGAGGCTCTGAGTGTGAACCCCCGCGTTTCTGACAGAGGTTCTGAAAGAGCAGCCCACGTCAGCGATGACCTCGTCGTCGCCGATGTCCTCTACGAACAGGTTCTCTGTGCGTTCGTAACCCGTGTCCCTGCCATCTTGGAATCCCGTGTACGTGTGCTCGTGGAAGGCCCCATTCAGCTCGTTGCCCGCATCTATGTGCCCATTCACGTTGGCGAAGTCAATGAGATGTCGTTGAGTCGGCTGCCATATGCCCCAGGCCATGAACTCTTCAGCGGGCATCACGCACCATTCAGACGCAGGGTCCCCTTCCGGCAAATCGTCCCATGCGCTTAGGTAGCTACTGTCCTCATAGCCTATGCAATGCTCTCCATATCTGTCCCATGCGTCACCCCTCTCCCCGTGATCGTACTCGATCAGGGTGTCAGCTGGCTGCGCACGCAGCTTCTCAAGCTCCTCGACATCGTCCATGGCCCCAAGTCCACCATAGTCCCAGAAGCCGTTCTCATATGCTGGCCATGTGACGACGCTGATCATTATCGCAGCTACTATCGTGCCAAGGGCGAGCTGGCGACCAATAGCAGGCGTCAGCCGCGCACCGATGGAATTCACGAGGAACCATCTTATCGAGAAGAAAAGTATCGCGAAAATCAGAACTCCGGTCAGAACCCACGGAATCGCATTGAATACCTCGGCGGTCCAAGGCTGTTGCCGGCCGCAGTTGATTACATGGTGGTCTATCCAGCAGTAGTCCAACCGATCTTGAGCATACAGCTCTAGGAAGATGTTGATCGAGAAGACGGAGATGAACCAAACGTGGGCCAAATATATCGCGCCCGCTGTTGCGAAGCGAGGATCCTCGACGCCTCTCTTCTCCCTGCCCGGAAGGAACGGGGGCAGAGCGAGTATGCCAACGGGTATGCCTGTTAGGGCTGCGCCCCACCATGCCGCATTCCAGGAGATGACCGGGGAGCCGAAGAATTCCCCTATGGGGCCTGCGGGGATTATGAATTGAGGGAGATACTCCCCCCACCTGAGGTAGCCGTACGAGAAAAGAACGTACCAGTCGGGGAATACGAAACCTGCCTGAGCGAATGGATCTGCTGCAGAGTGCAGAGGGGGAGGGATGAGCCAGCAGTAGAAGGCTATCACCATGATTATCGATGCGAAGATGAGGGTATCGCGAAGGACCTCCGTCGGCCAGAAGCCATGACCCTCGAAGACACGCCGCCGCTCTTCATCCGCTTCTAATAGCTGATTCCTCTCCTCCATGTAGGTGTCAGCTATTCTGCCGAAGCGCTCCATAATTCCCATATCTTAACCTCCCTCAATGCGGCTCCGCTATCCCTTGGACCCACACTATGAACAGGTGGGCTAGAATGAGGGTGGTCACAACGACGGGCAGGATGAATACGTGGAGGAAGTACATCCTCGTGACGGTCTGGGCGGTGAGGGACGTGCCTGCGAACATCGCTGTAGCAACCCAACCGCCGATGAGAGGCGTTGACGCGGCCATGTTGATGCCGATGGTAGCGGCGCCGAATGCGAGGCTGTCCCACGGGAGGAGATAACCGGAGTAGCCGAAGAATATGGTGAAGAACATCAGGGCGACGCCGATGAGCCAGTTAAGCTCACGGGGGTTCCTGTAGGCTCCTGTGAAATATACCCTGCACATGTGAAGGAACACTGCTGCAACCATGAAGTGAGTCGTCCAGTGGTGTATCGACCTGATGATGTACCCGAACGGGAGCTGGGTCATGATGAATTGCATCGACCCGTAGGCCGGTGTTGGGTCTCCCTCTCCTCCCGGAACGTAGTACAGACCAAGAACACTACCGGTGATCACAAGGATGATGAATGCCAGGAAGGATATCCCTCCGAGGCAGTACAGCGGGTACCAGTACCAGATTATCCTGAGCTTGTACTTCTCGGCGTGAGTGAGCGGCATCTGCCTGTGCATGCTGTAGTACGAATCCCGGCTCATCGACCAGTAGTCCTGAATCCTGAATCTGGTGTCTAGCCAGGAGAACGCCCACAGGAACGACTTCTCTGCCAGACCCATGCTGCCAGCGCTCGTCTCCACGGCGCGCAGGATGTCTTTACGGGGGACGTCATCACGTTCCTTCCTGAGCGTGAAGGCCACAATCACGACAACAATGGCAATGAATAGCCACAGGAACCAGAATTGCATCATCTTCTATCACCTCAGTCGCAGTACGTGTACCAGTCTATGTAATCAGGCAGTGCTTCAATAACATCTCCATTCAGAGTGTAGGGAATGAGTGGAAGCCCCATCGGCGCCGGCCCGCCGGCTCTCTTTATACCGAAGTATTCGAACTCAGCTCCGTTCGATCTGTTCCT
>MDTB01015036.1_pt1 | contig 12221 bp, 9 predicted proteins | sample 811161 | NCBI WGS metagenome assembly MDTB01 (sample SAMN05326650, study PRJNA326480) | marine metagenome | isolation source: seawater | place: Mediterranean Sea | collected 2009 | reverse complement strand
TAAAACACCCAGGTCAGCACACTCGCTGTGGTCTCGTGGCCGGCAAGGAAAAACACGCCCAGCTGATCGATGAGTTCGTCTCTTGAAAAGGGCTCGCCCGTATCGGTATCGCGAGCGGCGATCACCGCGGAGGCTATGTCGTTATAATCGCCCTCTTCCGCTTCAAGGTGAGTATCGATCAGTTTACCAATATGAAAACGGATACGCTCACAGGCAGCTAGTACTCCGGGAGACTGTTTTACCTCAGACCATGCAGGTTTTACGATCAGGCCGATGATATCGACCTGCGCCACCGATTTTTCGAACAGCGTAAAATCATCAAAGACCTCTTTGGCCACATTGGACTTTAGCGGTGTCGAAAAAACAGTTCGGCAAATGATGTCAGCAGTCAAATGACTCATCGCCAGATCCAGAGAGAACGCCCGTCCCGCATCAGCATGCTTGGTCAACACATCAACGTGATCGCAAGTGGTCTCACACATCGCGGCAAAGGCAATATTGAGGCGCATCAAACTGAAAGCAGGGTCGATCATTGCCCGCTGACGCCGCCACTTTGGCCCGTCGGTAACGAACATACTCTCGCCGATCAATGGATCGAGGGCTCCCACCATCAGATCGCTTTTGGGAAAGATGCCTTTCTCGTCGCGCATGATCTCTTTCACCGCGGCGGGATCATTGAAAAGCACGGTGCCACGCCGGGAGGAACCGAGATGTCCGATGTCAAAATGATAGGCGGCGGCCGGCAGCAAACCCAACAAATTCCCGTCTCCAATCCACAATGCACGGATCAATGCGACCACAGAGGGAAGCGAATTTGGCTTTGGCGGCGTGTAAAGCATTTCACTCACAGCAAACTATCCAATAGTATTGACGCTATCATAAGTATGGAGGTGCGATATGAGCCTGTCGACCCATGGCGTTTTTGAGTCATTGGTAATCATGCATATCATCACTGGCACGGTAGGTTTGATCTCTGTGTGGATACCCATCGCTGGCCAGAAAGGTGGCCGCCTGCATCGGCAAGCGGGCAATATTTTTATTACTAGCATGCTCACCACAGGCTTTGTTGCCACTGGCATTTCCATTACTACCCTAGTCGACCCCACGGGTACGCACCCGCATCTCTCAACACATCCGGTCTTTCAAGACCCCGCTATGATCTCGGGGATCTTTGGCTGGATGATGCTTTACCTTGCGACGCTGACCATCAACCTCGCGTGGCATGGCTGGCTAAGTATGCGCAATCGAAGAGAGCATCACAAAAATGCTGCGTGGCATAACTTGCTGCTACAGGCGGTACTGACCGCCACCTCAGCGAACTGCTTTATCCGCGGCCTAGAGCTTAATCAGCCCATGATGATGGGTATCTCCTTCGTAGGCTTTGCGACGGTGGCCACCAACCTCTGGTTCATCTACCGAACGCCAACATCGCCCAAAACCCGGATCAAAGAGCATATTAAGTCGCTGGTTGGAGCCGGCATCTCGGTATACACCGCCTTTTTTACCTTTGGTGCTGTTCGGCTTCTCCCGGAAATCGCCCTGACACCTGGTCTTTGGGCGGTGCCTCTCGTCACAGGTCTCGCTCTAATCATTTACCACCAGCGGGCGGTAATGGCGCCTCAACGCCGCATGACTACTACCTGATGCCGCAACACGCCGTTGTTGTTGGGGCCGGCGCTGGCGGGCTGGCCAGTGCTGTGGAGCTCGCTGTTGCAGGATGGCACGTCACAGTCGTTGAGCGCGGCAGTGAGCCCGGCGGTAAGATGCATCATCGGACGGTCGATGGTGTAGGCATCGATGGTGGACCAACAGTGTTTACCATGTACTGGGTATTCGAGCGCTTGTTTCAGCGCGCCGGTGCTAACTTTTCTGATCGCGTTGCACTGCAGCGAAGCAATGGTATTGCACGACATGCCTGGACTGATGGCAGCCAGCTCGACCTCTATAGCGATATCGACAGATCATCTGAGGCCATCGCGGCCTTTTCTGATGAGCGCAATGCTGAGGGGTTTCGTGACTTTTCCGCTCGCGGTGAGCTAGTGCACTCGCTGCTCAAAGACAACTTCATGGCAACGAGAAAACCAAGTGTTTTGCAGCTGGGCTATCGATTGCTCCGCGACGGTGGGCTTCAGTCATTGACCGTTGCCCCCCACCAAACTCTCTGGCAGGCACTGGGGAAGTTTTTTCCCGACGAGCGGTTACGACAGCTATATGGTCGCTACGCAACCTATGTCGGCTCATCACCACTTCTCACTCCTTCGACTTTGATGCTGATCGCCCATGTCGAACGCGAGGGCGTGTGGTGCGTGAACGGAGGTATGCGTGCTCTTGCCCGCGCCATTGCCGACCTTGGCGAGGAGCGCGGTGTCGATTTTCGCTTCGACAGTCATGTGCAACGCATCTTGGTTGAGTCCGGGCGCGCCGCGGGCGTAGAACTCGCCTCAGGCGAACGCCTCAAGGCCGATGCGGTGGTGTTTAATGGAGATGCGGCAGCCGTCGGTGCAGGCCTATTGGGCCAAGATGCCACATCAGCGACACCCAGTCGCCCGCGCGCTAAACGCGCCCTATCCGCAATTACTTGGTGCGTACGTGCCAAGACTTCCGGATTCGAACTCGATCACCACAACGTGTTTTTCGCCAATAACTATACTCGAGAGTTCGATCAGATCTTTAAGCATCGCGCGGTGACAGAAGAGCCAACGGTATACATCTGCGCTCAGGATCGGGTGAATGGTCGATTAGAGGCGTCGGATCGCGAGCGACTTTTGCTCCTAGTGAATGCACCCGCTGATGGCGATAGCGTGGATTGGCAGCCTGATGATTTGCTGCAAATTCGACAGCGTACACTCGATGTTGCAGCCAAAGGGGGTTGTCATATTGACTTTGAGGAAGACGATTGCGTGACCACCTCACCCACCGACTGGAATAATCGATTTCCCGAGAGCGGTGGCGCCCTGTATGGCAGCGCTTCCCACGGTATGATGAGTAGCTTTACCCGACCGGGCGCAGAGTCGAAGGTAAAAGGGCTATTCTTTGCGGGAGGTAGTGTCCACCCTGGGCCGGGCGTGCCAATGGCCACGCTATCGGGGTCGATTGCCGCTCAGGCTGTTCTCAAGCACTGATAGCTGTCGGTGGACTATCCCAGAATTGATCCATGGCATGACAAGTCGCCTCGGGCTGCTCCCAATGCGGCATCCCGAGCGTCGGATGAATCCGCTTTGATATGCAGTTAGGCTTCTTCAGCAATTCCTCCAGGCGCTCAAAACCGATATTGGGATCACGGTCATACAAGACAAGCATGGGTAGATCGAGCTTATCGAATAACACCTTGCAGGCATTGGGCGTGAACAAACCCATGGTCAAAAAGGTCAACGGCCCCCGATGGGCATCATTTTCCCGAGTAGTAGCTACCGCGTAGTCAACAAGCGGTGCCGGCACCTTACCGACAAAGTTCATTGCAAAGAAATACCGGATACTTGGGCGCGTGCGCAGTAGTGAAAATAGCCCTTTGCCTATACCCGCGAAGTTCAAAAACGAGCGGACACGCGCCTGCTTGTCAGGACCGGGGGGCAACCGATCACCCAGCCCAGTGGGTGATATCAAAGTAAGGCTTGCAATCGATAAGCCGCACTCCAACACCGCTCGGGCAACAAACTCGCCCGTTAACGACAGCGCGACAACATCAGGAGCCTCACCCGGTAACACATGACAGAACTCCGCAATAGATTCTGCAAAAATGTCAGCATCAAGCGCCTCTATCGAGCGTTGCGACTGGCCAAACCCCGGTAAATCAAGTGAGTAGACGGGACGCTTACCACGGTAATGCTCAAACAATGGCTGCATTTCCATAGAGCTTGGCGCCGCATTGATGCTGTGAAGCAGCACTAGCGGTCGTCCCTTAACGGATGTATCAGAGTAAAAGCTGACACGATAACCCCGTCCTGTAGTCATCGTCTGCAGATCGGTATCAATAGCTTTGTCTAGGCTCATTTCTGACTGTATTCCTTGAAAACCAATAGGGCTATACGCCAAAAGTTACGAGCGGACTATAGTCAATGCAAAAATTTCCACAAAACTTTACAGTTTTTATGGTTAAATTAATGGACACATAACAATGGTGGTTTAAATCACTAGATAGAGCCGGCCAAACAAGGGGGCTCTGGGGGACTGGCAATGACTGTGGCGTATCCCTTTACGGCGATCGTTGGACAAGACGATATGAAGCTTGCCCTGTCGATTGCCGCTGTCGATCCCGGTATCTGCGGTGTACTGGTATTCGGCGAGCGAGGTACTGGTAAGTCCACGACTATCCGTGCGCTGGCCAACTTATTGCCCAAGATTGAAGCCGTTAAAGGCTGCGCGTATCACTGCGACCCTGCATCGACTGCCAGACAACTATGCAGCAGCTGCGCATCGAGCAAAGCAGAGCAGAAAATCATCAAGCTACCGATACCGGTTGTCGATTTACCGCTGGGCGCCACTGAAGACCGCGTACTGGGATCACTCGATATCGAGAAAGCCATACACAACGGCGAGAAAGCATTCCAACCAGGTCTGCTCGCCGCCGCTAATCGAGGATTTCTGTATATCGACGAAGTCAATCTGCTCGAGGATCACATAGTCGACGCCCTACTCGATGTCGCCGCCTCCGGTGTCAATGTCGTTGAGCGCGAGGGGTTGAGCGTGCGACACCCGGCTCGCTTTGTTCTGGTGGGCAGCGGCAATCCCGAGGAGGGCGAGTTGCGCCCCCAATTGCTGGACCGATTTGGACTGTCTCTGGATGTCAGAACACCCAAGGACATCCCAACTCGAGTCGAAATCATTAAGTTACGGGACGCGTTTGATCAAAACCCTGATAGCTTCACAAAACGCTTCGCCCGCAAAGAAGGCGCGTTACGGCGCAAAATAGATTGCGCGAGAGACGCCCTCGAATCAGTCGAAGTACCCGGTGTAATCCTCGAAAAAAGCGCTCAACTTTGCCTGTCATTAGGCACAGATGGACTGCGAGGTGAGCTCACGCTGATTAGAAGCGCGCGTGCACTTGCGGCTCTGCAAGGTGCGAGCGAAGCCAATCTAGATCACCTAAGACAAGTCGCCCTCTTTGTACTGCGCCACCGATTGCGACGCGATCCCATGGACGAGTCCAGTGCCGATGCCCGAGTCGAACGAGCAATCAGCGACGCCTTCGAGTAAACCTGCCTCACTTTGGCAGGATCTCGAATACGCGGCAGCCATTCTGGCTGTAGGCGGGCATGATATCGGCGGCATCAGATTGATTGGTCAGCCAGGGCCAGTCCGAGACTACTGGCTCGAGCGCTTCGAGGACTTATCGGGTAAGCCTTGCAGGCGCGTGCCGTCAAATACTGCTGCGGACCGACTGCTCGGCGGATTAGATATCCCAGAGACCATCAAGGCGGGGGCTCCTGTGTTATCAAAGGGCGTACTCGCGGAGTGTCATGATCGAACAGTCCTCCTTACTATGGCGGAACGACTCCCGCAGGAGCACTTAGGTATATGGTGCACGACACTTGATCAGAAGCGAGTCACAACTGCTCGGGATGGGATCACACAGCGATCCGATACCCACTTTGCCGTTATTGCACTGGACGAGGGTATCGATGATGAGGCCACTCCAGCCGCACTCAACGACAGACTGGGTCTCACCATTGATATCAGCCCCCTGAGTATAAGAGATGTGGGCGACAGCGAATTCACCTCACGAGACATCAATACCGCAATAGCGCAAGCTCCCAATATTCCACTGACCGACAGGCAATATGAAGCCATTGCATTGCTAGCCGACCGACTCGGCATCAACTCACCCCGAAAAATGTTGCAAGCAGCGCGAGTCGCTAAATTTATTGCTGCACTCGATGGCAAACAATGCGCTGACGACGAGTCGATACAAACCGTATTGCGACTGGTCCTGCTGCCCCATGCTACTCAGCTTCCGCAATCGATTGAGGAACCCCAGGAAGCACCCCCAGAGCCACCTGAGGCCGATGAACAAGAACGACCCGACACCGAGCAGCACGCGGATCAACACGAGGACGAGACGGAGACTCTTATCGAGAGCAGCATGGCCAATTTACCCGCTGATCTCCTTGCAGCGCTGGTGGTGCGAGCACAAAAATCGAGACAGCGGCAAACCCGTGCGGGTAAGGCAGGCGCGGTTATTCAGCACAAACAACGTGGACGGCCAGTAGGGTCTCGTCGCGGTGATGTGCGACGGGGCGAACGTATCGATATCGCAGCCACCTTACGAACAGCAGCCCCGTTCCAACGAATCCGGTCACTACATGCCAATGACGACAAAGAGATCGTGCGAATCGAGTCAGATGATGTCCGCGTCAAACGATTTCAGCACCGAAAATCGAGTGTGATGATATTTGGTGTCGATGCCTCGGGTAGTAGTGCACATCAGCGGATGAGTGAAGCGAAAGGCGCTATCGAACTGCTACTGGCTGACTGCTATACCCATCGAACAGAGGTCGCGCTGATTGCCTTCAAAGGCGATCGCGCCGAACTACTGCTTCCGCCTACAAGATCGCTGGTAAGAGCCAAGCGCGCGCTATCGCAGCTCCCCGGAGGTGGCGGCACTCCCATGGCCGCAGCGATCGAGTCCATCGAACTTCTCAGCCTTTCCATTGAGAATAGCGGGGCCACACCTAGCTATATCCTGGTGACAGACGGCGCAGCCAATGTCTCGAGGGACGGCACCAAAAGCCGGAGCGCTGGCTCCGAGGACGCCCTAACCGCGGCCAAATCACTAGCGAGGCGCTCTATTGAAGGCATTTTGGTTGATACTGCCGTACGACCGAGCCCGCGTGCTCGTGACCTCGCATCGGCCTTAGAGTCGGTTTACTTGCCCCTCCCCAATGCATCAGCACACTCGCTGAACAGCTCGATTCGAGTACTGCAAGGGCAATGACAGCAAGTCTTAGCGCCCTTGAGCATCCACCCTCATGGTGGCCCCATGTTCAATACAGCGATTTTGTGCGACACGAGTCGGGCCGTTGGCACATCCAGCGCTTAGGGTCGGGACCTATTATCCTGATGCTTCATGGCACGGGCGCATCGGGACACTCATTTGCCGGGCTTGCCGAGTTGCTAATGGATCGATTCGAGCTGGTCATCTTAGACCTTCCGGGACAAGGCTTCAGCTCACCGCTGACCGAGCGCAAAGAGCTACTATCGGCGATGGCTTCTGCCGTTGCCTCACTGTGCGATGAACTTGAGATCGAGCCCGACTACATTATTGGTCACTCCGCAGGTGCTGCAGTGGCGCTCAGAATGGTGATGGATACCCACATACAACCACGCGGAATCCTATCGATAAACGGGGCCCTACTGCCTTTTGCATGGTTTTTTGAACCCATCATGCTTAGAGCCGCGCGGCTGATGAGCCGATCTCCCCGCGTCGCTCACTTTCTTGCCAAGCGCGGACGCCGCGAAATCGACGTGCAACGGGCTTTACGCGATACGGGCTCGACGATTTCTAATCTGATGATGCAGTGCTACGGCTTATTGATAGCGGATCAGGAGCACATTGTCGGCACGCTGCGCATGATGGGCGGCTGGCAATTGGGCCAGTTGAGTAAGGACCTAAACAAGGTGCGGGTGCCCGTGCACCTCATTGGCTGCTCCTTGGACACCATCGTACCGGCTACTCGAGCCCAAAAAGCCACTTATGACATTCCGATCGCTACTGCGACCACTATTTCTGATGCTGGACACCTTGTGCAAGAAGAGCGGCCCGAGTGGGTGAAAGCCGAGTTTTTGAAGTTCCTCGAGCAGGTCACAGATTAGGGCTGTGCACGATGGTATTCCACTGCTAGACTGTAAATATAAATTGACGCTATAAGTGTAATATCTTATGAACACAGCGCACCCAGATTTTGACGTGATGGCGGCCAGCCGGTCACGGCATCACGCCATTGTGATCGGCAGCGGTTTTGGCGGTATGGCATCTGCTATTAGGCTCGCCGCCAAAGGTTATCGCGTCACTCTTCTCGAGAAACTCGATGCGCTGGGCGGTCGCGCATATACCTACGAACAAGATGGCTTCAAATTCGACGGTGGCCCAACCATTGTTACTGTCCCCGAACTTTTTCAGGAACTGTGGACGCTCTGTGACCGACGCCTTGAAGACGATATCGACCTCCGACTGATGAATCCGTTCTACCGCATTCGCTTCGATGATGGAAAGATCTTCGACTACACCGGCGACAAGGAAGAGAATCTGCGTCAGATTCGCGATTACAACCCGCGAGATGCCGAAGGCTACGAGCGTTATCTAAAGGCGAGCGCTGACAGGCATAAAGTAGGATTCGCACTTCTCGACAAGCCCTTCAGCACCTTCGGACAGCTACTGCGTTTCGCGCCCGACCTCGTCAGACTCCGGGGCGATCAGAGTGTCTATAAGCTAGTCTCGCGATTTATTAAAGACGATTATCTGAGAATGGCTGTCAGCTTTCACCCGCTGCTCATTGGTGGTAATCCGTTCACCGCAAGCAGCCTCTACTCGCTAATCTCACACCTCGAAGTTACGGGCGGCGTATGGTCTGCGATGGGCGGGACGGGCAGAATAGTCGAGGCGATGGGCAATCTTATGAAATCCCAGGGCACTACCATCCGACTCAACGCCGAGGTGGATCAAATCACAGCAGAGTCCGGTCGGGTTACCGGGGTTAGACTGAAGAATGGCGAGCAACTAGACGCCGAACTAGTCATTTCAAACGCGGATGCAGCCTGGACCTATCGGCAGCTGTTGTCAGAGACAAAGCGGCGCAAATGGACCGACAAGAGAGTCGACAAAGCCCACTTCTCGAATGGCTTGTTCGTTTGGTACTTCGGCACCAACAAGCAATACCATGACATTCCGCATCATTCGATTGTCCTCGGCCCCCGCTATAAGGGCTTGTTGACCGATATTTTCCGCCATAAGCGCATGACGGATGATTTCAGTCTCTATCTGCATCGTCCGACCGCGACCGATCCATCAATGGCGCCCGACGGCTGCGATACATTTTATGCACTGGTACCGGTGCCACATTTAGACTCGGGTACCGACTGGACGACATACGCCGAAACATTTAGGCAAGCCGTTGAAGCGCGTCTCGAAGCCACCATGATTCCCGAGCTAGGCAAGCACCTAGCTACCTCGCTGATGTTGACGCCCCTCGACTTCCAGAATCGACTGAATTCAGTCAAAGGTGCTGGCTTTTCATTCGAACCCCGAATTACTCAGAGCGCTTATTTTCGCCCGCACAACGAGAGCGAAGAGGTCAAAGGACTGTATCTAGTCGGCGCAGGTACACACCCGGGCGCAGGAATGCCCGCTGTACTGTCATCTGCCAAGGTGATTGACAACCTCATTCCCGCAGTCGCCTATGCTCACTGAACACTTTCTACCGACACCGGCAACCGACATGGGCAGCTGCAAACGACAGCTGTCTCACGGCTCGCGCTCGTTTTATTTCGCGTCGCATCTACTGCCATCAGTGATGCAGCAGGCCGCCTGCGGCCTGTATGCATTTTGCAGAGAGGCTGACGACTTAATCGATGAGGGCAGCGATCCTCGGGCTGCGCTCGATGAACTGCACGGGAGACTAGATCGAATTTACGAGGAGAAACCACTGTATCTGTCGACCGACCGAGTACTCACTCAAATCGTTCACAGCTATCAACTGCCGAGAGCTCTGCTAGACGCCTTACTCGAGGGTTTCGAGTGGGATGCGTCGGGCAGAAGTTATCGCGATATCGATGCAGTCTACGACTACAGCGCCCGGGTGGCCGGTGCCGTCGGGGTCATGATGTCCGTACTAATGGGCGTTCGTGATGCGCCGACTCTAGCGCGTGCAGCCGATCTGGGTACTGCGATGCAGCTGACCAATATTGCTCGCGATGTGGGCGAAGACGCACGCCTCGGACGTATCTACCTGCCACTTGACGAGCTCGTGGCCAATGGCATTGAGCCCGAGGCCTTCCTGAGAAATCCGAGCTTCACACCAGAGCTAGGTCGAACAATTGAGCAGCTGTTACAAAGAGCCCGAGCACTTTATATTCGTGCAGATTCAGGGATTTCAGTATTACCAAGGAAGTATCAGCCAGGCATCCGAGCCGCGAGGAAGCTTTATTCTGCGATCGGTGATCAATTGGCGATCCAAGGCTACAACTCGGTGGACAGTCGAGCGGTGGTTGGAACCAATAAAAAACTCGGTCTTCTACTGTCTGCCATTACGCTGCGACAGCCTCGCGAACTCGCTAGCAACGAACCCGCGCTTGCTCAGAATCAGTTCCTAATCGATGCTGTCGTCAATGCACCAGCGGATGCTCCAGCCGTGACTAACAACATGTTTAAGCCCAGAGCGCTTTGGATGCTAGATTTATTCGAAACGCTTCACGCCAGAGACCGGAATCCCGGGATTGCCCGACATCGCTAGTCCGTAGCGCATCTTACGAATTCTGAAGGGCAACAGTGTTTGCACCCAACGACTCTTAAACCTGTCCAGATCAAGGCTTTCGTGCATAACACTGTCGCCGGACGGGCCTCGTAAGTGGCTGCGAGTATAGAACGGTGTGTCTTCCAAGGTATTCACAACCTCCAATCCTTGGTGACTCCTAGTAGGCCGGCCCACCTGCCAAACCACCCCTTTCGGCAAATCTCGACGGGGAGCGGATGTCTCGGGCGACATACCCTCAGCTGTAGAGCCTTTTAAGGTCAAAAGGCAGGTCTCACCGTCTCTCGCATGAGCTTCGTAAACAATACGGCATTGATCATTAGCCAACGCGGCTCGCGACCAATGCCAATCGACAAAGGTTTGCTCGAGTGGCACAACGCCGGCGTTACTATCCACATAAGCGGTGCCACACCAGGCCAGCTCCGGACAATCGAGCTGAATCGTCGCTCGAGCAACCGGGGCGACTGGCCACCAGCGATGCTCCCCACCGCTGTGAAGCGAGTAACAACGATCTGTCACCGAGGGCATTTCGAGCGTCACCTTACCGCTGAGCTTTCTCCGAAAAGGCGCGGTTCGCTCATCAAGATCAACGGTAATGGTATTACCGTCCACGCTCAGTGAACTAGGTCCAATCTGGAGAGTACTAGCTGACACATTGAGATCACTCGCACGCCGCTCTGTCATCGTCCACCACTTTGACTGGGGCTGATAAAAAATAGCATTGACGCAGGAAAATTCGCGCGGATCAGCGTCACCGCGCAACCAAGCTGCGCGGTAGTAGGGAGAGAAGACGCTTCCGATGAAGAAGATCAGCGTCATGCCGTACTGCCCACAGTCACTAAAGGCATCGACGTACCACCAACGGTAACCATTAGTGCTAACAGAACGATCAAAGCCTAGTGATCCTGTGTCCGCAAGTTCCCGCTGTATGTCCATGGCTGCATAAACCGCTACTAGTCCCTTGCAGGGTGCCTAATAAGGGCGTACTGTGTCAATTATTAATGACATATAAATGTGTCAAATAAAAATAACCCTTAGCGAGGCGGGGAAGATCATGGACGAGCGAATACTAGATTGTGAGCAGTTCATCGAGGAGGCAATGGCCGAGCATGCAACGGCGCAATGCCCACCACTACTGGCACAGGCGCTAAATTACGCCGTATTCCCGGGAGGCGCCAGAGTCCGACCCCAGCTCTGCAAGGCTGTCGCCATCGCCAACAACAGCAGCGATGTCGGCTTAGCCAACGCGGCCGCTACGGCCGTAGAGCTTCTACATTGCGCATCGTTAGTTCACGATGACCTACCCTGCTTCGATGACGCCACCCAAAGACGAGGCAAGCCATCGGTGCACGCCAAATTTGGTGAACGAATTGCTGTGCTTACTGGCGATGCGCTGATAGTAGCTGCGTTTCAAACACTCGCCTCTCATGCTGTACAAGCGGTTCGCATCGAGCGAATGCCACTAGTAACCGCAATTGTTGCCCGAGGCGTTGGTGCGCCGCACGGCATTTGCGCCGGACAAGCATGGGAATGCGAACAACGAGTGGATCTAAGCCGTTACCACCGAGCAAAAACGGGCGCGCTATTTGTAGCCGCAACCTGCGCGGGTGCGGCTGCGTCAGGGGTCGATCCCGGTCCGTGGGTCAACCTCGGCGCAAGTATTGGTGAAGCCTATCAAGTCGCTGACGATCTTAAAGATGCTATCGAAGACCCAGACGTTCTGGGCAAACCCACAGGAATTGATGTCAAACTCGACCG
>MDTB01185287.1_pt1 | contig 12222 bp, 9 predicted proteins | sample 811161 | NCBI WGS metagenome assembly MDTB01 (sample SAMN05326650, study PRJNA326480) | marine metagenome | isolation source: seawater | place: Mediterranean Sea | collected 2009 | reverse complement strand
TGGGAATGGGTCGTGATTTGGCGGATGCGTTTCCGGTGTGTAAAACACTGTTTGAGACGGCGAATGAGGTGGTTGGATATGATTTAAGCTCTATCTGTTTTGATGGTCCACAAGAGGAGTTAAATCTTTCGCATCATGCTCAGTTAGGTATTTTTGTTTCGAGTGTGGCGGCGTACAAGGCCATGGATGAAAGCGGACAAGTTGGTTGCGTGGATTATTTGGCGGGTCATAGTTTGGGTGAGTGGACGGCGTTGCATTTAGCGGGTGTGGTTGGATTTGAGGATACGTTGCGGATATTGCAAGCGCGGGGTTCATTTATGCAAGCGGCTTGTGAAGATGCTCCGGGTGCGATGTTGGCGGTGATGAATGTGAGCGGTGACCAGCTGATCGAGATTGCGGCAGAGGCAGGATGTTTTGTTGCGAATTTTAATTCGCTATCGCAGACGGTTCTTTCGGGTCGGGTCGAGATGATTGAAAAAGCAGAAGCATTGGCCAAAGAGGCGGGTGCGAAGCGAACGGTTCGTTTGCCCGTTGCGGGTGCTTTTCACTCTCCACTGATGGCATCGGCGGCTGAAAAGATGGATTCGTTTCTTTCTTCGATTGTTTTTCAAAAGCCGCATACGCCGGTTGTTTCAAATGTTACGGGTTGTGTGCATGAGTTTGAACATGTGCAAGCTCGGATGGTGGAGCAGATTGTTTCGTCGGTTCGATGGGTCGCTTGTGTCGAGTTTTTAGTGAGTGCGGGTGTGCAGCATAGTGTGGAATGTGGACCGGGCAAGGTGCTTGCTGGTTTAATAAAGCGTATTGACAAGAATCTGGCAGTTCGTAACATCGGACAATTGGGTGATTTAGATGGATGAGAGGGCGGGGATGTTTGATTTAAGTTCAAAATGTGCGGTCGTAACAGGAGCTGCTCGTGGTTTGGGGCAAGCCATTGCGGTCAAGCTGGCGGAAGCAGGTGCAGACGTTGCTTTATGTGATCTGCAGTCGGATTGGTTAGATGAGACGGCTGGAAAAGTTAGAGACATGGGTCGACGGGCTGAGGTTTACAGTGTGAATGTGGCGGATGCGGATAGTGTGACTGCGGGTGTGAAGGCGATTGAAGCAGATTTTGGTAAAATCGATGTGTTGGTGAATAATGCGGGAATTACCAAAGATGGATTGTTGATGCGCATGAGCGAAGCGGATTGGGATGCGGTTTTAGATGTGAATTTGAAGGGTGTATTCCTTTGCACTAAAGCGGTGATGCGGGGCATGATGAAACAGCGTTCGGGGGCTATTGTGAATATCGCGTCCGTGATCGGGTTGATGGGAAACGCAGGACAAGCAAATTATGCGGCTTCAAAGGGTGGTGTGATATCATTTAGTAAGACGGTGGCTAAAGAATTGGCTTCTCGTAATGTCCGTTGTAATGCGGTGGCGCCTGGCTTTATTCGAACGGCTATGACCAATGCGTTGGAAGAAGATGTTCAAGCGAAAATGAAAGAGTTAATTCCGCTCTCACGATTTGGTGAGCCGGAAGATGTTGCGAATGTAGTTCTGTTCTTGGCGAGTGATACTTCTGGTTATGTTACTGGACAAGTGCTCTCGACATGTGGCGGGATGGTTATGTAGATTTAGAGAGATTTAATTCTAAAGGAGATCGAACTATGGCAGTCGAAGATAAGGTTAAAGATATCATTATTGAACAATTGGGCGTAGACGCCGAAAAAGTGAAGCCGGAGGCTTCGTTTATTGAAGATCTAGGAGCGGACTCGCTCGATACCGTTGAATTGGTTATGGCATTCGAAGAAGAATTTGGTGCTGAAATTCCCGATGAAGATGCTGAAAAATTAACATCAGTTGGTGGCGTAGTGGCCTATCTGAAAGAGAAGGGTATGGAATAAATCTTTCTGCTTCAGAAAAAAGCCGGATCGACTGCGTATGTGGGCGACCGGCTATTTTTATTTGGCAATATGTTTTTTAGGAGATGAAAATGCGCGGACGCGAGGTAGTCATTACAGGTATGGGCGTTGTTTCGCCGATTGCGAATGAGTTAAACCTTTTTTGGGAAGGGTTGAAGGCAGGTCAATCTGGAATTGCGCGGGTAGAGAGCATGGAGGATATTGATCAATATCCGGTTCAAATTGCTGGTGAAGTTCGTGATCTTGAAGTTGAAAAATATGTGGAAGCCAAAGAGGCGCGAAAAATGGATCCCTATACGGTATATGGGATGGCGGCGGCTTCGATGGCGGTGGAAGATGCTAAATTACACCAAGGAACGTTCGATCCGGAACGGGCTGGTGTGTTGGTAAGCTCAGGTATTGGCGGTATGCAGTTATTGCAAACTCAGCACAAGCGAGCGTTGGAAGGAGGGCCTAAACGGGTTTCTCCTCAATTGATCCCGCAAATGATCACGAATATTCTTTCGGGTTATATTTCGATTAAATATGGTTTTAAGGGACCTAATTTCTGTATTACGAGTGCCTGTGCGTCAGGAACGCATTCGATCGGTGAGGCGGCTCGCATGATTACTTATGGGGATGCAGATGTAATGCTAGCAGGAGGCTCTGAGGCTTCTATTGAATTGCTCGGGGTGGCTGGATTTGCGGCATTGCGTGCTACGAGTCGCCGTAACGATGATCCCGAAGGCGCATCGCGCCCCTTTGATAAGGATCGCGATGGATTTGTTATGTCTGAGGGCGCAGGGGTGCTTGTTTTAGAGAGCCTCGAGCATGCAGAAGCTCGTGGGGCAACGATTTATTGTACGGTGGCGGGCTATGGTCGTACTGGGGATGCCTTTCATATAACGGCGCCTGATACTTCTGCTGAACAATCTGCTCGAGGAATGGCATTGGCGATTGAAGATGCGGGTTTGCAACCGGCGGATATTGACTATATTAATGCGCATGGAACGTCCACTCCCTATAATGACAAGGGAGAGACGAAGGCAATTAAGCGTGTTTTTGGTGATCGAGCGTATGACTTGGCGGTTAGTTCGAGTAAATCGATGACGGGGCATATGTTGGGCGCAACGGGTGCCGTTGAGTCGATTGTATGTGCGCTTTCGATTCGAGATAGCATTGTTCCGCCGACTATTAATTATACGACACCGGATCCAGATTGTGATTTAGATTATGTTCCGAATACGGTGCGTTCAATGGAAGTGAAGGCTGCCTTAAATAATTCACTTGGTTTTGGTGGTCATAATACCACGCTCTGTTTTACGCGGACGGTGTAAACGGCGATGGATTCTGCTGAGGGCAGTTTGTGATGCTCGGAATTGCGGAATTATTGATCGCAGGGCTTTTAGTCGCGTATCTGTTTCGCCGGTTGCGTTTGCCTGGTTTGTTGGGAATGCTGCTGGTTGGGTTGGTAGTAAGTCCGCATGCACTTGGATGGGTATCGCCTGCATTTCTTGATAGTTCGGATGCTTTTCGGGTTTTGGCGTTGGTGGTTATTCTTTTGCGTGCAGGATTACAGATTCGGCGGTCGGCGTTGAAACAAGTGGGCAAATCGGCTATTCTATTGGCGTTTGTTCCGGGATTATGTGAGGCGTTTGCGATCACTTTTTTAGCGCCTTTATGGATGCCTTTAACCTATCTGGAGGCGGCATTACTGGGTTTCATTCTTGCGGCGGTTTCACCGGCTGTGATTGTTCCGATGATGATTGATTATCAGTCGCGTGGATTGGGTATGAAAAAAGGCATTCCGACGATGGTTTTGGCGGCGAGCGCGATTGATGATGCCGTAGCGATTTTAATCTTCTCAATTTTATTGGGGGTCTATCTTAACGGGCAAGATTTATTTTCAGGTGTGGTAGTTGGGCTGCCGATCTCTTTGATGGGGGGGGTGGCGATCGGGGTCGGTGTGGGTTATCTGCTGATTCAGCTTTTTGTCAATTTCCGGGTTCGGGCAACTCAGCAGATGCTTTTGCTGATGGCACTTGCGGTTATTTTGATTCAACTTGAGCATACATTTCTCCACTTCTCTCCTTTTATTGCGATTGTTTCGATGGGATTTGTAGTTCTCGAAAAGCAAGAGAGTATGGCCGATGTGTTGTCGGATAAATTGAGCCATGTATGGACATTTGCATCGGTGCTTTTGTTTGTAACGATTGGTGCTCAAGTCAATGTGCATTTGGCATGGAGTGCAGGATGGCCTGCTTTCGTGCTGATTGTGTGTGGATTATTGGTACGCAGTGCTGTGGTTTTGTTGACGTTGGCAAACAGTGTGCTCTCTATGCGCGAGCGCTATTTCGTTGTGGTTTCTTTTTGGCCAAAAGCGACTGTTCAGGCGGCGATGGGAGCCGTTCCTTTAACCATGATGGCTGGATTGGGAATGAATACGTTGCCGGGCGAGTGGATCTTGGCGGTGTCGGTTTTGAGTATCTTGATTACAGCTCCTTTGGGAGCGATTGCGGTTGCATTTAGTGCAGACCGATGTTTGAAGTGTTATGAGTAGCATTTTTAACGAATAAGCCTTGAATAAATACGCAATGAACAAGATACTTTAAACCTTAACTGCTGTGTTTCATCAAGAACTTGTAGGTTGTTCTGGGTGGGGTATATGTGGTGATAGGGAGTGTGTTTGAGATGGGTATTAGAGGTGCTAAGATAGTTCTTATTTCTGGTTTAATCATGGCGCAGGGGGTCATTGTTTCTTCTGTTTACGGACAGGATGTTAAATCAGCAGGGATTTCAGAATTATTTTCTTCTGCAAATATGGCGTTACAGCAGGGGAATTATCAGGCTGCTATACCCATTCTTGAGGAAGTGGTGGAGCGGACGTCGGGGATTGATCAGGAGCAGGGACGGCAAACGTGTCAGACCTGTCGATTTCAGCTTACAAGAGCCTTTTTTCAAATTGGTGCGCCAGCAGATGCACTACCCGTTATTGAGGCGTATCTAGAAAACGAACCACGAGATCAAGAAGCACTGATGTTGCGGATGCAGGCACAGGCATATTTTGATGTGCAAGAGTGGAAAAAGGTAGAGACATCTGCACAGCAGTTGTTGGATATCCCTAAACTTTCTGAAGAGGATGAGTACAATGGAAACCTTTTATTGGGTCAGGCGTTGTTTCGTCAGGAAAAGTGGTTGGAAAGTATTGAGTCTCTAGCGTATGCGGGTCAGGAGTCGCCGGATGAGCGGACGAAGAATTTATGCAATATCATGCAGGTGCGTGCGTTGGTGGAGGCGGAAAGTTGGTCAAAACTTTTTGGTTTAATCCCTCGGTTATATCGTACCGATGCTAAATATGACATTACGTTGAACCTAACGTTAATGCGGGCAGGAAAAGCGCGGTATGAAGATGAGGACTATTTAAATTCTCTATTGCTGTATCGGATGGTTCTTCCGCGAGATGTATTATTGGGCTATACCGATTCTAAGATTGATCGGCTTCAGAAAAAATTAAATTCAGATAAGCGGATCGGAATTATTGAAACGGAGGTCCAAAAACGCCAAGCAGAGATTGATGGTTTAGCTTCCTCAAAACAGGTATTGGTTGAATTGCCTGCCTACGAGGATGAAGTGACATTCCGGATTGGACAAATTTATGCCGAAATTAAGCGTTTTTGGGAAGGATTTGTTCTTTTTGATAAACTTTATCAGCAAGATCGAACCAGTGAAATTGGCGAAGCTGCGATGCTACAGTCGGTTCTTGTTTTGTATGATGTGAAAGAAATCAAACGGGCTGAAGAGCGTATTTTAACGTATTTAAGCGAACAGACGGACGGACAATATGCTCGTACACTGCTTTCTCTGATGATGCGTGATAATCTTGTGAAGCAAGAATTTGCAGATGTGGTTCGTCTGAAAGATAGCATGGATTTAATCCCTGAATCTTCCAATATTGATGAGCGGGCTTTACAGGCAGATCTCCATTATATGATGGCATTTGGTCAATTCCAGAGTCGGAATTATGCTGGAGCAGAAGTTGAATTTGGGATGATATTGGCGGAATATCAAAACAGCATTCATTTTAATGATGCGCGTTATTATCGGGGGATGACTCGAATGCTTCAGGCACGTTATGCGGAAGCACTTGAAGACTTTGTAACCTATCGGGATCAAAATGGTTCGGGTGAGCATGCGGCGGCGGCACTTTTTCGTTCAGGTGTGTGTCGGTTTGGTCTTGAGGAAATCGGAGAAGCGGAAGCGTTATTTTCGGAATTTATATCCACCTATACAGGAGATGTTTTAATTTCAGAAGCATATAGCATGCGCGGAGATATTGAAGCGTCGAAGGAGAGCACCCCGGAGGATCCGAATCCATTGGATCGGGCGCTTTCTGATTATCGAAATGGGATTGATACGGCGACGGCTCCTCTTCAATCCTCATATGCAGCGTTCCAGGCGGCGAAGGTATATAAACTGGAGGAGCGGTGGGAAGAAATCATTGAGTTGATGAACTATTACCTAGATCGATGGGAAGAACTTGCCAATGTCGCTGAATCTACCTTCTGGATTGGACAAGCTCAGACGGAGCTCGGGCAGTTAGATGAAGCAGTGAATGCGTATGTTGATACGATCGAACGCTTTGGAAATGATTTACTTCAAGAGGGTGTTGATAAAATCATATTGGAGTTAAAGAGAGTCGCAAATGAGTCGATGAGCGAGGAAGATCAGGCCTTTTTGGCAGACCGTATAGGCTTCTTAAGCGAAGATGTGATGGAGGGACAAGCGGTTTTACAAGTACGTTTGCGAGCCTTGGAAGCGATGCTGAGTGGAACGGAAGACATATTTGGGCAATCGCTGATTGCAGATGAAGTTGCTTTAACAGATTTATCCCCCGTGAGTCTAGGTATTCTTGCAGATGTGCTTGTGAACGCGGCACCGGATCGCGTGGATGAAGTTGCGACTTATTTTATCGCCTCGTATGAAGATTCGGAGTTGCTTTGGAAGGCGCATCGGGCGCAGGCTGAGTTGCTTTATCAAGAGGAGCGGTTGGATGAACTGCTTGATGTCATTGAAGAAGCTCAAAGCTTATTCGGAGCAGATGAATATATGGATTGGGCTCAAATTATGAAAGCGGAAGCGCAATTTTCAATGAAGGATTATGAAGGAGCCGAAGAGTCGTATAATATGGTTCTTGGTGTGGCTGAATGGCGTGGAGCTACGTATGCAAGAGCGATGATTGGGATGGGAAATTGTCGAATGGAAAAAAATGATTTGGATGCGGCTCATTCATTTTTCCAGCGAGTATATCTGCTCTTTAAAGGGTATGACGATGGATTATGGGCGGCGCAGGGCTATATCGCGGCGGCAGAAACGTTGGAGTCGTTAGGACGTCTGGAAGAGGCGGAAAATACGTTGCTCTCTATGATGGAAGATTCATACACACAGAATCATCCGCTTGTGGAAGAAGCTCAAAAACTATTGAAGCGCTTGTAGGAGAATTTGAATGAAAAAAGGGGTTTTATATTTTTTGATAGTGGCAATGGGATTGACAGGATCCATTCAGGCCGCTCCTTTGAACGTGGAGTTGATCATGTCTGGGGGAAGAGCGTGGAAAGGGCAATTAATTAAGCGAGACGGAGATTGGGTTGAATTTTCAACGGGTGTTTCTGCACGGCCGATTCGATTGGGTGCAAGTACCATTGAGCGCATTAATTATAACGTAAAAATCAATTTGGAACAGTTACTTCAACTGAAAGAAGATCGTGAATTTAATAGACTGATTTCAAACTTAAATCAGGTGCTTGCACCTTTTAAATCGTATCAGGACATCCCTTCCAATTTAACGCGATATCGTGCTTTGTTGATGGAGCTATATTTTTTAACGGAAGAGTATGATCAAGCATTAGCCTATGCGACGCAATTGGCATCCGATGGTGGAGATGATGTGGCATTGGTTGAGAATGCGCAGACCTTTCAAGCACTGTCTCTTATTGAGAGTGGTCGGTCTGATGAGGCAGAGGTGTTGATGGATCAATTAGGTTGGTTGGGGGAGTTGCGAGAAGACTCGAATCCCAAGCAACTCTATTTAGGCGCCAAGTTGATGAGCGTTAAAGAAAAATATAATCAAGCCATGGAGTTGATTGCGTATGTAATTGCATTTAATTCGCAGGATACAGAATGGATGCAGCCGGCGGAGTTGCTTTGCGCAGAAATTTATATGGAATTGGGAATGCTTGATTCAGCAGAAGAAGTGATTCGACAGATTTCATTGCTCTATCCCAATACAGCAGAGTACGATGCCTCTCTCATTTTAAAAGAGAAGTTGGTAGAGTTGCGTGCGATTGAGGCACTTGAAACCGATAGTTAATTTAACAACGACAGGAGAACAAAAAATGAAAAATAGGAAAAAACAAATGGGCCTGATCCTTTTGATGCTAGTGGTTACCACATCGGCTTTTGCGCAAGCAGAGGGAGGTATTACAGAGGAAAAAACAACTTTATGGCAAATGATTTTGCAAGGTGGCTGGGCGATGATTCCATTGGGATTAATGTCAACGGCTATGGTGTATTTTATCGTTCAAAACGCATTGGCGCTTCGTGAAAAGGTACTTTTACGTCCGGATTTATTGCCTGAATTTATTGCGTTAATGAAGAATAAGAAAATTATCGAGGCCCATTCGAAGTGTAAAGAGAATGAAACGTTATTTACCTATGTGTTTCAGGCGGGACTCGAACGGTGTTCTACAACGCGTGAAATTAACTTTGGTAAAGTGAAAGAAGCGATCGATGAAGCGAGCACGGAAGAGATAACGAGCTATATGAAGCCGATCGATTATCTGTCGATTATTGGTGCTACAGCGCCGATGTTAGGACTGTTGGGAACCGTTTCAGGTATGATTAAAGCGTTTCAAACGATTGGTTCTCAGGGCATGGGTAAACCAGAAGTATTAGCCGGTAATATTGGTGAGGCGTTGGTTACTACCGCGACTGGGTTGATTATTGCCATTCCTGCGATGCTCTTCTATTACTACTTCCGGAATAGCTTTATTAAAACGACCGCTTCTTTAGGCCGTAACATTGGGGGCCTTTTGGATACGTTGGAAACAGGTGAATTGCCGCTTGGGTTTGCGGAACATTCTGAGTAACTGAAGCAGTATGCTCCTGAGAGAGGTATAGCATGAAACTGAAATTACCAGCTCGCGAAGATGCTGCGGTAGATATGGCTCCGATGATTGACCTTGTTTTCCTGTTGTTGATCTTCTTTATGGTTGCATCGGTGGTTACAGAGCTGGAAAAAGTGGAAGTGGAAATCCCCGAATCAAATTATGCAAAAGTACCGGAAGATACGAAGGGTCGTATGATGCTTTCGGTTGATGCAAATAATGTGATTTATGTAGGAACACTAGCTGTTACCATTCAGGAATTGAAGACTTTGGTGGAGTCTGAGTTGGATGTGAATCCGGATTTACGAGTCTTAATTCGTGCGGATCAAGTAGTGGAATATAAAACTTGTAAAGAGATTATGATTGCTTGTGGTGAAGTGGGTGCAACCGACCTTATCTATGCAACATTTGAGGAATAAAGATGAAGCTAATCGATGAAATGATTAACAAAAAAGCGGAGTTACAAATTGCTCCTTTGATCGATGTCGTTTTCCTGCTTTTGATTTATTTCATGGTCACGGCTTCTTTGATTAAGAAGGAAGCGGATTTAGGTTTTATGTTGCCTGCGAAGGTGGATGTTCCAGAATCTTTAGATATACCGATTGAGGTCTTAATCGAAGTCTCAGAATTAGGTGATATTTTAATTGAAGGAATGGTGTTTGGAAAAGACGAGAGCAATTTAGACGATTTAATTGGGCAGTTGTTATCGTTGAAAGAGGCAGCAGATTCTTCGGGCAGTGAGTTGATTGTGAATATTCTTCCGGCGGATAAAGCACTCCATGGGCGCATTATTAATGTGATGGATGCGTGTGCAGCTGCGAATGTGAAAAATATGTCTTTCAGTATGACGATGTAGTCAAAGCGCACGTTGCTTTTCTCACAGATCATCGGTCTATATTGATATTTATTTTTCTTACAATACGATTGTTTGTGTTTTTAATCCTGCACGTGCGGCTGATTCTTGATCACATAGAACTGCCACGCGCGGATTACGAAATGCAGCATCTAAGATTTCTCCGAACTGATTAAAATGCTGTTGTGTGGTTGAAAGGACTTCGTCGCGTAATTGTTGACGTTTAGTGTCCGTGTAACCAACTAGTCTACGCTTAGCATTAGTGAATGATTTTGAATCAGGCAGCATGTAGGCATCTAACTGACCAATGGCTCCGATTAATGATCGGGTAAGTTCGGCTTCATCTAATTTTAGATCTTTTAGGAACTGCCCGGTCTGTTGATATATTTTGATTGAGTCTTCTAAGTTAGGATCGCGATAGGATGCAAATGTAAATGTTCCTACTCGTTGATCAAATGCACACATACCGCCATAAGCACCCCCTTGAACTCTGATTTTTTCCCAAAGCCATGCTGTTTGTAAATAGCGACTTATTACGAGTGCGGATCCATGCATTTGATAGTTTTGCTCATATAAATTAGCGGCTGCTCCAACAAAATTAATTCGACTTGGAACAATGAGGGCTTCGGAAACTGGATAGGTCTCTTTACTGAGTTGGATGGGGTGATTTGAGCATATTGGAAGCGTGGATACAAATTGCTCAACCTGAGGCGTTACCTTTTTTAACGCGGAGCTTTCAGCAGTGAGATTAACTAAGATGCCGTTTTGTGATATAATTTTCTGATGAATGGTTTGAATTTTCTGACGAATGGTTAACCAGTCGGTATCAATACGTTCAAGAAGATCTCGTGCAAAGAAGAGGGCATCAATACCCCCTATTTTTTCATTCAGGGTATATGCTGCATGATCGGTTGCTTTGAGTCGCGTTATCACGGCCGAGTGTCCTCTCGGAATGATGGAGCTTTCGATATCAGATTTGTGTTCGAGGACTATTTGTTTAAATCGGTCGGGGTCATCAAATGTAGGGTAAAGAAAGATCTCTTTAAAAAGGTGAAGGAGGTCATCAACTCGAGGAAGCATACATTTTCCACGAAAGAAAAAGTGATGAACGCTATGGGAATCTTCTTCATGTGGGGAGATGAAAGGTGTGCCATAGATGCCGCCGGTTGTAATCGCAATGCGTTGTGATAAATCAGTGTAGGTTTTATTTTTGGTTCCCATTTCAAGGTAGAGGTTGCCGAGTAGAGATACATATGGGATTTCATCTTCTTCTAGTGTATTTAGGTTAAGTCCTAGATCCATATAAAGAATGCCATTGGTGAATAGAGGGTGTTGGAGAATGGTGGCTTCTTGATGGGGTTGTTCTTGGCAATCAATGGGTTTGATTTGGGGTTCGAGATCTTTTCGATTGAGTAGAGGCAACGATGCAATTGCTTCGGTTGAATCTGGGGTTTCTTGAAGCTGCATGAGGGATACAGTTTGCTGTTGAATTTTTTTGAGTTCGGTTAAACTCATTCTTTCTTTAATGGTGGCAAGACGCTTTTTTTCAGCGGTTTCTATTTCGGCAGCGAGACCGGGATCTGGGTGAAGGGTTACGGTCGAACGATGAGTGTTTTTGATAAAATATGTTTGGAGCATTGCTTCAAAAAATCCGGGTTGTTGAGCCTGTTGTTTCAGTTGTTGTAAGGGTTTTTCGAAAGCAATGAGTTCGAGAGGATCGGCGCCATAGACCCATCCATTAAGTGATTTTAACCAGAGGGCAAGTCCGCGTGGAAATCCGCCTGAGTTGTTTTCACGTAGTTCAAATTCGAAACTATTCAAGGCGGCATGAATGTCTTGCTCAGAGATACCATTGGTTGCGAGCGTTTGAAGCGTATCAAAAATGAGGGCTTCTGCTTTTTCTAGTTGTTTTTTCTCAACACCTTTTAAACCAACACAAAAGCACATTTGCTTTAGATGAGTTTCAAGACCCCCGCCTGTTAAATCTTCCCCTAATCCCGATTCAATAAGGGCTTTTCTTAGTGGAGAGGCAGGAGTGCCTAGAAGAATATGATCAAGCAAGGTAAAGCTAAAGACTGTTTCTGCTGTGGTAGGAGTGGGAAGAACCCAGTTGATCGTGAACATGGGTGTTGGGTTGGGCTCACTTTCAGAAACGGCATAGGGACGGCTAATTCGAGTGGGTTCGGAAAATGGTTTTTGTAGGTCTACAGCCGAATTGGGTTTTATCTTTGAATAGCTATCCAAGTATTCCGCTAAAAGACGAAAGCGGTCTTCTTCAGGATCGTCTCCGTAAAATACAATGCATGCATTGCTTGGATGATAG
>MDTB01157922.1_pt1 | contig 12222 bp, 12 predicted proteins | sample 811161 | NCBI WGS metagenome assembly MDTB01 (sample SAMN05326650, study PRJNA326480) | marine metagenome | isolation source: seawater | place: Mediterranean Sea | collected 2009 | reverse complement strand
TTATTGAATGGTGGAGGGGGAAGGATTCGAACCTTCGAAGACCGAAGTCAACGGGTTTACAGCCCGCCCCATTTGACCGCTTTGGTACCCCTCCTAAATAGGGTAAGCGTCCTCATGTTCAATAAAGCTTTAAACAATATGCGTTTTATATATTTTTATTAATCAATTGCAACACGAGATTTTGTAGTAAAAATATGGAAAAAACGTATAAAAATGGGTTAATATGAATAATAAATCATCTTTTTTTATTATTGGAAAACATGCGGTCACAGAGGCTTTAAAAAATAAAAAAAGAAAGGTTCAAAAGGTCTTTTTAACTGAGGAAAGTAAAAAGATAATCCATAGAGAAAATTCAAAATTTAATTTGCTAAAAGATATTAAAGTCCATTTTAAAACTAGAAAAGAATTAGATAAGTACAGAGGCAAAGATCAAATCTCACATCAAGGGTTTGTCGCTGAAATCGAGCATCTTGAATATCCAACTTTAAAAGAATTTATTAAGGATAAGTCAAATTTAAATTTAGTTTGTTTAAATGAAGTTAATGATCCAAGAAATATTGGTTCAATAATAAGATCAGCGGCAGCCTTTAATATAGACGGGATAATTGTAAAAGAACGTCACTATCCATCTGAAAGTAAAATATTATACAAATCAGCTAGTGGCTGTGTAGAATTTATTAATATCTTTAAGGTATCTAATGTTAATTCAACATTAAAAAATTTAAAAGAAAAAAATTTTTGGGTATATGCATTTGAAGCATCAGGATCAGAGGATTTAAAAAACATTAATTTATCAAAGAAAAATATTTTGTTATTTGGATCGGAGGGAAAGGGAATTAAAAAGCATACATCTAAGTACGCTGATTTTACTATAAAGATTAATATGAATAAAAAAGTTGAAAGTTTGAATATATCAAACACAGCTGCAATAATTTTTAATCTAATAAATCAAGAAAAAATAAAATGAAAATATTTATCCTTTGCGGCGGATACGGAACTAGATTGGATTATGAAGGAAAAATCAAAGCCAAACCAATGGTAATGATTGGTAATAAACCAATATTAATGCACATAATTGAAAATTTTTGTAGATCAGGCTATAATGATTTTGTTTTTTGTCTAGGATTTCAATCAGAAAGTATTATTAAATTTTTCTTAAAAGAAAATAAAAAAAAAATAAAAATAATTAACGAAGGAAAAAATATTATAACTTTTAGGTTCAAAAGTAGACACATTAAATTTGTTGGAAATTTAATTTTTACAGGAATTAATACTGGAACAGGTGGTAGGATACTTAAGGCATACAAGAAACTAAATTTAGATGAAGATTTTATAATGACATATGGTGATGGTTTATCAAATGTAAAAATAAAAAAATTAGTAAATTTCCATTATAATAATAATTCTAGTGTAACACTAACAGCCGTTAGACCTAAACAAAGATATGGGATTTTAAAAATAAATAATAACAAAGTACAATATTTTGATAACTCAAAAGAAAAATCAGATGTATATGTTAATGGTGGATTTTTTGTCGTTTCAAAATATGCTGTAAAAAAAATTAAAAATAAAAATATTTATTGGGAAAAGGAACCTTTAACTTTTTTTCTTAAAAAGAAAAAGCTTTTTGCATACAAACACGAAGGTTTTTGGAAAAGTCTTGATACACTTAAAGATAAAAATGATTTCAATCAAATGATAAAAAATAAAAAACAACCGTGGAAAATTTTCAAAAATTAAAATTATTCTGGAAAAATAAAAATGTTTTTATAACTGGACATACTGGTTTCAAGGGTTCATGGTTAAGTATTTTCTTAAATATGTTAGGTTCAAAAGTTTATGGTTATTCCTTAAAACCTAAAAAAAACTCTCTTTTCATAAAAGCTGATCTAAACAAAATATTTGTGAGAAGTGTTTATGGCGATATTAATAATTTAAAAAAACTTAAAGCTGAAATTATAAAATCAAAACCGGAAATAGTTTTTCATTTAGCAGCACAACCATTGGTAAAAGATTCTTATGAAGATCCATCAAAAACATTTAAAACAAATGTGTTAGGATCATTAAATATTTTAGAAGCAATTAATTTTAATGATTCTGTCAAATCAGCATTATTAATTACAACTGATAAAGTTTATAAAGATCAGGGAAATAAAGTTTATAAAGAAATTGATGAATTAGGTGCTAATGATCCGTATAGCACATCTAAAGCTTGTATGGAATTATTAACTGCCTCTTATATAAAATCTTTTTTTGCAAATAAAAATTTAAATGGAAAAGTTGCAACTGCAAGATCTGGTAATGTGGTCGGAGGTGGTGATGTTGCAAAAAACAGATTATTACCCGATATAATTGACTCTATAAATAAAGAACATGAATTAATAATAAGAAACCCAAGTTTTGTAAGACCTTGGCAACATGTGATAGAACCTCTTTATGGGTATATTAAACTTGCGCAATTACAATATACAAAAAAATTTCTTAAAAATAATTCATGGAACTTTGGGCCGAATAAAGGAAGTTTTTTGAGCGTTTTTGATGTAGTAAAAAAAATTAGAAAATTTAAAAATTTTAGCTATAGAATCGATAATAAAAATAAATTTAAAGAGACTAAAATTTTGAAATTAGACAATAGAAAATCAAAAAAAATATTAAAATGGTTTCCAAAATTAAATATTAATCAAACTATAGATTTGGTAATTAGCTGGAATGACTTATATAATAAAAATTACAATGCTAAACAAAATTGTGAAAAACAAATTATGGAATATTTAAAAAAATGAAAATTTCTTACGGAAAAAATGTCTATGGTAAAGAAGAAATTAACGCTGTGGTGCAAAAATTAAAAAAGACCACGCAGATGGGTGAGTCTGTTGAAAAATTTGAAATTAAAATAGCAAAGTTATTTAAAAAGAAATACGGTTTAATGGTAAATTCTGGTTCATCAGCTTTGACGCTTGCAATGAATGTTTTAAATTTTAAAAAAGGTGATGAAATTATTACACCTTGTTTAAATTTTGGCACCGCAGTTTCATCTATACTTCAATGCAACGCTGTGCCAATACTTATAGATATTAACATTGATACTTTGCAAATTGATACTGAAAAAATCGAAAGTAAAATTTCAAAAAAAACTAAAGCGATAATTGTACCTAATTTAATTGGAAATATTCCAAATTGGAAAAAAATCAAATATATCGCAAAAAAAAATAATTTAAGGATAATTGAAGACTCTGCAGATACATTGGGTGCATCAATTAATAATATTCCTACAGGAGTATATAGTGACATATCAATAACCAGTTTTTATGGATCACATATAATTAGTTGTGCTGGAAACGGCGGCATGTTCCTAACAAACGACAGTAAATTATATGATAAAGCAAAAGTCTTAAGAAGTTGGGGGAGATCGTCCTCACTATTGTCTGATTCGGAAAATATAAAAAAAAGACTAGATATAAAGTTAGAAGGTTATGAATATGACAAAAAATTTGTTTTCTCTGAACTTGGGTATAACTTTGAACCATCAGAAATCGGTGCATCCTTTGGTTTGGTGCAATTAAGAAAATTTAAATTTTTTAATAATTTAAGAAATATAAATTTTAAAAAACATATTAACTTTTTTAAAAAATTAAATAAATTTTTTATAGTTCCTAAAACCTATAAAAATGTGAAAACGAACTTTTTGGCATATCCAATAATAATAAAAGAAAACAAATTTTTTAATAGAAAAGAACTTCAAATTTATTTAGAGAATAAAAACATTCAAACAAGACCAATATTCAGTGGGAACATTTTAAGGCATCCTGCTTTTAGAATTGTAAAGTCAAAAAAAAATATAACTAAGTCATTCCATAATTCTGACTATATAATGAAAAATGGTTTATTAGTTGGTTGTCATCAGGGTCTTAGAGATAAAGAAATAAAATATATGCATAAAATTATAAACAAATTTATTAAAATTAAAACGTGAGCAAGATTAATAAAAATTTATTAAAAAAAATCAAATCTAATATTGTTAAAATCACTTTTAATGCTAAATCCTCACATATAGGAAGTTCCTTATCCATTGTTGAAATTTTATGTGTATTATATTTTAAAGTTTTAAGACACTCAGATCGTTTTATTCTAAGCAAGGGTCACGCTGCATTAGCATTATATTGTGTATTATGTGAGAAGGGTTTTATAAATAAAAAAAAATTATTTACTTATGGGGATAATGGCACAGAACTTATGGCTCACGTAAGTCACAAAGTTAAAGGTGTAGAATTTTCAACAGGGTCTTTAGGACACGGACTTCCTGTTGCTGTGGGAAAAGCATTATATTTTAAATCAAAATCAAAAAATAATAAAGTTTATGTAGTTATTAGTGATGGTGAATTAAATGAGGGTACAACTTGGGAAAGTCTATTGTTTGCTTGTCACCACAAACTTGATAATTTAATTGTTATTATTGATAATAATAAAATTCAAAGTATGGGTCCTGTTAATAAGGTAATAAAATTAGAACCAATAAGTAAAAAAATTGAATCATTTGGTGCAAGTGTACAAAGGTGCGATGGACACAATGTAAGTTCTTTAACAAAAAAAATCTCAAAAAAATTTAAAAATAAACCAAGTTTTATTATTGCTGACACAATTAAAGGTAAAGATATAAGTTTTATGGAAAATAATAATCTTTGGCACTACAAAAATCCTGATAAAGAGGAGCTTAAAAAAGCATTACTTGAAATAGAAAAAAAATATGCGTAAGGATTTTATAAAAAATTTAATAAAATTAAATAAAAAAAAAAATATATTTCTAATTATCAATGATTTAGGATTTAACGTAATTGAACCTTTCAAAAAAAAATTTCCAAAAAATACATTTAATGCTGGTGTTTCAGAGCAAAATATGATGGGAATGTGTGCTGGAATAGCCTCAGAAAATAATCATGTTTTTGCATATTCTATTGCAAATTTTTCAACGTTTAGATGCGCAGAACAAATAAGAAATGATGTAGATTATCATAATCTGCCAGTTACAATAGTTTCCGTAGGTTCTGGTCTTGGTTACGGAAATTTAGGATATACTCATCATTCTTTACAAGATTATTCATTAATCAGAGGTTTTAATAATATTTTAATAATTTCACCTGGATCAAATGTAGAGCTATATTCATCTATAAAATATATAATTAATAATCCACAACCATCATATTTGAGACTTGATAAAGATGAGACAACAAATGCTGCGAGAAATAATTTATCTTTAAAACCAGGAAAAATAATCAAAATTTATGATGGCAATAAGAAAAAAATAATATTAACCACTGGAAATGTCCAAAACTTGGCAAAAAAATTAAATAAAAATAATAATTCAATATTTTCCTTACCTATATGGGGAAAGAAAACAAAAGAAATTACATACAAATACATAAAAAATTTTGATGAAATAGTAACTGTTGAGGATCATTTTTATGACGGTGGTTTCGGTTCATGGGTATCTGAATGCATACAATTAGGTAAGAAAAAAATAAAATTAAAAGCAAAACACATTGATATAAAAGTTTTAACAGATGTTGGATCTAAAGAATATTTGATGAAAAAGTATGGTCCAAAAAATTAACAAATTAGAAAAACTATTAGTTATAGGTGGATCAGGATATATAGGTAAAAGCTTAAAGGATTATACAAAAAAGAAAAAAAAATTTAGTATTACAAGCTACTCTAGAAGTGAAAAAAAGAATCTAATCTCTACAAAAAAATTAGTTGAATCAAATTATATCATATATTGTATAAATAATATTAATATAGGCAAAAGTTTAAGATATTTTAAATACTTTAAAAAACTATTAGAAAAAAATAAAATTAAACCTAAAATATTGTTTATTAGTTCTGGAGCGGTTTATGGGCCTAGATCTAAAATCAAAAAAATTTCTGAAAAAGATGAGGTAAGTATATCTAAAATAAATCTTTATAATGGATATAAAAAAAATTATGCAAAAGAAAAGTTTATTATTGAAAATGAATTCATCAAATTGTCTAAAATTGGTTACCAAGTTGCTATTGCAAGAGGTTTTACTTTCTATGGGAGACATATCTTAAATTATAACTACGCTTTTTCACAAATGGTTAATTGTATTAAATTTAAAAAAAAATTTATAATTAAAAATAAAAATACATTTAGAAGCTATATGCATTCAGATGATATGTGTAAATGGCTATTAACAATACTTAAATTTGCATCCTTAAAATGTCCAATCTATAATGTCGGTTGCGAAAAAATAATAAATTTACTAAAGCTATCCAAATATTTATCAAAAAAATATAAACTTAATTTAACAATAAATTCATCTAATAATAAAAAAAATGACTTCTACGTACCATCTACGAGGTTAGCTAGAAGAAATTTAAAATTAAAAACTTCTATTATTTTTAAAGATGCTATAAACTCAATTGTATATTAAAATGAAAATATCGGTAGTTACTCCCACTTATAACGAAAAAGACAATATAAAAGAATTATCAGAGAAAATAAAAGATGAGTTTAATAAAATAAATTTAGAATATGAACAGATAATCATCGACAATAATTCAAATGATGGAACACAAAAAATTATAAAAGATTTAGCTAAAAGTAATAAAAGCATAAAAATAATTATAAATGCAAAGAATTATGGCCATATAAGATCACCATTTTATGGTATTCTTCAAAGCGATGCTGACGCAACAATTTTAATGGCTTCTGACTTTCAAGATCCTGTGGAACTAATTCCCGAATATATAGAAAAATGGAAAAGTGGTTGTAAAATTGTTCTAGGTGAAAAGATTAATGCTGAAGAAAATAAAATTACGTTTTCGTTAAGAAAATTTTTTTATAAATTCTTAAATAAAATATCTGATATTGAGCTAACGATAAACACAACAGGTTCGGGAATTTTTGATAGATCTGTTATAGAAAAGCTCAGAAAAATTAATGATCCTTATCCGTATTTTAGAGGTCTAATTAATGAATTAGGTGAAGATATAACAACTATTAAATTTCATCAGCCAATTAGAAAATACGGAAAAACTAAAAATAATATTTCTACTCTTTACGATATTGGCATCTTAGGGGTTGTCAAACATTCTAGAACACCACTGAGATTTATGGTTTTATTAGGTTTTACTTTTAGTATATTAAGTTTATGTATTGCACTGTTTTATCTAATTTATAAAATTTTTTATTGGGACTCGTTTTCTGTAGGGTTGGCGCCTGTTGTAATTGGTATTTTTTTAATTAGCTCAATTCAAATAACATTATTAGGGTTGGTTGGTGAGTATATAGGAATAATTTTGTTGCACCAGAGAAGTCAACCACTAGTAATTGAAAAAGAGAGAATTAACTTCAGTTAACATTTATTAAATATCTTCTTTTGAATATAAACTTTAAATTCATTAGACGAATAAATTTGGCAGTAAAAAGAATCACTGATACTAGCTTTTTTGAACGCAGAAACATTTGCATCAAATACAATTATTTCAGGATTAATAACATCTAAATTGTTTATATAGTCATTTTTAAATCTAACAAATTCGTTTTTCGGAATTATTAATTGATGAGATATTAATGGACTACTCCTACCTATAAATTCTAATTCATTATTTGTGTAATTATTGTTTTTATCAAAAGTTTTCAAGCTATTTGCAAGATAAACTCTATCATAAAGTCTTTGAACGTAAATATTTTTATATCTGTAACCACGCTCCTGATTTGAAATAAATTCAAGGAAGTAATTAACATCTAAATTTAAAAACTTGAATATCGATATTAATTCTTTGTCAATTGCTTTATTTGTTTTCGATGTCCAAAAACTGTTTGGTACTATAGTAAAATTACTAAATTCATTTAAAATTAACCATATACCAAATTTTTCGTTTAAATTAAGAATTTCGTAATCTTTTTTGAACTCATATTTCATACTTTCAAAAAAATTAACAAGCTTATTTAATTCAATTTTTGATTTAATATTGTTTTTATTAGAATTTTTTTTTTCGTTAATCATTGAGTAATTTATATATGAAATAGACAATAATATTATTATTATGATTAAGTTTTTTTTCTCATTAAATTTAAAAAAAACTTTATCATTAAAAAAAACAGCTACTGTAAAGAAAAGCATTAAAAAACCAGAGGAAATTATCCAACTATAAAAATGATAATAATCAACACCTCTACTGGAAATAATGATAAATAATAAAGTAGAAATTATTGTTGATAAAAAAAACAAATATGAAATTTGCAAAATGATTTTATCATACTTAAAATTAATAATAGTTAATATTAAAAACAAAAGTAGGAATTCGATTTTAAAAATAAAATTGAAGAAATATTTTAAGAGTATAATTTTTTGTTTAGTATCAATATTAATTACTCCAATTCTTTGCATATAATCTGGTTCAGACAGAACTATTTGAGTTTGGTATATAGTAAATGAAAATATTATTATTAAAAAAGAGACAGCAAATATTTTCAAGTTATTTATAAAAATATTAATTGCGTTTTTTCTAAACTTATAAATATAGACTAACGAAATAAATATAATTTGAAAAATAAAATAATAAAAAAAGTTATGCAATGTTAAAGCAGAAATTAGGTTTAAGTAGATAAAATATTTTTTATTAAAAGTATTTTCGATATAAAATTTATATATATAAAAAAAATAGGCAAATAAAAAAAGATTAGAGATAATCGGTCTTGGTAATCTTAAAGAATATAAATTTTGGTAACTAATACTAATATTATTTAGAAAATCAAAATTCAACAAATTAAATAAATCTCTAAAAACATAAATTGATAGAAATAATAAAACTGAAAATAAAATAGATACCTTAGATTTTGAATTAATTGAGATGAAAATATTATAAAAAATAGATAAAAAAATAAAAATACAAACAATTTCTAATAAATAAAATGAATATATACCAAAAAATTTATAAAATATTGAATTAATTATTAACCCAAAAAAAGGATATGATAAAAGTTTCAGGTCTCCTACTTCGTTATATGATGGGTTTAAGTTTAATTCAGAAAAGGTTTTAATTAGTGGGAAATAAAGTGAATCCTGAAAATCTAATATAGTTTTTATATATATATCTTCATGTAAAATTTGAAATTGAAATATCCATTTGGGAATACTTATTAAGCACGAAATTATTAATATATACAAGTACATATTTATTCCGCGAAAATATTTTTTATTTACTAATGCTTTTAACATGTCTTAAAACAACTATTAATTTAATATTAACAAAGTTTATATATAAGTTAATTACAAACTTAATTATCATATTTGCAAATATATAATTTAAAAGTATGATAAAATTTGTATTTATGAATATTTTATTAAAAATTATCTTATTTTTAAATTTTACTAAAAAAAAATGGCTTAAACCGGTCATAATAGTCATAATATTATTTGCTATAGCATTGATATTTAGCCAAGGATCTATACTTATTCCGCTATCTTATGATAATTTTTAGAATTATTATTTCTTAGACTATATTTATAAAAAAAATAATATAAATTATTAATGCATTATCCTTTGTTAGATATTTATAGATACCTTGCAGCGTTAATAGTCTGCTTATCACATTATATTTTTTATTGGAATAAATCAGAATATTTTGAATTTACGTCTATTCTGGGTGTTGAATTATTTTTTGTTTTATCTGGTTTTGTGTTAGCTCCTCAGATATTTAGATTAGAAAGCAATTTAAGAAAAAATTTAAAAATATTTTTAATTAGAAGATGGATTAGAACAATACCTCCATACATAATTGCCTTAGTATGTGCTGCTATTTTTTTTGGTTATGGTGATTATATTAATTTAATTAAATATATAACATATACACAGAATATTATTAGTGACGATGCTATTCCAAATTTTTTCTCAGTAGCCTGGTCTTTATCTGTTGAAGAGTGGTTTTATATTTTTTTACCTTTTTCTATTATGATTACGTCTAAAATTAAATATAAAGTTTTTAAATTAGATATTCTTACTATATGCTTTTTTACAATATTAATTTTAAATATAATAAGAGTCTTTTACAATAACGAGGAAGTGAACTGGGGAGAGGACATAAGAAGATCAGTTATTTTTAGATTAGATACCTTGTGTTTTGGTGTAATTGCTTATTCACTTAAAGATAAGTTACATACCAAATATTTATATATATTTTTTATTATGTTTTCTCTTTTTATAATATATTTAGTTTTTAATCCATTGTTGCTAGCAACTAATATTTTACTACAAAACATTTTTTTACCGTTTTGCTCTTTTTGTTTCGCAACATTGTTAATATTATTAACGAGATTTCCTCAACCTAAAAATATTACAAAAATAATTGGAATGTATGGTGCAAATATAAGTTATTCCATGTACCTATTTCATATTTTTTTTATTCATTTAACGCAAAACTTGTTTCAAAACATATTATTTTCGTTAATCTTTTATATAATTTTATTAAAAATATTTTGTTTATTTTTTTTTATTTATTTTGAAAAACCTTTACTAAAATCTCGTCCGAATTATATATAATTAAGTTAAGTTTACTTGTATAAATAAATATGAAAAATTTTTTGTTAACTTTATATAAAATATTTTTATTATTAATATTTTTAGAAATTTTTTTTAAAGGTGTTGATTTAGTTGACAATAATTATTTTGATAAAAAAAAGAATATAATATCCTATTATTCAGAATACAAAAATGATCCATTTATCGGATATACTGCCAGAAAGAATTCCTCTGGTAAACAAATTCATTATACGCCAGACACATATTTTAAAACAACAACTAATAGTTATGGATTTAGAACACATGAATTATATCCGAAAGCTGAAAATAGTTTTAGAGTAGTAATTTTGGGTGACTCAATAGTTTTTGGAATGAATGCGAATGATAGTGAAACTTTGTCAGCTCAATTAGAAAAAATGTATAAAAATGATATTTCAGAAAATATAGAGGTTTTATCCCTTGGTGTTGTGGGGTATTCAACATTAAATCATTTAGGTATTGCTAGAAATTATTTTGAATTTTTAAATCCTGATTTAATTATTTTATGTGTTGATCGAACAGACTTCCATCAAGACAAAGTGAATTTAAAAAAATTTAATTATAATTTCGATTCTAATGGGTATCCATACATGTTAAAAACTTTTGACTATAATAAAGTTACGAAAGATGTAATTAACAAAATAAAACTTGAGAGTTCATTATTTTCTAGAATTAATTATCTTAGGCATAAAATTAAAAAATATCGATTAGATAGATATTTTCAAAAAATATCAGAAACAGATTTAGATGCAATAATCTATAATAAGCTTGATAATTCAGAAAAAAAAAATCTCTATAAGATTTTAGATCATACAGATATAATCAAATATGATTTAAAAAAATCTAAGTTAGAGTATACAGAAACATTAAATGCCCTAGAATACATAAATAATAAAGCAAAAAAAATTAACTCTAAATTCTATTTATCTACTTATCCCTACGCATGGAATATAAATCCAAATTTTTCTCTTTTTTATCAAGTTAATGAGTTTGGGACTAAAATTGATTTTACAAAAAATACTATATATCCAGATTTAGTTAACTACTATGCAGAAAAACTTAATATTGAAAATTTAGATTCTTATTCTTTTTTTAAAAGTTCCAATAAAAAGTTTTGGGGTGATTATGATCTTCATTTTAACTCAAGTGGATATAATTATTATGCAAAATTTTTATTTAATAAAACTGAAAGTTTCATAAGAAAAGATATTAATAAATAATATTATCTGTTGATTTGTTTGAATTTTTAAATTAAGACTTTATTTTTTTAAGCCCTTGTAGCTCAGCTGGTAGAGCAATTGATTTGTAATCAACTAAACCCACCAAATAAACTAACTATACTTACTTTTTTTTTAAAAAGTATAATTAAAGTATAATTTATTCATTAACTTTTATTTTATATAGCCAATCTAATATAAACTAAATGATAACTTAATATAAACTCTATACCAGTAAAAAACTACACCCTATTTTTTCATCAAAATAATAACCCTTTCTCTTATTTGGGATATGCTTTTTTTAAGTATTTTTGAAAGAGCAAATTCTGGAACATTTCTTTTATACAGTGCTAGCAATTTATTATCTTCACTTGTAGTCCAATCTGACTCTGAAGTTTTGTTTTTTAAAACTTTTGTAGATTTT
>MDTB01116325.1_pt1 | contig 12222 bp, 11 predicted proteins | sample 811161 | NCBI WGS metagenome assembly MDTB01 (sample SAMN05326650, study PRJNA326480) | marine metagenome | isolation source: seawater | place: Mediterranean Sea | collected 2009 | reverse complement strand
TTATTGAAAAACGAGAAATAAATGAGCAGTTATTTAAAAATTTTTTTCCTTTGCTTCAGCTTAGGATCATGCAGCTTTATAAATTTTGACGCACCTCGAAATATGGATAACGCGTGCTCAATTTTAAAGCAACGCCCCTCTTTTAATCGTGCGTTCCAGAAAACAAAACGTAAGTGGGGGGCACCCATCCACGTTCAGATGGCAATTTTATACCAAGAAAGTAAGTTTATACCTAATGCAAAGACACCAAGAAAATATTTTCTCGGGGTTATCCCGCTGGGTCGTCAGAGCTCGGCTTATGGCTATGCGCAAGCCTTAGACGGAACATGGGCCGATTATAAGAAATCTTCGGGAAGACGCTTTGCCAGTCGCTCAAATATTCATGACGCTAGTGATTTCATGGGCTGGTACATGCGAGAGTCAAGACGACGTCTGGGAATAAAAATGTCAGATACTAAAAAACAATATCTAGCTTACCATGAAGGGCACGGGGGCTATGAGCGTAGATCCTATAGAAAAAAAAGATGGCTGCTCGGAGTATCTGATGAAGTAACGCAGAGGGGAAATACTTATAAAAAACAACTCAAAAGATGTGGACGTGCTTAAGGGCTCTACTAATTCTCAATTTCGCGGTTTTTTTTCTCTAATTGAATCGAAAACAAAGCATTGCTTATCTTTGAAGGGTACTCAATATTTTTTAAATATAAAGAGGTAGATGATCCGTTTTCATTATTGATAGTAAATTTTTTTAACTCCGGTTTAACTCCCATAAAAACCAATTCAACACTACCACGGTCGGGGTGCTTAGGATCTTTTATTCTTAAAACTGCCTGCTCAATACTTTTTTTATAGTTTTCGACTATTCCCGAATTTACCAAATCCACATCATCTTTAAGAATTAAAGAAATAGGATTATTTTTTATCGGATAAGTTATTGGCGCTTTATCACCTTTGGGGTCAAAAATAGCCAAGGCACCAGCGGAAACCAAAACCAAGGTCTTATCTGGTTTGTAATATTCAAACCGCATACGGCCTGGACGTTTTATTAAAATAGCACCCGATGACGTAGTGCCATCGGCATTAGTTTGTGAAAAATCAGCCTTCAAAAATTTTAATTCTTTTAAGTATTGAGATACGTTCACCAAAGAATACGGTTCTGCCTTTGAAATTGACCCAATTGCTAAAAAAACAATAAAAAGTGGAAGTTTTAAAAAAATATTTATCACATCAACCTGCATAATTAGGTTATAAATTAGTTTACTAGCAATTTTAAAGATCAAGGTAGTTTTAATTTTAACTATTCGGGAATCAAAATTTCTCTTTTACCTACATGATTAGCAGGACTTACTAGCCCTTGATCTTCCATTTGCTCCACTATGCGAGCAGCCTTATTATAACCTATTGCTAATTTTCGCTGGATATAACTGGTTGAACATTTACGATCGTTGACAACAATTGCTACAGCTTGATCATAAATTGCATCTTCACCATCCGTATTGCCACACAAACCTAGAACCTGATCTATACCGTCCACCTTATCATCTGTTGGTCCATCAACAACACCACTTTTATATTCTGGAGGTCCAAATGCCTTTAAATGGTTCACTATTTCCTCAACTTCTTCATCAGAAACAAAAGGACCGTGACAGCGAGTTATTTTAGAACCGCCAGCCATATATAGCATGTCTCCCATACCAAGAAGTTGCTCAGCTCCCATCTCACCCAAAATCGTTCGGCTGTCTATTTTAGATGTGACTTGAAATGATATTCTAGTGGGAAAATTAGCCTTAATAGTTCCAGTAATGACATCAACTGAAGGTCTTTGTGTAGCCATTATCAAATGTATACCCGATGCCCTGGCCATTTGCGCCAGACGTTGGATGCAAGCTTCAATTTCTTTACCTGCAACCATCATCAAATCTGCCATTTCATCCACAATAACTACTATGTAAGGCATTGTCTCCGGCTTAAATTCTTCGGTTTCAAAAACTGGGTCACCCGTTTGATCATCAAAGCCAGTTTGTATGGTGCGACTAAACATTTCGCCCTTCTTTTTAGCTTCAACTACCCTGCTGTTAAATCCATCAATATTTCTAACGCCCATTTTTGACATTTTTCGGTAGCGTTCTTCCATTTCGCCGACAACCCATTTGAGCGCAACAACTGCCTTTTTGGGATCAGTCACAACAGGCGATAGAAGGTGAGGTATTCCATCATAAACACTCAGTTCTAGCATTTTTGGGTCAATCATAATTAATCGGCATTCTTCAGGAGTAAGCTTATAAAGAAGCGAAAGGATCATAGTGTTGATCGCTACGGACTTTCCAGAACCCGTTGTTCCAGCGATTAATAAGTGAGGCATTTTTGCTAAGTTTGCGACAATTGGCTCTCCACCAATATCTTTTCCCAGAGCCAGCGGAAGTTTCTGTTTGCCGTCCCCGAAATACCGACTTGATAAAATCTCTCTAAGAACAACCTTTTCTCGATTTTCATTTGGTAATTCTATTCCGATTACCGAGCGCCCTGGCACTGTAGATACCCTGGTAGAAAGAGCCGACATCGACCTAGCTATGTCGTCCGCTAATCCTATTACCCTGCTTGCTTTTAAACCTGGAGCCGGCTCCAACTCATACATAGTTACCACCGGACCCGGCCTTACGGAAACTATTTCACCTTTAACCCCGTAATCATCTAAAACTGATTCCAATAGTCTTGCGTTTTCTTCCAGCGCTTCATCGGATAACGTATGCCGTTGAATGTTGGTGGGGTTGGTTAACAAACTCAATGGTGGAAGCTCAAACTCCTGACCTACACCATCAAAATCAAGTACAGGCTCAGCTTCACTCTTAGCGCGAGTGCTTTTGGCAAATATTTTTCGTGAGGGTGTTTGAACAACCTTTTTATGGCTCACATCGGGTATTAGTTGACTTTCTTCATCATCATGTAAGTCGTTTGAAAACTCGTCTTCCGCAATCTCAGCAAAACTAGTTTGGTTGTAATTATCATTGTATAAGTTTTCAGCATTTAAAGTAGTTAAAGGAGGTTCAATTCGAGAACCGTATTCACCAAAACCTAGTTCATTTTTTTCCTCACTTAACATATTTGAGCTCGGTGTAGTCTCATCTTTTTCAAATTCTTGTGACAGATCAATTTGATCTAACTGAAATCGTGATTTTATGGCAGCAGAAATTTTTGAACTCAGACGTGGGTTAGAAAATATATTTTCACTACTAGTTTCTTCGGGAGAATTATCGTCATGCTTGATTATTCTTGGTGCGACGGCGGAGTAACTAAGATCACTGCCGTCATTATACAAATTAAGGCCGCTGGCTTGAGTAAAGCCAGGAGCTCTTGGCACAAATTTCTCTCCATACATATCCGCCAAATTTTCATTTAAATCCCCCTGACTATTTTTGCTAAAAACTTTTTGACGAATGAGGGCAATAGTCTTAACAGCGCCTATTGCCAATAAAGAATAAGTTGTCTTCGAGCTGCCATATAAAAACCCAACAATTTTTTTGATTTCTGAACCTATGAAGCCTGAACAGAATACATTTAAAATAATAGTCAAAAATAGAGAAATGATCGTTATTGCTAAAATGCCATCAGAGGTCGAGATGGGAATAAAGGTTAAAAATGACCCAACAATTGTATCACCAAATAATCCGCCCATACCAAAGCTATGTGCCCAAGTATTTATTGGCACAATTGATGCTGCGTAAACAGAAGATAAGGCAATAGCGATGGGTGTGAATATCAGCCGTCCAATAATCCTTTCAGACCCAATGTGCAAAAGAAAACGTAAGCCCCAAATCAACATAATTGGAACTAATGACCAAGATCCCCAACCTATGACGAGAATTAAAGGTGATGCAATTGCAGCACCTGTGTTGCCGAGCAAGTTTTTAACAGGTAAGTCAGAAGCAGAAAGAGGACCAGGGTCTGTTGGAGAATACGTAAAGATCATAAGTGAAAAAAGCGCAGCGCAGGCTATCATCACGACACCCAAAAATTCGGTTAATCGCCGCTCCAACGCTCTTTGAGTTTCTTTATCTATTAAAGGGTCTCGTTCTCTTACACTATTGTATGCCATCTCTGCCTCTTATTGTTTTTCTAAGAAAAAACGTATTTTAGTTAACGCCTCTTCTGTTATTTTCTGCTGAGCAACCAAAGCCACTCTAATAAAATCTTGCCCTGGATTTTTCCCATTTTTTTCTTGGGCTAAATAGGCCCCAGGCAAAACACGAACTCCCGTTTCTCGCCATAAATCTAAAGTAGTTTTTTCACTATCCCGCACTTTAATCCAAAGAAAAAAACCTGCCTCAGGACTAGAGTAACCCGCCAAACCTGACATAATATCGTCAGAAAGCTTATATTTTGCGGCGTATAATTTTCGATTTTCTTTTACATGTTCTTCATCTTTCCAAACTGCAGCGGCCGCATACTGCAAGGGCTTCGGTAATGGTGCTCCACCATAACTCTTTAACTGGCTCAGTCGCTTTAGGTTTTCAGGTCCTGTTGCCAAAAATCCTGATCGTAAACCAGGTAAGTTCGATCTCTTTGAAAGAGAGTGAAATACCACCAAACGCTCAGGGTTTGCTTTAATCTTATTTAATGCCTCTAATGCTCCATTAGGCGCCTGATCTCGATAAATTTCCGAATAACATTCGTCGGCAAAAATTGTGAAATCATACTGCTCAGCAAGGTTTAATAATTCTATCCAATACTCACTTGTTGCTACTGCACCTTGAGGATTTGAGGGAGAGCAGAGATAGACGCCCGTTGTACGTAGTAAAATATCTTTTGGAACGGCTGAAAAATCTGGGAGGTGGTTATTTTGTGGCGAAGCTTCCACAAAATAAGGTTCTGCGTTTACTGTAAGACTTGACGCCATATAAACCTGATAGAATGGGTTTGGTATCAAAATGATAGGTTGAGCGTTATTTTTTTTCTCGGGGCATAAAGCTATCAAGGAATTATATAAACCTTCACGTGTTCCATTTAAAGCCAATATGTTTTTTTGAGGATCAAGATATATGGAATAACGTCTTTGGAGCCAATCAACTATTTCATTTTTAAGCTCAGGTATTCCTTCGTTAGCAGGGTAATCATTAAAACCGTCCGCATGTTGAACGATTACATCCGTAACCCAATCAGGAAAAGAATGCCTAGGTTCACCGATGGTCATTGATATTTCATTGTCGCCAGGTTTTACGCCATCGAGAAGCTCTCGAAGACGCGAAAACGCGTAAAGCGGTAGGTTTTCAAACCGCTCAGGAAAATCCATATTTCTGCCTCATTTACGGGATCATTAACGCCCCGTTTTGTCTAGAATAGCCAAAGAAAAGGCTTTCGTCTAGTTAAACAACAAAAATAAAAAACATGTATCTTTTAAAAATGAATTTTAACTAGTTTTAGAAAATTCATTGGTTTTTTGCCAAAACTAATTCACACGCTTGCGCCAATCTAAGAAGTCTCTCTTCCTCATTTGGCCTTCCCATAATAAGAATACCACAACTGGGGATATCTGTTGGTAGTGTAATAGAACAACCACCCATCAAGTTGCCGATCCGAGTATTCCTGAGTGCTAGAAGATTTTGGGCGTTATAAAAATCTCCATCTTTCATTAACCGGTCTTTTTCAGGTGGGATTATTGGTGAGGTTGGAATGAGAATAGCATCGAATGCTTGCACTGCGGAGTGATACTGTTGCCGAAGATCCATTAATTTGTCCCAAGCACGGATAAAATCTGAGGAGAGAACATCTGCCCCACTTCTGAACCGCTCGAGAACCTTTACAAACATTAACTCTGGGGATTTTTCTATTTTATGTTTCCACGTTGCATATGCCTCTGGGGAATAAAGAAGGCCCGTTAAATCCATAGCTTCATCAACGCTCGCAACTGATATTTCTGAAATATTTGCGCCCGCATCCTTGAGTTTATCAATTGAAATTTGGAAGGCTTTTTCAGGTAAGTCTATAAGATTTTCCATCGCGACATTATTAATTATCCCAAGCTTCAATCCTTTCACGAGCTTAGGTGCCGGAAGTCCTATTTCTCTACCTGCCATTATTCCAAATAATCTGGTGGCGTCTTCAACACTTTTGGTTAGTGGCCCAACAGTATCAAAACGACTGCATAATGGGACAACGCCATCAAGGGAAAGTTTACCAGCCGTAGTCTTGAAGCCAACCAAATCGTTCCAGGCTGCTGGTATTCGCACCGAACCTCCAGTGTCCGAACCTATACCCGCGGCCGCCAAGCCGAATGAAACTGAAGTTGCTGCGCCCGATGAGGATCCACCAGGAACAGATCCTGGATAATTAACGCATGGTGGCGTTTCCCTGATGGGATTTAAACCTAAACCAGAAAACGCAAGTTCAGACATATGGGTTTTCCCCAGACAAATCAGTCCATGCGCTTCTGCAAAATTATAAACTTTAGAATTTTTATTTGCTAATCTGCCAGCCAATAACTCACTACCCGCCTCACACGGATAGCCTTTTATATCAAATAGGTCCTTCCAACTAATAGGCACTCCATCTAACGATGAAATTCTACATCCTAAATCAGCTCGCCTCTTTGACTCTTTCGCCTGCCCTAGGGCTAACTGAGAAGTAACCGTGCTGTAAATCTTTTTCCCAATCGGGCTTAATTCGATCTGGGACAGAAAATGTTCCGTGAGCTCAACGGGGTCAATTTCACCTTGACCAATCTTATCCCCCAGTTCAGAGGCAGTTAAAGAATTAAAATCCGACATTTTCACCTCAGTAAATTTAAGTTGACTATATTTCTTTCTCTGGACAATACAAATAAGGAATACATATTAACTAAATGAAAAAAAAAAATGATATCGTCGTAATTGGTGCAGGAATTAATGGCCAGGTCATGTCTCTTGCTGCGGCTCATGCTGGTTTCTCAGTCGCATTAATTGATCAAAACAATTTTATTGAAAGCACCCTTAGAGAATTCGATGGTAGAGCCTATGCAATGGCATTTTCTTCAGTGCAAATGATGAAAAATCTGAACTTTTGGCAAAAAATTGAAGAAACTGCCCACCCTATATTAAATATAAAGGTCTCACATGGCAGTATCAATAGAGGGCCTGCCCCTTCTACTTTGCAATTCAATAATGCCGATATTGAAGAAAGCCCAATGGCGCAAATGCTCGAAGATAGATTTCTGCGACAGTGCCTAAATGTTAAAATTAAACAGAACACTCTTATTGATTTAATTGAGCAAAGAAAAATTAATGAAATTATTGATATAGATAAACATAAACAGTTAACACTGGACAACAACTCAAAGCTGCAAGCATCTCTTATAGTTGCCAGCGATGGAATTGATAGTCCGAGTGCCAAAGCATTTGGTATTAGAAAAACAGGATGGAAGTATAAACAACGTGGCCTAGTCTGTGCTGTGGAGCACGAATACTCATCTGATAATACTGCATATCAGTATTTCCTTCCAGAAGGTCCATTAGCGATTTTACCGATTAAAAAGAACATCGCCTCAATTGTCTGGACGGAAAGTATTGAAAATGCATTCACACTTTCGGACATGAATGACTCAGAATATTTAAGTTTACTTCGCAACAGATTTGGCGATTTTCTTGGTGAGCTCAACCTTACCGGTAAAAGACTTTCCTTTCCTCTTAAGTTATCAATTAGCGAAAAATATGTTGCAAATAAATTTGCTGTCATAGGTGATGCTGCTCATGGTTATCATCCAATAGCCGGACAAGGCCTAAATGCGGGAATGCGTGATATAGCTGCTCTTGTCGATGTCATTTCCTGTGCAAGGGAACGAGGAGAGGACTTCTCTTCAATAAATGTTTTGGATAGATATCAAGAGTGGCGTAGATTTGATAATCAGGCTCTAGGCTTTGCAACTGATAATTTGAATAAAATATTTTCTTCTTATAACCCCCTAGTTGGCTCTTTAAAAAATTTAGGTCTGAAGGTGGTTGAGAAATCTAACTACGCAAAAAGAGCCTTCATGAGACAGGCAGCGGGGCTAAACGGTGAATTACCAAAGTTAATGCGTTAACTTATTAATCGAGCCTCATCTGGGAGCATGATTGGTATACCATTTCTGATGGGGTAAGCTAAACCAGCAGATTTTGAAATCAATTCTTGGTTTTCTTCTTTATATTCAAGTGTTTCCTGTGTTAAAGGGCAGACAAGTGCTTCTAACATTTTCCGGTCGTGCTTTATTGAATTAATCATTGCAATACCTCATCATCAGCACCACCTCTCAAACTAAACTCAAATAAAGTGGTTAACGTTTCGCGCCGAGTTTGTAGCGAAGGAGCTTCTAAAAGAGCCTGTTTGTCCTCAAGATCAAAATCTAACATCATTGATAAAGAATTTATTAAAAGTTCATTGTCTGCCTGCTGAAGTGTTTCCCAATCTGTGGACAGGCTTTCACCCTCCAAAAATTTTCCAAGTAATTTAAAAAAACTGTCACGATCAAATTCATTGTCTTGTTCAGGAGTTTTACGATCTTTTTCAAAATCATCCCACAATACGTTAAAACGGCGATATGGAGAAAAACCCTCAATTTCATTTTCAACCCGATATCGGCTTATACCTGTTAGGGTTACCATATAACGGCCGTCTTCAGTCTCAGAAAATTGCGTTAATTTTCCAGCGCAACCAATAGAATGAAGCCTACCATCATTGCCCGTCGGTTGTAGCATTCCGATTAAACGGTGAGGCGTTTTCATACTATCCTCTACCATTGCCAAATAGCGAGGTTCAAAAATATGCAAGGGAAGCCGAGACCTTGGTAGTAAAACTGCCTTAGGAAGCGGAAAAATAGGTATCGATTTGGGGAGATCAATTTTTTCTGACATAAGAGGAAAGTAGCCTTAATATTGATTTAAGCAAATATCAAAGAACTTAATTTGCGCCGGCCATTCAACACAATTTCGTTGTTCGGTTCTAAAGCCTCAAAGATGATAAATAATTGTGATTTAGCAGCCCCATCATTCCATTCTCTATCTCTTCGGAAAAGCTCCAATAACTGCTCAACAGCGTTTTCCACTTGACCTGCTCCATGTAAAGCCTGTGCAAGTTTAAATCTAGCTTCATTATCATCCGGTTTTTCCTCAACTAATAAAGCCAAATCGTTGATTGGACCAGCATCGCGAGCCTGCTTAGCCAATTCAATTTGAGCATGAACAGTTTCAATTTCTGGGCTCTGAGATATTTCCAATGGCGCACCATTTAAAATTGCTTCAGCTTGATCCAAATCATTGGCAGCAATATGGCTTTTTATGAGGCCCACATAGCTTTTTAAATTACTCGGATCCTCCTCTAATATCGCAGAAAATGTTTCTATTGCGGCTTCAAAATCACCATCGCTAAGCATTTGCTCAGCCGAGGCGACCGCACTTTCAAGACCACTTTCATCCTCGCCACCATTAGCAGCTACCACACGGTCTACGAAAGCCTTGATCTCGGAAGCTGAAACAGCCCCTTGAAAACCATCAACTGGTTGACCATTGGAAAAAGCAAAAACGGTAGGTATTGACTGAACCTGCATCTGCCCTGCAATCATTTGATTATCATCTACGTTTACTTTTACCATTGTTACGGCTCCATTTGCCGCTTTGACTGCCGCCTCAAGCTGGGGACCGAGTGTTTTACAAGGACCGCACCATGGTGCCCAAAAGTCTACAATAACGGGTTTTTCTTTACTGGTCTCGACTACATCTTGCATGAAAGTAGCCTCGGATACTTCTTTAATTAATGACCCATCTGTATTTTGTTCAAGTTCCAACATGATTACCTCTTTGCCTTGTTATTTTGCATATAGGACGTTTACCTGCCAATTCATAGATCAATTGTAGCTAAAACGGGTACGTGGTCACTCGGTCTTTCCCAACCGCGAACCTCTCTTAATATTCTACTACTACCTATATTTGGCGCAATATCGGCTGAGGCCCAAATATGATCAAGTCTTCGACCTCTATCTGAGGTACTCCAATCTTTAGCTCTGTAAGACCACCATGAGTATAATTTTTTCATTGGAATATCTTTTCGTGTGACATCAACCCAATTCCCCGCCCTTTGAACCGCATCCAAGTGATCTATTTCGACCTCAGTATGGCTGACAATTTTAGCCATCTTTTTATGGTCCCAAACATCTTCTGGAAGTGGTGCAATATTTAAATCTCCAACCAGAATAGACTTTTTTGGTTCATTTGCATTGAAATAATCCCTCATCTCAGTGAGATAATTTAATTTTTGATCAAACTTTTCATTTTTCTGACGGTCTGGTTCGTCACCGCCAGCAGGAACATAAAAATTATGGATAGTAATACCGTTTTCTAACTGAGCAGCAATATAACGCGCGTGCCCCAAGCCAGCAAAATCTATTGCACTTTTTTCAAAAAGAGGAAATTTAGAAATTATTGCGACACCATTGTATCCCTTTTGACCACGGGCAACTAAGTGCGAGAACCCAATTTTCGAAAAAACATCGAGTGGAAATTTTTCCACTGGTGATTTACATTCCTGCAAACACAGTAAGTCAATGTCCTCATTTTTTAATAACTTGCATACTAAGTCCGCGCGTAAACGCACTGAATTTATGTTCCAAGTCGCTATATTCAAAGTCAAAATTTTATCCTTTTTCTAAAAGTCAGATTTTATTTAAAAAACATCATTTCCAAGATGGGCTAATAATAGAGCTACTATGCTTAAATACTCATTAAATTGAACGGATTGTAAAACCACCACCTTTGGAGATTATCAGACGTGGAATCGATGGGTCTTTCTCCAATTTTTGTCGTAATCTATAAATATGAGTTTCTAGTGTGTGAGTAGTCACATCTGAATTATAATCCCAAACTTGCTTCAATAATTTCTCTTTATCTACATATTCTTCACCTGAATTTATAAGGCATTTTAAAATACCAACCTCTTTTTCAGTTAGTTCAATCTTCGCTTGTTCCCCTAAAATTACTATTTTTTTAATAGGATAAAATACAAATGGACCAATATTGTGAGCAACATCTATATTTGTTGATATTTTTGCCAAAATAGCAGAAATTTTTTTAATCAAATTCTGAACTCTAAACGGTTTCTTAATATAGTAATTTGGTGCCAAACTTTCGTCAAAGTCTGAACTGATACTGTTGCTTGGGTCTACCATAAAAAGGATTTTACTATTCAATTCATTCTCTTGAGTAAATTGGTTTATAGAAGAAAAGGGATGGGCTTCATTATCCGTACCTATGATTATTAAATCAAATGTTGAGCTCTTGTTTTGTAGAATAATATCTTTAGGCCTAGACGCATCAAAGATTTCATAACTTTGGACCGAAGATATTTGGTCGAATAAAGCTTTCCTCAGATGATCACTTGGCTCAAAAAGTAAAATTTTTTTCTTCATTTTTCATACAGTCAGTTTAATAGCCCCAATTATATAACAGTTAGCATTGAATTAACTAAAAAGAATAGAATAAAGAGAGCTACCGTTATTGCTATTTTTTTTGTAAGCTCTGTTTACACATTACTAACTTGTATTTTAGCCCTTGAGGGTCAACTTTTTAAATAGTTTTACTTTTTATAGTATTGCGGAATACTTAAGTCATAAGACTATAAACAACTGAATAAACTCACATAGAAACAGGGTCGGTTTGAAAAGTATATTTAAATTTACTAATCAAGAAATTTTGATGCGCGCGCGCACGGATTTGCGCCTGGGCATTCCGATTGTTTTGGCAGAAAAAAACATAAATGTCGTCGTGACGCCAATAGAAGATTTAAACCAGCCACGGCTTAATGAACTGAGACAAATTGATACAAATTCGTTCATTTTAATTACTGCTAGAAGAGCCCAAACATTGAAATGTCCAATTTATGACGGAAATTTTGTTAGAATTGAGCTAGGTGAAAAATCCACGCCTCATTCAGTAAAAGCAATAGCAGATCCAATGCTTGATCTAAAAAATCCATTGAAAGGTCCATTTAAGATCATAAGAGGCATGCCTCTTAAAATTGAAAATGAAGCTATTATTGTATTGAAATCAGCCCAACTCTTGCCGGCGGCGATTATCTCCCGAGTTACTGATGGTGAACTTTTTGCTGAAACTCACAAGTTAACCTATCTCAAAACAGAGCAGTTAGTGGAAATGGCTGTCAGCCCGAAAGGCATAGCAGATGCTATTACAGCAGAGGTTCCAACAGCAAGAGCGGAAAACGCTCAAT